>Ga0181592_10002615_pt1 | contig 14806 bp, 13 predicted proteins | sample 071ome_20_FD_133755 | JGI IMG/M metagenome (GOLD analysis project Ga0181592, IMG submission 133755) | Coastal salt marsh microbial communities from the Groves Creek Marsh, Skidaway Island, Georgia - 071412BT metaG (megahit assembly) | ecosystem: Environmental > Aquatic > Marine > Intertidal...
AGCGCGGTCAAGGTAGCCCGGGGATCGGCTGTCAACGACTCATAAGTGAGGGTGTGAATCCGCTCAGGCCAAGCCATTGCAAACTGGTTCGCGATTGTTACCGCTTCCAGCCAGGTATTGATAGCCCCCTCTAGAGAATGCTTTGCCATGACCTTGCCCGCCTTGAGGCTAGTGACCACATTGAGGGGGTGCCTGACAATGTGCACAAACTTGGCATCGGGATACACCGCGCTGAGCAACAACATCCCGTAGATATTTTGCGGCGTCTTATCGAACCACCGCCCACCGGCGACACCCTTTGACTCAAAAAAGAGCCTAGCGTAACCATCCTGCAAGGCACGTCGGCTATTTGCCTGCTCGAGCAAGTCGCGATAATCCTGCTCAGCCACGCCGTCGATGTGCCGATGTGCTTTGAGCGTCTCGTTGTGCTGCTGAATGTGGGTAAAATCGCCCGAACCAAAGGGATGAGGCCACCGGAAAAAATGGGTTTCTTCCGGGCAATACAGGTTGGCGTGCTGCTTGAGTAGATTTCTCAACAAGGTTGTGCCCGAGCGTACACAGCCCACGAGAAAGAAAGGCGGGGCCGAGAAGTGGATTGTCTCATCGCGCCCTGCGCCGGCGGCGTCAGGCTGATGATGGGTCTCCCGCGGTATGGACTCCGGCCGCTCTGTCGTGGATCCCGCGACTTCCACAGGGGCGGGTGCCGTGCCGCCGCCAGGTGCTGACCCAAAGACGCCGACATCTTGTGAGCGATGCTGGTTATCACCCTCGACGGGGCTTTTACTTCCACCATCGCCCTCTAGAATCCGATGAAGCCCGTCGGGGCTGTTCCAATCTTCACCACAAACAAAGCGCGGAATAGCCCACCGCGGACTGTTCTGGTGGAAATAGTCTCCCCCGGTCGCAATCGCAGCCTTGAATTGGCTCGCGTGGGAAGGAAAAAACTCGTCGCGTAAATAAGGGGAAACGTGGCCGTAGGGGTAGGCAAACAGCCGACTCCGCTTGTCGCCGATTTTTTGCGTCAGATAGGCCTCCGCCTGCAAAATTTGCTGCTCGGCGCGCGCGTAACGGTCAATACAGAAAAAATTGCCGGCCATCCCCTCGTCAGCCTGCACTTCCGTAAGAGCAGGATGGCTATGATTCCAGCTGTGATTGCCAATATCGAAGTGGTAATGGTCGATGGCTTCCTGCCACCAGTGGTCGTGCCACTGATTCCTCCCGGCAATACAGACCACATCCAGCACCGCGCGGGCTTCGGGGGAGGCGATCACAAATGAGGTGGCGGGCACCTGTTCCCAGCCGGGTAAATGAGCCTCCGCAGCATCGGAGAGAATGCGGGCAAAGCTCTTCAACAGCCCCTGATCGGGGTGATAAAAATCAGCGAAGTCATGGAGCACGCCATCGTCGAAGGTGATGGCGCAAACCCGTTGCCCGCTAAGTTGATCCAGCGTCCCAGTCAAGTAGTGGTCTACGAGGGTAGCGAGGGGCAACACACGGTAGCCACAAGCTTTGATTGTGACGAGATCCCGCTCCAGCGCAACATGGTCATTGCTACCGTATTCAGTACCCGAAGTGTTCAGTGAATGATAAGTCAGTATGGGAATGCGCATGACTAATCTCCAAAGAGTTGGGGGGGGCACAATCTTATAACTCCCAGTTTACAATGCCGAACGCGTGGCGCGGGCGTGATGTGTCTGCGAGCCAGTCAAAATGTTGCCAGGTAGTTTTCGAAGACCGGAAAGAGCAGATGCTAATGACGAGCACCACTGAAAACTTGGCGCTTCCCATAACTTTATTCAGGGAAGGAGAAATCAGGGGACCCAAGTCCCTAGCGGCATTATTTATAACCGACTAACAAAGTTGTCGGTCTAAAAAACGCCGTATTTACCTCATGAGCCAGCGCGCCCGAGGATTAGCTCCAATATGTCGTCCGCCAACCGCGGCTCATCAAGCTCATAGAGCTGCTCTTGGACCTCACCCCGGTAGGGCTCGAGGATAAGGTCTCGCGTCACCTTGGACCGCTTTTTCTGCAGCTGCTCAATAATCCGGCCCTTTACCGCGCTGAAAGGCGTTGATTCGCCGGTCTCACCACCTTCGAACCGCACGATATGCACGCCATACAAGGTCAAAAAAGGCTCGGATATTGACCCTACCTCTGACATATTAAACGCGACTTCTTCAAAAGGTCCCACCGTATCGCCGCGTTTCAATATACCCAGCGACCCGCGGTTTCTCTTGGCAGAGGGATCGTCTGACATTTCTGTTGCAACAACATCGAAAGGTTCACCGGATTCTAATCTGGCTTCTACTGCGGAAACGCGAGCTGCTAGCTCATTAAAGGAGCGGTCCTCGAGAGACACCAAGATGTGTGACACCCTAACCCGCTCCTCTGAGGCGTAGATTTCAGCATCCTTTAAATATTGCTCTTTCGCCAGGGACTCCCAATCGACTGATTCCAGTCGCGACGCAGTCTCCGATTCTACTAAACGTTCTACCGACTCTCGATCAGCGGTGTCACGGGCAATAAACGCGAGGCGATAAGGCTCTATGAGCTCTTTTTCCTGCGCGGTCTTTGCCGCTCTCCGAATAATGTAAAGATTGCCAACTGATTGCGCCACCGCGCCTTTTTTCGAGACCGCTCTCTCATAGGCTTCTGGCCGCAACCTGTCGCTCACATACTCCGCCAACTCACCTAAGGTAATAACAATACCCGACTCCTCGAGTATGATCTCATCGCGATTAGCGGGCGCACCGGATGAATACAGCGAACACAGTAAAAAGAAAAAGCCGAGAGCAGCGGGGGCTTTACCGCCCCACCGCGTTAAGACCATCGACACACAATCTCTCCAGACCAAAAACCACGATACTAGCGATCTAACACTAAGTAATGGCTTAGTAAGCCCTGTAACTTCTCCGCACATCAAAGTTATATCCACTTACGCGCGGAGTGTTACAACTCAGGCCGGTGGAGTCATGATTACACCCCTCAAAGTTGAGGTAGAGAGTTCTTTCTGTCTGGCCCAGATAACAGAACCGGGTGTTGTTCTCGTACCGGCTATTTTGCGTCCAATACAGCCCCCCTCTAGCCTGAGCCATGTAGATATTGCAAGCCGAATCCACTCGTAACGGTTTACCGCCAGGAGTTTCGGAGATCCAGGCTCTGAAGCTCTCTCCACCAATAAACGCACCCTCGTAAGTAGTAACACTCACTTGACCGCCATCACGGCTGGACGCTCGAGTAGAGAACGGCAAGCTCAGGATCGTGCCGTCCAGCTTCTGCTTAATCTCAGGCGAGTATTCCCACCAAACATCCATATTGTTGGAGGTAGAACACGTAACGCCAGAGGGTGCCCCAGCACAATAGGCACCCGAATTCGTGGTGGTCGTCGTCTGCTTAGGACATCCGGTCGCATCAACGTCAGTGCCAGTGGGGGTGTTAGCACACTGGTCGGCCGCGTTGGAGACGCCGTCTTGATCGTCATCCAGTTGACTTGGAGAACAGCCTACCGAATTAGCAAACTCGCCAGCAGGGGTATTAGCACACTGGTCGCTGGAGTCAGCAACCCCGTCTGAATCGGCGTCGCTGGCACCGCCACCATTGTTACCTCCGCTGTTCCCGCTTGCCGCACCCGCTGTCGCATCGCATGATCCGTTCGCGGTGGTGGTGCCCTGGCAAGTGAAACTCACACCAACAGGTAAACCGAGCGTAATACCGGTCGTAGTAACACGAAAATCAACCTGGGCGGTATTGGCTAGTTCAATAACCCCGGCTGTTTGACCATTGGCATTCTGAATAGTCAGGGTTCGCTGCGCCTGAGCCTGAGCAGTCAGTCCCATCGCGAGCAACACTACAACTGACAGAGACACGCACCATCTCCGACAAAAATTCCCTTCGCTTAACAACATATTCCTCATGCACCAAGTGTTCATGATTGCGTGCCTCCTTGCATCGCGTTTGATGGAATGATTGTAACGTAAGGTACGTGCATAGCACAGAGGCTTTTTCTGCAAATTTATACCTGTGACCCATCGCCAAGGTGTATCACCGGCGTTAAGAGTGATCCCTGATTCAGCACTGGCAATGACTTCGTCTACCTGCTTTATCTCTAGTTTCCCGAGAAAGGTACATAAAAAAAGGGAGCCTGACGGCTCCCCTTTTTGTACTGCTTAAGACTGCGAGCTAAGAATTAGTCTCAGCTAACAGCCACTATAGTCTTGTGCTCGTTAGACATTGCGTAATTAGCAACGTTGCCTGAGCCATTAACATTGTTGTTGGTATAAGTCTGAACTGCAAAACCGACTACCGGCAGGCCCCGCAGATCTTTGGCCTGATCGCTAGCCAGCACTCGGGTTCCGTCAGCCTTCAACTTACCAGCAGCAGATAGATCAGCCGGATCCAAGCTGATCGACGCCCAACCATCAGCAGCTGAGAGTTGCGCAGCAACACCTACCGCCAGATCGTTGGTCTTGACAGCAGAAGTAGCGCCAAACTGAACAACCGTGACTTCTTTACACAGAGGCAGATCAAACACCTCTGGGTCTTCGGTCTCAGGCGCTGGTGAGAAATCAGGCGCTGAACCTGGTGCGGGAGCAGGAGTGCTCTCCTCACGGTCAGTCGGAGACAACGACGCGTATTCACAAGCGTTCTTACCATCCCACAGATCAAAGAATGGCGCTGCTGCACGTGTGGCCGCCTTGCCCTGATTGTTCACATAGAACGTCTTAGTGGGCATGGTGATCACCCAGTCGGTCAGGGCATTGATCGTGGAATCAGTCACGTAATCGTTAATGATCTCATCGGTCTGGAAGAGGCCAGACACCGCGTCAACCGTGCTAGGGGCGTAGCCATAGGTGACAGGCGTACCAGATGCACTTGTGGCCGAAATCGAGCTGGTATTCAGATTCGAGTCATTAAAATCGGGGTTAGTGTCGCCTGGCTCATAGTGCAACGCCCAACCGCCCTGACCGCCAGCTCCGTTAGCGGTTGCCTTGTCAACAGCATTGACAATGGCGATACCGTCCTGACCAAAAGCGGTTGCATCATTCACATTAACCACACCGGCGTAGCCGTAGAGGCCGCCGCCAACCCACGTGGTAGACATGTAAGCACGCCCTTTGCCGATACCAGCAGTGGCAGCTTCGCCCTTCCAAGTGCCTGCAACGCCGCCCGCTTTGGTTGACCACGCAGTAACAGGCAGATCACAGTTAGCAGGTTCACCAGCGGAGTTGTGGGTAATCGCCGCGAGCATTGGGTTAGCCTTGGCTGAAACGGCGCCCTTGTCGTCAAAGTGCAGACCTTTGCCAGTCAACTGGCCCATCTCGATCACCTCGACGTAGCCCACTGCCGTTCTGGTAATGCTAGTGTTATCGTACCCTACCTTAGCCCCTGCCGCAGACTTGTCTGTCTGATAAAGCGTAGACCTAAATGCTACGGGCGTGCCAGGAGTGAATCTGGGAACAGTACAAGACTTGTCGCGGGTAACAACCTGACCCCCGCCGTCAGCCGTAGCCGAGACGCCCATCGAAAAATGGTCGCCAGGAGACATGTACAAGTTAAAGTCGAGCACTTCCTGAGAGTTCTCGCCTTCAATAAACCGGATCTTCACGGCCTTACCGTGTGACATGGTATTCACCAAGTTAATGTTGGTGGAATTACCGTTTTCTGCAGAGTAGAACGGGAAAATCAGGACCTCGCCCATTCCCCCATTGTCGACGTACATCTGAGCACTCGCAGACATCGACACTGCCGCTGCAGCGCTGACCGCGAATGGCAACATTTTCTTCTTCATGAATCACTCCTAAAAAAATTTCAAACGTTTGATTACGCTGATAAGCCCAGCAACCCTGATCAGTAGAGACATACGTCCCTTTCCTGACCAACTCGTCGGTCTTACGAGTCGCGTGGCCACAGCATACGCAGGACCGAAGCTCCTCAGACTCACCAACCTTAGAGAAATTACCACAACGGTTGTGACTACCTCAACCCCAACGAATTCGGTTTTTTTACCGAATTAGCGCTTTGCTCAAGCCGCTCCGCGCTCTGCTGATAGCATCGGGACAGCTTTTGCACCCGAAAGGCACAACAATGTGCAACTTCTCAGAAACCTGACGGGTGAATGCTGCTTTTTTTTCCCTGCCCCATACACTTTTTTTAAGCCCCTACGCCTAAAGCGCTTAGACTACGCTGCGCGGCGGCACATGTTGCTCGACCGGCGACCAATTTGTACCTTAACCAGGCGCTAGTAAGCGCTCACAGGCCGACGTCCTGAAACAAATACCAGTTGCCCTTGCTCAGCACCCAAGTCTCCTGCAAATGGGTCGTCATCAAGCCGACTGACGGCATTTTCACGGTTACAGCCAAAGCAATCTGGCATCTTTCGACAGGCTCTCCATCGCACACTACTTTGGCAACACTCACCTCTTCCCACATTGCGGCGCCCAGCCAACGGCCCGTAAAATCATTGACCGATTCCAACGACCGATACCCCGGCGTACTGAAAAGATATGCAGATTCATAATCGCCCTGTATAAGCAACGCAGCGCGCTCCACCGAACGCTTCGAAACCACCTGCTCTGGTGGGCCACTATCCACAGTCGCACACGCGACAATGAGCGACATCAAGGCCGGGAAGGTGGCACGCGTCACGAGCCCGAGTCTTCGATATGGCTCCGCGGTAATGACCATTCTGACCCCTCTCGAACCGCTATTCACTCCCCTGCTCCCCGCTCAAATTTAAAGGCAAGTCCTCAAAATTAGTGATTCCTCTCATTCGGGCCCGCATTTCCTCATTCAGCTCACGCAAATCTTGTTGCGACTCCATCACCCGAGGCGTAATAAATATGAGAAGCTCTGTTCGGGTAGACGCCTTGGTGGTGGTGCTAAATAAAGTACCCAGCACTGGAATGTCCATTAGCAGGGGGACACCACTTCTACCTTCCGTTTCGTTATCTCGGATGAGGCCTCCCATCACCACCGATTCTCCATCCCGTATCGCCACCCGGGAACTGACGTTCCTGTTAAGAAAACTTCGTTGCCGAGTAGCCGCATCAACTGGACCAACATCGGTTACCGACTGAGTCACATCCAACGTCACCAGACCCCCATCGTTCACCGAAGGCGTCACATCTAATTTTACTCCGGTGTCCTTATAGGTGATGGAATTCTGCACATTACCGCCATTAGTCACGGTAGAAGAGCTTTGTATCGGCTGCTGATCACCCACATGAATTGACGCGGTGTGATTGTCCAGCACCAGAATCGACGGCGTGGAAATCACATTGATAAGCGATTTTTCAGCGAGGGCATTCAAGGCGACTTTCACAGCCTCTGAGCTATTGGTGATCGTGTAGGAGAAACCCGCCTTGGGACCCAGGCCTCCTCCGAGATCCAATAGGCCCTCGCCCGTATCGCCGCCGCCCAAATTGTTGTTAAACGCCCACTCAAGCCCATACTCCAGGTCGTCCAAAAGGGTTACTTCAACAATACTTGCCTCTATTAACACCTGCGTCACTACCACATCGAGCTTCGATAATATCTTCTCGATTTTTTGGTACTCATAGGGCGTTGCATAGACCAGCAGAGAATTGTTGTAGGGGTCTGATACGACTCTCACATCTTCACCCATTGAGAAGCTCGAACCACTTCTGCTAGCGCCCTGCCGCGCTTGCCCCGTTGCTGACGTTTGGCCACCGCTTTGAGCTTGTGTAAGACCCGGCGCGACTCCTTGAGCAGCAGCGCCGGTCCGACCACCGCCGCCGTAAATCGTGCTCAACAAACCAGCCAGTTGCCCCGCGTCACCATTCCGTACTCTATAGACCTGCAATGTCGGCTCGGAAGCGGGATCCTCAATCGTATCCAGGCGCTCCAACCATGTCTTCACCACCTCCACATACTGCGCTCTCGGCGATACCACCATGATGCTGTTCAACCGCTCGACAGGCATAACGCTGACCATATCTGTAATACCCGACGCTTGCCCCTCGGCCCCGTTAAGTATGTGCTCTAGCTCCTTGACCACGTCTTTAACTTCGGAGTTCGTCAGGGGAAATATTCCTACCGACTTGCCCGCAAGTTGATCGATATCGAATGTAGAAATAATGCTGAGCCAACCCTCCAATTGCAGCTGGGTGCCAGCGAGAATCAGTAAATTCCGTTTTGGATCAATCCGCACAAAGGCGTCCTCGCGCGCAACAGGACGCAAAATATCTGCCATTTCCGTGGCACTAATGTATTGCAGCGGCACAATTACATTGGTGTAGCCCGCCGAGGGCGCGGACTCATAATAGGGGACAGTAGAAAGCATATTGGGGGAGCCACTGATATAAAATCGGTCACCTGGCCCACGAATCATGAGTACATTGTTATTCCTGAGAAGAGCCTCAAGAATTGGTAGTAATTGGTCCCGCTCAATCGGCGATCGGGTGCGAAGCGTAATCTCTCCCGGCACCTGATTCTCAATCACATAATCAAGCTCCAAGGTATCGCCCAAGATGGTATGAATAACCTCATTGAGCGGCGCCTGCTCAAAGTTCAGCATCACCGCGTCGCCACTCAGACTGATTGGCGGCCGCGAGAACGGCATATTGATCGACTGATCACTGCCGAGAAACAGGGTGGAAGATTGCGCAGGCGGAGGCGCAGCGTCAGCTGTGTCGGACTGGGGACTGGGCGAGTCAGTGGAGGTGACTGACGCTCCGGATAAATCATTCGACTCGGGCACTCGAGCATCGGGAGCCGCACAGGACACAGTGCCCACGCATAAAAATAGAACCCAGGTGCCAGTGAAAAATCTTCGCTTTAAAGCTAGTAGTTTACTTTTCACCTGTTGCCTCTCCGTTATTACAGCGCGTATCTTCTCTATTCTGAGAGGTAACGACGTTGAACAGCGCGATTTTATTCGCTTGCATGGCATTATCCATCTGTCGATTCCTCAGCAGCCCGTCGCAGCGCTTCAGCTTTACGCGCTTTGGATTTGGCAACGGAGCCAAAAGTGACCAAGCCCGAGTCATCATCAGAGGGCGTTTCAGGCTCGGGCTCCCGCTCAGCCTGTGCCGACCGCGACTCATCGACCACTGCTGCGCGAGACGGCCGAACAGTCTCAAGATTGGGTAGAGTACTGGCCACGGCAAGCTCAAGCCGGCTGATTGCACCTGAGGGCGAAACGAAGACCGCAGACCTCAAACTGGTCTCACTGAGTTGCCAGCCATTGACAGACTCGCCCACGTACACTCGCGATCGAGCCCCATCCTCTAGCTCAACGATAGCGCCGCCCACGCCACCCGAGGCGAAAACGCCTAGCAACCCGATGCCTTCAAGGGACACCTCCTGCAACTGCGACGTTGGCTCCGGCATTACTTCCTCAACCACCACCGCCTGAGTGGGTCGCCGACTCGCGAGGAATAACGGCCGCGTGACAAAGTCGGTTTGCTCGCCTTGCAAATTAAGGCCCGCGCCGGGAGTCTCAGAGGATACGCCCAATTCTGCGGGATAAATGGGCTCCACCTTGGGCGTGATCAATGCATTAACCCCAAGTATCCCCAAACCTGCTAATACCGCCCACCCCATGTGACGCAAATGCGCCTGAGGCCAACTTGCGAAGTCCTGCCACCTCATCGCCGCAGCTCTCTCAGACCGACCACCGTCATCCTGATATTCAGTGAATCCGGATTCTGCGGTGATGCTCCTCGCCGCTGGCGGATAGTCCGTGGTCTGACGAGATCCAAACTCGAAACGGCAAGAATCGGGGTATGCAGTCGAATCTCGGTCAGGAATTGGTCTAAGGCCATCGGCGTTCCTTGCAAGCTCAAGTCCACAGACAGCACCTCAAATAAATTATCGTCTTCTTCTGCGCTCTCATCCTCTGTGAGCAGTTGACTGCCCGTCACTACCAAACCATATTCCTCAGCAAAGCCGCGAAGGCTTTGCTGAAGCCTGGCGCCCGCTTGCGCACCTTCGGCAGTCTCGTAACTGAGCTCCCGAAGCTGCAGTGTCGCTTGCTCCAGCACTCGGTCAAACTCATTACCCACCTGCTCGTAACCCAGCAGTCTGGCGATTTGCGGCTTAACGATAGACGCCTCGCGGATACTCCCTACCAGCAAACCGGCCATTGAGCTCAGCCAGAGGAAGGCAATAGCGGCACCGACCACTGCGCCGGCCAAAAGCAGCGCCCTCGCCTCTCTCGGTAATAGAAGGAACCACTGCTTCATTCCGCGAGCTCCGACATCAATCTCATGGAGAGTGTGAATCGCTCTCTTCCTGCCCGCTCATCTCTGGTGAAAGCAGAAGGAGCAACGAGCTCGCTAAACATGCCCGCCTCGGCAAGAATACGCTGGTAATCGGCAGCGTTCTCGGCCAGGCCCGATACGGTCAGCGTCGACCCGTCGAGGCCCAATCGCTGGAAATAGACCTGATCAGGCGTCAACGCGGACACCTGATGGAGCCATGGGCCGTAGTCTACATATGCCTCAAAGAATGAGCGCGCGGCCGCGTTCAGTTCCTGAGACTGCACCAACTCTTCTCGCACAGCTACCACCGAGCCAACCCGTGCCTGGGTCTCCGATTTCAGCTCGGCAAGCTGCCCCGCATGCTGACTCACCCACAAGGCAGGAAGACTGAGAATCATTGCAATGGCCGCAACCGCAGTAGCGGTTCGGACCGCAAATCTGCCCAAGTTGGCGTAGTAGCGCTGTGCTCGATCAGACTCCCCAAAGCCCTCAAGCATAACGGCACTGGAACCGTCTTCAGCCCAGAGTTCTATGGGCGTTGCCACACCGTGAACCTGTGCCTCTGCCTCTCTGGCGTGCGCTTCTGCAGTGGCTCGCAACACCATCGCGACCGTCAGAGTCAGCTCTGTTGGGCTACGATGCGCAATGCGAAAACCAAAACTCGTCTCAGCAAAATCAAACGGACTGTGCGATTGCACCGTGGAAATGACCGCTTCGCGCAGAAAAATCTCCCCATCAATAGGTAGCGAAACCTCGCGAATTAACACCTCGCTCTCGGGGATCAACCAACCCAGACCTGGAGCATCGGTAGCGTCATTATTCAGAGCCGCGCCTGTGGAACCCGCTTGATCGGGGGATTGTTGATTAATAAACCGCACTGGCGGGCAGAAACGATCTCTCAGCCCAACCTCCTCGCCCCATAGCAGTTGCTGCCATCCCAACAAAATGCGGGCAGCGTACTGCGACAGATCGAGTCCGAATAGGCTAAAGGGCGAGGCCTGATCCATTATTCCTTGCTCTCAGCTTGGGTGCTAATGCCGCCCACGCGCAGTATCGAATTCTCTCGCTCAGGAGACGCCCAGATCTGTTGACTCAAGACTTGCCCATCGGCCAATTGATGGCTCAACTCAAGCGCAACGATAGTCGTATCTGCTACGCCCTTTTCTTGCTCTATTTTTGCGGCGATGCTTTCGAACGTAACGAGACCGCCGATAGTGGACGGCTCGACCGCCGATTCCAGGCTTTGACCTCCCTGCAACTCCTGTCCTTGGCTGAACACCGCTTTTAGCGCAGAAGGAGCTCTCGTCGCATCAGTCTGGCCCGAGCGAAACGGATGCACAAACTTTTTCACACTATCGTAGGCCAGTCTGGACACCCCCTCTACTGCCAACAGCTCCTCCGTGTAGCGAAAACCTGGAAAATCAAAGCGATAATCGACGACTCCCTGCGCCATACCTGCCGCATCTGATGCATCCAGCCCACCCAGCTCTACCAACAACATTTCGAGCCTCTCCGGGTCAATATCATTCAGCGAAACGTAGCCATTTGAGGGATGCATGGTAACGGAGACCTTCCACTCGTTAAAAAATTCATAGTGAATTGTTCTTTTTTCACTTTCCTCTTCCATATCCTCAGACGCTAAGGCCTCAGCCGAACTGTTCGATTCTTCCGGCAAATAGGCTTGTGCGGCGCTATCTCTCAAAGCGAGAAGGGCCGCCCCGCGCCCGATGGCCCTGGCTTTGGCCTCTGTAAGGCGCAATTCGGCCATACTGATATCAGCGCTGGCAAAGTGTATGACGGCTGCCACGGTGAGTGACATCCCGGCAATCATCCACAATAAAAGTGCGATGGCGAAACCGCTTTCTGACCTGCGTGCCGTCATCGCTGAACACCGTATTGCTGAAAAGCGACGGTGAGAGGTGGCCATACCTCGCCCTGAGCGGTGATCGATAACTGAATCCCCCATGGCATCGACGCATCAGCTGCCTCATCCAAGTCGAGTGAGCTGGACCAATCTTCTTCAGGGGTTGCCCGGTACGACATTTGGAATTGGTCCACATCCTCAAGGAGCTCGATAGGCTCAATTATGGCGTCCCAGTTCGGCTCACTCTGGGGGTCGGCAAAGCGATCAAATGGGGCAAAAGAAAGCAAAAGTGAGCGACCGCTCTGCTCCAGCTTGAGATGTTGCAACCCTCCTGCACTGCCCGCTCGGTCAATCGGCGCCACCCATTGGACTTCGCCCGATGAGCCGTCAAAATACCCGGGGTCAGCTAAAGCGTCCACTAAAGCGTACCGCAGAAATCGATCGACCTCTCGCTTTTGGGAAGTCTGCTCTGTGACCCACTGAAGTTTTTCGTACGTTTGCCCAAAAGTCCTCATTGCGGTCACCACCGCTACCATAATCATGGCGAAAATGACCGAAGCAATCGTCACTTCGACCAGTGTCATGCCCGCCTGCGTTTGCCTCATGGCGGCAGGCTCCTGAGTGGGACCACAGTCAGTAAATCCAGTGACCTTGTATCAGCGGAACCTGGCCAACTGACGACCACCTCCAAATACTGAAGAGGCTGGGGCGACAATGGAATGACATCCGAGGCATCCATGTTCTCATATGGCGCCGGCCACGAGTTCACGGACCAACTGTATTCACCAAACTCCCCAGAAGCCGAATAGCTCTCCTCGGTAATATTGCTATGCTCCGCGAGCTTCGACTCTGCCAGCATGACCGCTTCCGTATACTCCGCGGCGACCCGCACGTTGCGGGTAGCCCCAACCGCAGCCCGATAAAGCACTCCCAATGACAGAGACAACACAACAAGGGCCACTAGCATTTCAACGAGGGAGAAACCCTTTGTCCCAGTATCGCGCAACATTGCTTCAGTTCGCTCTACAACTGCCCGTGCAGGATAACGATCCGGTCATCCCGATAGCGTCATCGCTCAGATGTGCGGAGAAGACAGAAACGCTCATCAGTTTAAGGACCATGGATGCCAAAGCTATTAAATTCGGTTCTGGGTAACAGCACCGAAAAGCCAGTCAATGACAAGGTGCGCGCCCGAGCCCGTGGGCCTGATTACGGAGATCTCCCCACCAGAGGATCCTCCCGCGGGATAAAAACGAATCGCAGCCAAACCCTCTTGGGGGCTGACCTCCAACGCATACACCACCGTAATGTCTAGCTCCTCGGGCAAAGGCGCAAACGCCTCCAGGTCAATCTTTTGAGAGTGAAAACTCGTTGCGTATCGATTGGTATCAGTGTCAATCAACAAATCCATAGGTTGCCCACTCGCGAAGGCTTGCCGGCGGGCATTCTTGGCCGCGGACACCAGCTCGCGCACTGCTTCGCGGTACTGCATGGTGTCGTAAAGTGCTCTCACCTGCGGGCCGCCCAGCGAAAACAGCAAACTCGCGATGACCAGTACGACGACCAGCTCCAGCAGCGTGAATCCACCAATAGATTTTCTTTTCATTTTGTTCAGTTTGAAACGTCCGCGTCCTCTCCGGAGCCGCCTCGACTCCCATCAGCACCCAGAGAGGTGATTTCAATCGACGAACCAGAAACCCTATATTCGTAAGGGTTACCCCAGGGGTCATCAGGCACTTCATCCTTCTTGAGGTAGGGGCCATTCCACCCTTTGGCTCCCGATGGCTGCCTCACCAGAGCGTCGAGCCCGTCACCTTCTTTTGGAAAACGCCCCACATCCAACTTGTAAAGCTCGAGCGCCTGCTCAAAATCCCTAATCTGAATGGCCGCAGACTTTGACTTGGCGCCACCCAGTTGATTGAGCACCTGGGGTCCCACCAAGGCCGCCAACATGCCCAGAATGGCCAGCACCACCAATAGTTCCACCAGCGTAAAACCGCTGTTTCGAGTGGCGTGCCTTCGCGATTGCAACATAATCTTTGTCCCCATCAGACGAGCCCGACTTAATTCAGACCACCAGTGTGTTGACGGACAGAATGCCCATCAATATCCCCATGATAATAATGGCAATAATGCCACCCATACCCAAAATGAGCGCAGGCTCTAGCAGGGTTAACGCCCGCTTCACCTCATCTTCCACCTCGCCCTCCGACACCTGCGCCAGCTCCAAAAGCATCGTGTCCAAACTGCCGGACTCCTCACCCACCCGCACCATTTGCAAGGCGACTGGAGAAAAAACGCGGGGGTCCAGTGCTTGTGACAAGCGCCCGCCCCGCTTGATCGTCTGAGGCAACTCCGTCAGCGAAGCGCGGATCAGACTGTTTCCTACCGTGCCCACCGCAATATCGCTGGCACGCAACATCGCAACACCGTTGTGCAACAACGTGCCCATCGTGCGGGCGAAGCGTGCCACCTCATACTTAAGCATGATCGAACCCACGAGGGGTAAGGTCAGGCTCTTGAGATCCAGCCACTCGCGCCCCGCAGCCGTGGCGGCCCAGCGGCGCACCCACCACACGCTGGCACCCGATAACAACAGCAACAACCATCCCCATGCGGAGACGAGATCCCCAAGCCCCACGATCATCTGCGTCAGAAGCGGTAGCGACTCTCCCATATCTTCAAACAGCGCCTCGAATTCAGGCACGACATAGCCCA
>Ga0181592_10002616_pt1 | contig 14804 bp, 13 predicted proteins | sample 071ome_20_FD_133755 | JGI IMG/M metagenome (GOLD analysis project Ga0181592, IMG submission 133755) | Coastal salt marsh microbial communities from the Groves Creek Marsh, Skidaway Island, Georgia - 071412BT metaG (megahit assembly) | ecosystem: Environmental > Aquatic > Marine > Intertidal...
CAGTCAGAAGATTGCTGTTGTTTGGAAATTTCCAGGCCAAGCAATTCGCGGCACAGCTCGGACAGGCCATGCTTGTCAGTATAGGTACGGCATAATTTAGAAGCGATTTTGGTACAAAATACAGGCCCGTTTACCGCGCCGATATGCCGTTTCAGCATGGCCAGATCAAATCGTCCATAATGAAATAATTTTTCAACGCGCGCATCAGCCAAAAGCCGAGCTAAATTGGGGCAGGGCTGGATATCTGCACTAATTTGCACCAGATGGGCATCGCCATCGCCAGAGGAAAGCTGTACCAGACAAAGCCTGTCTCTATGCAGGTGAAGCCCCATTGTCTCTGTATCAATGGCAATATGTGTGCCTAAATCCAGCCTATCTGGCAGATCATGTTGATAAAGATAGATGCTCATCGCACAAAATTCCTCATTCTTGATTTGCCCCTATTTGCCCATGCCTTTATTTTGGCGGAATATAGGCAGAAATGATATCCTTTTTTTCCGGGCGTCTGCGCGGCTGCGGCTCTTCTTTTTTATGGCCGATATAAATAAAGCCGGCACATTTATCGGTTTGCGGATTTCCGCCCAGTTCGGCAAGCAATCTGTCATTATAGGCATACCACTCTGTGACCCATTGTGCGCCATAGCCAAGACCAAGTGCGGCATTTAATAAATTCTGGCACACCGCCCCGGCCGATAGATGCATTTCCCATGCCGGAATTTTAATATGCTCAACAGGTGTGGAAAGTACCGCCAGAACAAGACCTGTTCGGGTAAAACGCTGGCGTTCAAATTCCAGCATCACCTCTGTTGCGTCTGGATTCAGCCTTTGAAATTGGGGGGCAAGAATATGCTGGCCAAGATATGCACCTGTTTCGGGCGTGATGGTCACAATCCGCCAGGGCCCTAAAATCCCGTGATCTGGCACGCGCAAGCCACATACCAGAATCTCTTCTATATCGGGCTCCGGAATAGGGGCATTATCTAGCAATTTGATCAGAACAGAACGTCTGTTTTTCAAGAATTCTGTGATTTCATTCATTTTTATTGCCTCTTTTTTCACGGCTCTTTGGCCTATCGTATTTTTCGGCCTGTTCTCTGGCTTTTTTTGGCAGGGCAACCATCAAAGCCCTATCCTCATAACAGGAATTACCGATAGAATATAGGGGCTTGCTTGACATTTTTGTCGAAGAAAGGCAACGTTCGGCTATGGCTGAAATTACACAAACACAGATAGCAGATAGCGAGCCGGTGGCAAAATTGCGTGCCGCAGGGTTGCGCCCTACCCGCCAGCGTATCGCTATTGCAGCGCGCCTGCTATGCGGCAAGGCACGCCATATCAGCGCAGAACAGCTGCATGACGAGCTGAGCGCACATGGCCAGCCTATGGCATTGGCCACGATTTATAATTGTTTGCACCAATTTGAAGAGGCCGGATTGCTACGCCCGGTTCATCATGCAGGGGATGCGGTATTATATGATACGAATTTAGCCGATCACTATCATTTTGTGGATGTTGAAACAGGCGCATTGCTGGATATTGACCCGGGCGATATTGCCCTGCCGGATTTGCTGGAAATTCCGCAAGGCTATGAAGCAGAAAGCATCGAGCTTACTGTGCGCTTGCGGCGTAAAAATTAATCTGTATTTTTACAGTTTAGAACCATTCTAAATTACTTGACCTTTTTTTGATGGCTGTTGTAGGCTTGCATCATCTATTGATAAAACAGGGAAGTATATCTCGTCAGCAGATTTTTGAAGCCGGCTCTTGTAATCTGCTGATTTGCGTTAATTTAAGTTTTGAACACCCAAATTGTCCGAGGAGACGGTTATGAACACCCAGAATAAATGTCCGTTTATGCATACCAATTTAGAAGGTACGACTAATAAGGATTGGTGGCCAAACCAGCTGGATGTCAGTGTGCTGCGCCAGCATGACGCGCGCTCTAATCCGATGGATCCGGATTTTGATTATCGCGAAGCATTCAAGAAGCTGGATTATACCGCTCTGAAAAAAGACCTGAATGATCTGATGACAGATTCGCAAGAATGGTGGCCGGCCGATTATGGTCATTATGGTGGGTTTTTTATCCGTATGGCCTGGCACGCTGCCGGCACCTATCGCACCACAGATGGCCGTGGTGGCGGCGGGACAGGGGCACAGCGTTTTGCCCCGCTTAATAGCTGGCCGGATAATGGAAATCTGGATAAGGCGCGCCGCCTGTTATGGCCGATTAAACAAAAATATGGCAACCAGATTTCCTGGGCAGATTTATTAATCCTCGCCGGCAATGTCGCGATTGAATCCATGGGTGGCAAGACGTTCGGTTTTGGTGGCGGTCGCCCTGATATCTGGCATCCGGAAGAAGATATTTACTGGGGCAATGAAGGCGAATGGCTGGATAATAAACGTTATCGTGGCGAGCGCGAGCTGGCCAACCCTCTGGCGGCTGTTCAAATGGGTCTGATTTATGTGAATCCGGAAGGCCCGGATGGCAATCCTGACCCATTGGCCAGTGCAGTTGATATTCGCGAAACCTTTGCCCGTATGGCCATGAATGACGAGGAAACCGTCGCACTGGTCGCAGGTGGACATACCTTTGGTAAAGCCCATGGTGCAGGCGATGCCGGCCTGGTCGGGGCAGAGCCGGAAGGCGCACCAATAGAGCAGATGGGTCTTGGCTGGATCAGCAGCCATGGCTCTGGCAAGGGGCGCGATACCATTACCAGCGGGATTGAAGGGGCATGGACTAGCAACCCGACAAAATGGGATAATGGCTATTTCGACCTGTTGTTCGGCTATGAATGGGAGCTGACCAAAAGCCCCGCCGGTGCCCAGCAATGGCAGGCAGTTGGCCAGAAGCCGGAAGATATGGCACCAGATGCCGAAGATGCCTCAAAGCGTGTGCCAACCATGATGACTACTGCAGATATGGCGATGCGGATGGATCCGGCCTATGAGAAAATCTCTCGTCGTTTCCATGAAAATCCGGAAGAATTTGCCGATGCATTTGCCCGGGCATGGTACAAGCTGACCCACCGTGATATGGGCCCGCTGGTGCGCTATTTGGGGCCTGAAGTGCCAAAAGAGGAGCTGATCTGGCAAGATCCGATTGAAGCCCCCTCTTATGTGCCAAATGCCGGGGATGTGGCGGATCTTAAAGCTCGTATTGCGGCTTCTGATCTGACCATTTCCGAAATGGTCACCACTGCATGGGCCAGTGCATCTACCTATCGCGGCTCGGATATGCGGGGCGGGGCAAATGGTGCGCGTATTCGTCTGGCACCGCAAAGAGACTGGGAAGTAAACCAGCCCGATCAGCTGGCACGTGTTCTGGATGTGCTGGAAGCTATTCGAAAGGATTTCGGCAAGGAAGTCAGCATGGCCGATATGATTGTGCTGGCCGGTAATGTCGGGGTGGAAAAAGCTATCCAGGCAGTCGGAATGAATGTCGATGTGCCGTTCACACCGGGCAGAGGCGATGCGACACAGCAAAACACGGATGAAGAATCCTTTGCCGTGCTTGAACCTCTGGCAGATGGTTTCCGCAATTACCAGCAACAGGCCTTTAGCGTAAGTGCAGAAGAGCTGTTTCTGGATAAAGCCCAGTTGCTGACGTTGACCGGGCCTGAAATGACCGTTCTGGTCGGTGGTTTGCGCGTATTGGGCGCAAATTACGGCGGCACAAAACATGGCGTCTTTACTGAAAAGGAAGGCGTTTTAAGCAATGATTTCTTTGTTAATCTTCTGGATATGAAGGTGGCATGGAATGCGGCTGGCAATGATATCTATGAAGGACGGGATAGAAAGACAGGCAAGATTATTCGCACCGCATCGAGGGTGGATCTGGTGTTTGGCTCGAACTCTATCTTGCGGGCCATTGCCGAGGTTTATGCCCAGGACGATAATAAAGAGAAATTTGTCAAAGATTTTGTTGCCGCCTGGACAAAGGTGATGGAGCTGGACAGGTTTGACCGTGCATAAACACCCTGCCTTTCGGCGGTAATCAAACAAGAAAACAGCGCTGGTTTCAGCGCTGTTTTTTTATGGGTCTTTTTCAGGCCTATATCTGGCGGTGGCGCAAATGCTGGTTGGATAATGCAAGGCCTGCCCCCAGCAATCCGGGATGCGCGGCCGTTATCAGCCAGACAGGAACATTATCCAGATAGTCGCTGAAAATGCCGTAATGCGACAGGCGATGCATAAAGGCGCTTTTGTCAAAAAAACCGGACAGGCGTGGTAAAATCCCCCCGCTTAGATAGACGCCCTGGCGCGCACCGGTCATTAAAATGACATTCAACACAAAATTAGACAGGCAATTTATAAATAACAGAACTGCCCGTTCGGCTATCGGGTCAAGGGGGGCATTTTCAGTAATTTCGGCTGCAGACAGGCTCTTTTTGTCTGCTGCGCAAAAACGATAAATAATTTCCAGCCCGCGCCCGCTTAATACCTCTTCAAAAGTCACGATGCGGCCTGTCTTTTCTGCGATAAATTCGCGCAAATCTGCCTCCTGGCTATCGCGCGGGGCAAATAAACTATTTCCGCCCTCGCTTTCTAGTGGCCGCCAGCTGATTTCCTGATGATCATTGCCAGAGACAGGAAGCAGGGCGCATACGCCCAAACCTGTGCCAGGCCCTAATATCGCATAAGGGGTGGCTTGCATTGCCTGACCGGATTTTATCAGCTGTTTTTCATCCTTTCCCAGCATGGGCGGCAGCAATGCCTGAGCGGTAAAATCATTTATAACGCACAATCTATCCAGCAAGAGGGTTTCTTTTAAAGCGGTTTTGGAAAACGACCAGTTATTATTGCTCATGATGATGCGGTCTGCCTCTACCGGCCCTGCAACGGCCAGGCATAATCGTTCAGGCGTTATTTGCCGCCCGTCGCAATAGGCCTTCGCTGCTTCTGCCAGGCTGGCAAAATCACGGGTTAGGAAAGTTTGTACTGCCTGCAAACGCGCGGAAATAGCGATATCCTCACCGCTATCCCAAAGGGCGAAACGGGCATGGGTACCGCCAATATCTGCGATGACATCAACCATTAATCTCCAGCCCTTCTGGCAGTGGTTTTTTCTTTTTATTGGCCAGTTGAACCTCGCGGCGGACAATATAAAAGGCCGAGGCAAAAATAATGCTTGCCCCGACCCATGTCCAGATATCGCTCAGTTCAGCAAACATCAGCCAGCCAATAAGGGCAGCAAAGGGCAGGCGGGCATAATCCAGTGCCGCAATAAAGGACGCATCGGCCAGCGAATAGGCCTTTGCCAGCGCAAAATGGCCCAAAAAGGCAAAGGGGCCAAAACCGGCCAGCACCAGATAAAGCTCTGGCGGAAAGGATTCCCAGACAAAAAGAGCTGGAACAAGCGATACAGGCGTCATAAATAAATGGGAAAAAAACACGATCATCAATGGCCCGTCCCGGGCGGTCAGATGTTTTATCAGCAGCATTGACATACCCATCATCACCGCTGAGCCAACCGCAAAAATATGACCTGTATTTAGGTCAACAAAGCCTGGCCGGACAATGACCACCGCCCCAAATAGCCCGATAATAATCGCGATCCAGCGGCGGACACGCACAACTTCTTTTAAAAATATCACCGCCCCCAAAGTAGTAAAGATCGGCGCAAGAAAGCTGAGCGCGGTTTGATCGGTAATCGGAATAAAGGATATGCTGGTAAACCATAGCCACATCGCACACATACCAACGCCCGCGCGCATAAGATGCGCCTTTAGCTGAGCGGTTTTGTTCAGTGTCAGACCCGCCCGCCAGGCAAAGGGTAAAATCAGCACAAGGGCAAAAAACAGCCGGAAAAATACCGATTGGGCAGGATGCATACCAGCATGGGCAGCATAGCGCCCAAGCGCGGCTATCATGGTGAGATTAAAACAGCAAAAAAACATCCATATCACAGCCTGAATAGCTGTAGAGGAAAAAACCGAAGTTCCTCTCATGAAGCTGCTTTCATCAGGCCGGCAATGTCCGGCAAGGGGCGGCTAGTGTCGGGGTTTTGGGAAAATAGCTGTTCCAGTGCCAGCGCAATATTTAAAATCTTGCGATCGCTTCCCGCAGGGCCCAGCACCTGCAAGCCAAAGGGCAGCCCATTTTCATCCCTGCCACACGGGATAGCGGCCACGCACGCCATCGCCATAGTCGGGCGATAGGTAAGGGCAAGCCAGCTCATATAGGTATCCAGCGGCTGGCCATCAATTTCTGTTACCGTGCCATTTTCATGCGGGAAGGGTGGCACAGAACAGGCAGGGGCAATCACCGCATCCACCTCGTCAAACAGAGCCAGCCAGTTGCGGGCAATTTTTGATTGTTGCAGATGGGCGCGTGCCACATCCTCTGCATCATATTTCAGGCCGCGTTCCACATTATCAATCACAAATGGCCCAAGCTGGTCTCTATGCTGGCGCAGCTTTTCAATATGAGCGGCAATAAAATTCACCCCGCGCAATACTTCAAAAGCATTATCGGCATCGGTGAAATCCGGATGGCCGGTTTGGGCGTGGGCACATTGTTTTTGCAAAATCGCTGTCTTTTCATGGAACAGGCGGCGATAGGCAGCCGATAAGGGCGCCCCATCCAGATCATCTGACAGCATCAAAACAAGGCTGGAAAGATCGGCCGGCTCAATCGGCCATTCCAGATCATAATTCATCGAGACAGAAAAAGGATCGCGCCTGTCAGCTCCCATCTGGGCACGCAATAGCAAATCCAGATCGGTTACATTTCTGGCCATAGGCCCCAGAACAGAAAAAGGCGACAGGCTAACCGGCCTGTCTTCGGCAGGGATAACACCCGGGCTGGGGCGAAAGCCGGCTACCCCGCAAAAACCGGCCGGGGTACGCACAGACCCGCCATAGTCCGAGCCTGTTGCCAGTGCCATCATGCCGGTGGCCAGCCCGACAGCTGTCCCGCCTGATGAGCCGCCAGATGTTTTGTCCGGGTCAAACGGATTACAGGTTGCCCCAAACAAACGATTGCGGGTATTGCCGCCCGCCCCGAATTCCGGGGTGTTTGTTTTGCCAATTATGATGCCGCCTTCGCGGTGCAGAGCCGCGACCGAGGACTGGTCGCGATCCGGTATATTTTCAGCAAAAAGCAGCGAGCCAAAAGTGGTGCGTAGGTCCTTTGTAACCTCCAAATCCTTCACCCCGATAGGCAGGCCATGTAACAGGCCCAGCTCATCGCCATCCTTTATCGCTTTATCAGCTCTTTTGGCGGCCTTGCGTGCGGCGGCAAAATTATCTGTCACCACCGCATTTAATATAGGATTTAGTGCCTCTATTCGCTGGATGCTGGCTTCGACAAGCTCGCTGGAGGATAACTGTTTTGTGCGCAGCATAAAAGAAAGTTCGGTTGCAGGCAGTGTAAGCACCTCTTGCATCTTGTCCATTTCATTCTCCCCTGACTTTTCCCAGACTAAAACCCTAATGCAAAAACGCTATTTTGATGATAGCTTTTTTTATTTACCTGTTTTGCTGCGCAAGGCTGGCAAGCCAACCCCTGTGGCTTCAAACCCACCATCTGCTGCCAGAATTTGTCCGGTAATATAGCTGGCTTTTTCCGAAGCAAGGAAATAAATCGCCTCTGCTATTTCGCGCTCCTGGCCGTAACGGTTTAGCGGTATCGCATCATGATAGGCATCGATAATATCCTGGGTATGCACGGCCATTGCCAGCTTGGTGCGCACCGGGCCCGGTGCCACACAATTTACCCGAATACCATATTCGCCCAGCTCTACTGCCTGTTGCTGGGTCAATTGCATCACCCCGGCCTTGGAGGTGCCATAGGCCACCCGCAAGGTAGAGGCGCGCAAGCCTGAAATAGAGGCAATATTAACAATTGTGCCGTGCGTTTTTTTCAGGGCAGGTGTCGCGGCTTGCGTGACCAGAAACACCCCGTCCAGGTTAGTTGCCATAACCTTGCGCCAGCGTTCAAAATCTGTTTCCTCAATAGGCCCGAAATCTGCTACGCCGGCATTATTGACCAGCGCATCGATACGCCCTGACCAATCCAGAGTGCGGGCAATCATATCTGCCACCGCTTCAGGATCAGAAACATCACATACCAGCGCCAGGCTATCTTCAAAGCCCTTTGCGCTTTCCAACAGCGCCTCTTCATCCCAGTCTACGCGCACGATATGCCAGCCCGCCTCCTGCATCAGATGGGCAGTGGCCAGCCCGATCCCTCTGGCGGCACCAGTAATGATAACTGTCCTGGCTTCAGGCGATGGATTTTTTTGCATCTTACTATTCTCTTCAAACGGTTTTTGTTTAACAGCCCTTACCATAATGGATGGGCTATAATGGATGGGTGGTGCATATTTTTAGCCATGCAACCAGTATCGGAATATTTTCATGGCAGGATTTAGGCTATGAATCAGTCTAGATTTTGACACAGAACGGAGCAAGAAAAATAACATCCCTTGTCCATTTGTGAATAATTAGAGACTAGCCAAGAAATTTTAGGCTGTTAAAGTTGTCTTCTCCCTCCTTTCGGATGGCCGGCATCAATTTACTTTAGGGACATAAGTTTAGCTAAGATGAAATTAACGCTACATCATATTAATCTTTCCACCCGCCAGGTTGCGGAAATGGATAGCTTTTATCGCGAGGTCATCGGCCTTGACACCGAAACAGAAGGCTTGCCAGTGCTGGAAAAGAAAAAAGGCTATGCAGGCGATGTGGCCTTTGTCAGTGATGGGCATATTCAAATGCATCTGGCCGCCAAGGATATTCATGCCGGTTTTCGCACCGGTCAGATTGTTAACCCTGTTTCCAACGGACATATTGCCTATCGCACCGATGATCTCAAAGCGTTTATGGCGCATCTGGACAAGCTGGGCGTACCCTATTCGGACTGGGGCGACCGGGCAGTGGCGGGCTGGCATCAGATTTTTTTCTATGACCCGGATGGCAATGTAATAGAAGTCCATCAAATTACCGATGGTAGCGGTTCAGAAGACAAAGAGTAGGGCAAAGGCGATGCGGCAGGCAATCAGGCTAGGCGTAGATATTGGCGGTACATTTACCGATGCAGTACTGGAGGCCAATGGCCAGCGCTATTCCACCAAAGTGTTGACCACCTATGGCGCGCCCGAAGATGCGATTTTGGAAAGTATGGGACAGGTCTGCCACAAGGCCGGTATTCAGCCAGATGCGATTGAGCAAATCATTCATGGCACGACTTTGGCGACCAATGCGCTGATAGAAAGGCGCGGGGCTAAAACAGCCTTTATCACCACCAAAGGTTTTCGCGATGTGATTGAAATGCGCACTGAAAGCCGGTTTGAACAATATGATTTAAATCTGAAATTGCCAGACCCGCTTTTGCCGCGCAATCGCCGCTATGTTGTCGAAGAACGCCTTTCTGCCTCTGGCGATGTGCTGATAGAGCTGGATGTGGCGGGCTGTGAAGCGCTGGCAAAAAAGCTGGCAAAGGCTCATTATGAAAGTATCGCTATTGGCCTGTTACATTCCTATGTCAATGATAGCCATGAAAAACAGATTGCCGATATTTTCCGCCAGCATATGCCTTCTGTGCTTATATCGCTCTCCAGTAGTGTATCGCCGCAAATGCGCGAATATGAACGTTTTAATACCACGATAGCCAATGCCTATATTCAGCCTTTGATGAAAGCCTATCTGGACAGGCTGAAAGGCCGGCTGCAAGCGGCCGGGGCGGATTGTCCTGTCTTTTTAATGCATTCGGGCGGCGGGATTATATCGCTGGAAAGTGCGGCGGCATTTCCAGTGAGGCTGGTCGAATCAGGGCCGGCAGGCGGGGCAATATTTGCCGCAGAAATCGCTGCCCGTCACCAGTTGAGCAAGGTGCTATCCTTTGATATGGGCGGCACAACCGCAAAAATCTGTTTGATCCAGGACCATACCCCGAAAACCGCGCGGGTGTTTGAAGTGGCACGCAGTTACCGGTTTAAAAAAGGCTCTGGTATGCCGATTTCCATTCCGGTTATTGATATGGTCGAAATAGGGGCAGGGGGCGGCTCGCTTGCCCATGTTGACCAGCTTCGCCAAATTCGCGTTGGCCCGGAAAGTGCCGGCTCCGAGCCTGGCCCTGCCTGTTACGGGCGCGGCGGTGAACACCCGGCGGTCACCGATGCCGATCTTATTATGGGCAAACTTGATCCGGATAATTTTGCCGGTGGCAGCATTCGGCTGGAAACCGGCAAATCAGCCGCCGCACTCAACGCCCATATTGGCCAGATACTGGATATGGACGCAACAGAAGCGGCCTGGGGGCTGGCCGAAGTGGTTGATGAAAATATGGCCAATGCCGCGAGGGTTCATGCCATTGAAAATGGCGAGGATTTATCTGAATATACGATGATCGCCTTTGGCGGGGCAGCGCCCCTGCATGCGGCTCGTTTATGTGAAAAGCTGGGCATTGAGAGATGCCTTGTCCCCACAGGGGCAGGGGTAGGCTCTGCGATTGGTTTTTTATGTGCGCCATTCAGTTTTGAAGCAAACCGCTCTGTCTTTATGCCGATGCGTGCCTTTGATGCCGAACAGATAAAGGCACTCTTTGCCGAGATGGAAGCAGAAGCAGCCGGATTTGTGCGCTCGTGTGACGGGCAGGCGGAAATCGCCCTCGAATATAAAATCTATATGCGCTATGCCGGGCAGGGGTGGGAAATCGCTGTCCCTATCAGCGCAGCAGATGCCAGCCAGCCAGAGGCAGGCCGTTTTCTTGCCAGGTTTGAAGAAGATTACAAACGCCTGTTTGGTCGTACGGTTCAGGGAATGGAAGCAGAAATTACTGTTTGGTCTGTCAATGCCTTTACCCCGACAGCCAAGCCGGAAACGGTTCAGGATGTTGCGGCAAAAACGCCTGTTGAAAGCCAGCAGAGCCGGCCATGTTTTGACCCGGCTCTGGGACAGGCTGTGCCGGCACAAATTATTGCCCGGGATATGCTGGCAGCTGGCAGCCTTGTCGATGGCCCTGCCCTGATTGTCGAGGATGAAACAACCATTGTTTTGCCCGCCAGCCGGCAAGCCACAGCCGCAAGCGATGGCACGATAGATATCCGTGTAAAAGGCCAAATAAATGGGCATTAGATATATGATTTCGCAACAGAGGAAGGCCGGATACTCCGCCTTGATGACAAGATGAGCATTTCAGAAGTTGCCTATCAGGTGATGTGGAACCGCCTGATCTCGGTCGTAGAAGAACAGGCGCAAGCGCTGGTACGCACAGCCTTCTCAACTTCCGTGCGCGAGGCAGGTGATTTATCTGCCGGGGTTTATAATGACAAGGGCGAGATGCTGGCACAGGCCGTCACTGGCACGCCTGGTCATGTTAATGCGATGGCCGATGCCGTGCCGCATTTTATCCGCCGGATTGGCCGGCAAAATATGTTTGAGGGCGATGTTTATATCACCAATGACCCATGGGAAGGCACAGGTCATCTGCATGATATTACGGTGGTGACCCCGTCATTTTTTGATGGCCAGCTGGTCGGGTTTTTTGCCTGTACCGCCCATGTCACCGATATTGGCGGGCGCGGCTTCGGGGCAGATGGCAATTCTGTCTATGAAGAGGGCTTATATCTGCCGGTCATGAAATTTGCAGAAAAAGGCGAGGTAGATAACACCCTTATCCAGATGATCAGGGGCAATGTGCGCGAGCCGGACCAATTAATTGGTGATATTTATGCGCTGGTGACCTGTAATCTGGTAGGTGACCGCCGCTTAAGCGATATGATGACCGAATTTGGTCTGACAGATTTATCGGGCGTTTCTGATTTTATTCTGACCAATTCGCATCAAGCGACGCTGGCTTGTATTAATGCGCTGGTGCCTGGTAGTGCCGAAGGAGCGATGCGGATTGATGGCTATGACCAGCCAATTGATCTTAAAGTAAAGCTGACCATTGAAAAAGACCGTATCCTCAGCGATTGGGAAGGGACGTCCGGCATTGATAAAAAAGGCATTAATGTGCCGCTGGTCTACACCAAGGCCTATGCCTGTTATGCGCTGAAATGTGCTATCGCCCCCGATATTCCCAATAATGCGGCCTCTCTTGCGCCTTTTGAGATTACCGCCCCTGAAAATTCAATCGTCAATGCATTGCATCCTGCTCCGGTGGCATTGCGCCATATTATCGGCCATATGGTACCGGATACGATTTTTGATGCGCTGGATAAATTATTGCCGAACAGAGTGCCGGCAGAAGGGGCGGGATGTTTATGTAATTTCCAGTTGCAAATCCGCCCGCGCCGCGATGCAGCTGCCCCCTCAGATGCCCGCAATGCCGAGGTGCTGATCTTTAATTCCGGCGGCTCGGGTGCGCGCCCCTCTCTGGATGGGCTGAATGCAACCGCTTTTCCCTCCGGGGTCATGACAATGCCGGTAGAAGCCACAGAACAGGTGGGGCCGGTGATTATCTGGCGAAAAGAGCTGCGTGCCGGTTCAGGCGGGGCTGGTCGATATCGCGGCGGTCTGGGTCAGAATATGGATGTTGGGGTAACAGAGGGACATGAATTTTTTCTGCAAGCCATGTTTGACAGGTTGTTTCACCCCGCACGTGGCCGACATGGGGGCGGTTCAGGCGCGCCAACCACTATCGCCCGCGAAGATGGCACGGTCATGCGCGGCAAGGGCAAGCAATTTATCGGTCATGGCCATTATGTGGAAATGGCCTTTCCAGGCGGGGCAGGATATGGCCAGCCAGAAGAACGCGACAGGGCATTGGTGCGCCGGGATCTGGCCTATGGCTATATTACAGCCCAGCAAGCAGCAGAAAATTACGGGCTCAGCACAGCAGAAATCGAAGAGATATTACAACTTTCAGAAGAAGGGGCGGATTTCTAGCCCCTTTTTTGATGTCCCGAGGTAAAATTTCAGGCAATTTGGGCAATTATTGAACGCTCGCCCATCGAAATTTTCGTATTTTTTGCCTTCCCGCTTTCGCTATGCCAGCTGAAAACAGCTATGGCCGCCAGTCCCAAACAGGCCATTAAAACATAGATAAGTAATCTTTTTGTGCGCGCGCCCAAATCAGAATGTGTGATTTTTTCCATTGCCAGCCAGGCCAGGCCGGCAAGTGCCAAAAACGCAATTCCACCAACAAGTACAGTATCTTCAAGCATGGGTTCCCTCTCATCCTGATGCATGAATTTTTTCATATTTTCTGTCCAGACTAGACAAGCCCAAGTAATCTGCATAGTTCTTTTCGGCGTATATGTCTTAAGTTGCCGGTAGATGGCCCTGCTGTTGGTAAAATAACAAAAACTTGCCAACAGGTGAAAATCAGGTACTATCGGTGGCTAATGGGGAGAGGTCTGTCAGGACGGGTGTTCTGGCAGGGATAAAAAGTAGGACGTTCTAGAACGCGACGTTTTGGGGAGTGTCCTATGTCAATTAAAAAACTTTTTAAGTTCACTGCACCTGCAGCTGCACTTACACTAATGCCTGCTATTGCTCAGGCGTCTAATCTGAAATCTGATGATTTCGTGGGCATCAGCTTCTGGCTGATCTCCATGGCTCTTGTAGCCTCTACCGCTTTTTTCTTTCTTGAAACACAAAGAGTAGAAGCAAAGTGGAAGACCTCACTGGTTGTGTCAGGTCTGGTCACACTGGTTGCTGCTGTACATTATTTCTATATGAGAGATGTATGGGTCGCCACAGGTGATACACCAACAGTCTATCGTTACATTGACTGGCTAATCACAGTGCCATTGCTGATGATCGAATTCTATTTGATCCTGCGTGCGATCACAAATGTATCGGGCGGCATTTTCTGGCGTCTGACCATTGGTACATTGGTCATGCTGATCGGTGGTTACCTCGGCGAAGCCGGTTACATGAATGTAACTCTTGGCTTCGTTATCGGTATGGTCGGTTGGGCATATATTTTGTATGAAATCTTTGCTGGTGAAGCTGGCAAGGTTGCAGCAGAAAAAGCCTCACCTGCCGTGGCATCTGCCTATTCAACAATGCGTTGGATTGTGACCATTGGTTGGGCGATTTATCCGCTTGGCTACTTCTTCGGCTATATGGCCGGCGGTGCCGATATGGAAACGCTGAACATCATCTACAATTTGGCTGACGTGCTGAACAAAATTGCGTTCGGTGTGATCATCTGGAATGTGGCGGTGTCACAGTCAGAAGCGAAGTAACGCTTTAGTAAGGCAGGGAGCCCCAGCGGGCTACCCTGCCTTACGGCTTTTACCCAATATTTTATTTATTTTTTAAACATATTAATTTGGGAAGGGTAAGGATAATGCCAGAGAGCTTTAACAGCAATTTTGAACCTGTCATTGTCAGTAAACAGGTTAATCTGCCGCTTTCAGATAGCGCTCAATCCCTATCCGATTTTATTCTCGGTCGCTTGCCAGATAGCCGTCATCCGCTTGGCAAGCCTGCCCATCACCATTTTAAAAAAACAGGCAAACAATTACGCGGTCGCATGGCCTTAACCGCTGCAGATTGTTTTGGGGTGCCGCGGGCGGTTTCGCTTCGCTGGGCAGCAGCCGTTGAAATACTGCATAATGCTTCTCTGGTGCATGATGATATTTGCGATGGCGATATGGTGCGCCGCGGCGCGCCCTCAATATGGGCGCAATATGGCAAGGATACAGCCCTTGCTCTTGGCGATTGGCTAATTGCCCTATCGTTTGAGCTGGCAGCAGAGGCCGCTGTCATGGGGCAAACGCCCGGGCTGGTTTCAGTGCTATCACATCACATGGCAGCGACCACCACCGGCCAGGCACTGGAATTTGCCATTGATAGCTATCCAAGCTGGGCAAAATATATGGATATCAGCACCGGCAA
>Ga0181592_10002641_pt1 | contig 14767 bp, 10 predicted proteins | sample 071ome_20_FD_133755 | JGI IMG/M metagenome (GOLD analysis project Ga0181592, IMG submission 133755) | Coastal salt marsh microbial communities from the Groves Creek Marsh, Skidaway Island, Georgia - 071412BT metaG (megahit assembly) | ecosystem: Environmental > Aquatic > Marine > Intertidal...
AAAAACGCCTCTAGCTAATCTAGGTTATCTCAGGCTATATGGGCATCAACTCATCACTTTAAGGGACACATCATGCTAAATAGAATACCAGCACGCATTTTGCAGCGCTTGGCCATTGGCCTATTAGTGCTTTACCCCCTGGCCGTCATCCTTGCGCGCTTTGATGTATGGGACTTTCGAAATAGCTTTTTAATTTTCATTATTACAGCCTTGTTTAGCTTTTTAGTGCTGGTGCTGTCTGTGCTTAAGCTACCTAAAAAGCAAGAAGGTGAGGCCACTGCTTTAGTGGTGGCGATTGTCTGCACCTTGCTGCCTTTACTGGTATTAGGCAGCAATATTGTCAAAGCCAGATCCGTACCCTTCATTCACGATGTCACCACAGATGTGAGTAACCCTCCAGTCTTAGAAGCCGCAAAGAGTGATCGAGAAGCAGGGCATCACCCAGTTGAATACGCAGGAGAAGACATTGCCAAGCTGCAGCAAGAAGGTTATCCAGATATCCAGCCACTTGAATTGAATCAGCCTGTTGAGACAGTCTTAGCTAAAGCTATGGCAGTGGTGAAGGACATGGGTTGGGAAGTATTAGCGGTAAATGACCAAGAAGCGCCATTTACCATTGAAGCCGTGGCCACCAGTACATTATTTGGTTTTGAAGATGATGTGGTTATTCGTTTAACGCCATTCACCACCCCTCAGCAAAATGTGGACATGCCAGCGAAAACCCGTGTGGATGTGCGCAGCATGAGCCGTGTGGGCCAAAGCGATTTAGGGGCCAATGCAGCGCGCATTCAGATCATTTTAAACGCTTTGCGCGATACACAATAATTCAGTAAGAACACTGCTATAGGGGCCGAGTTTGGTTACAATGGCCCCATAGCAAAGAGGTAGTTCATGGCCAACCAATTCGTACACTTACGCATCCACACCGAATTTTCTTTGATCGACGGTATTGTGCGCGTCAAAGACCTTATCAAAGAAGTATCGGGTGATGGGCAGGTGGCCGTGGCCATTACCGACCAAAGCAATATGTTTGCTTTGGTGAAATTTTATAATGCCTGCTTAGGCGCTGGCATTAAGCCGATTCTAGCGGCAGATGTGTATATCGAAAATGAGGCGGCCCCCGCCAAGCCCTATAACATCACCTTATTTGCGCAAAATGAAAAGGGCTATCGCAACCTGACCGAACTGGTGAGCTTTGGTTTTACCCAGAACCAACACCATGATAAAGCTCAGCTAAAAATGGAATGGTTTCGCGATCGCAATGAAGGGCTCATTGCCATTTCGGGCTTCCAAAAAGGGGATATTGGTGAAGCCTTATTAAAAGACAAAGACGAGTTGGCCAAGCAACGTTTGGCGCAATGGCGCACTTATTTCCCAAATCGCTTCTATCTCGAATTACAACGCACAAGTCGACCCAATGATGAACTGCTCGTACAAAAAACCTTAGTGTTAGCTCGCGAGCAGCAATGCCCGGTGGTGGCCACCAATGATGTTCACTTTATAAAAGAAGAAGACTTTGAAGCCCACGAAACCCGAGTGTGCATCGGTGATGGTGTCACTCTTGATGACCCGCGTCGTGAACGTCGTTATTCCGATCAGCAGTATTTAAAAACTCAAGAACAAATGATTGAGTTGTTTAAAGACATACCAAGTGCTGTTGAAAATACGTTAGAGATTGCCCAGCGTTGTTCTGTGCAAGTGTTGCTGGGTAAGTACTTTTTGCCTGAGTTTCCGATTCCTGATGGCTTAACTGAAAACGAATTCTTCAGGAAAATTTCCTACGAAGGTCTAGAAGAGCGCCTTGAATTTATTTTAGATAAAAACCAAAGCGATTATGACGAGCGCCGTAAAGAATACTTTGACCGATTAGATTTTGAACTGGACATCATTATCCAAATGGGATTCCCCGGTTACTTTCTTATCGTAATGGACTTCATTCAATGGGCCAAAGATAACGATGTGCCAGTGGGCCCTGGTCGGGGTTCTGGTGCTGGTTCATTGGTGGCGTATGCACAAAAAATTACCGATCTTGATCCATTAGAATACGACTTACTGTTCGAGCGATTCTTAAACCCCGAACGTGTTTCCATGCCCGACTTTGATATCGACTTTTGCATGGAAAAACGTGACCGCGTGATTAACTACGTCGCCGATAACTATGGTCGTGAAGCGGTGTCGCAAATTGTGACCTATGGCACCATGGCGGCAAAAGCGGTAGTGCGTGACGTGGCAAGGGTGTTAGGTAAAAGTTATGGCCTTGCCGATAAACTTTCAAAAATGATTCCAGCTGACCCAGGCATGAAGCTGGCGGTTGCGTTTGAGCAAGAAGAACCACTTCGTGATTTTTTAAAAGAAGACGAAGAAGCCCAAGAAATTTGGGATATGGCATTAAAACTGGAAGGCATCACCCGTCAAACCGGTAAACACGCCGGGGGTGTGGTGATTGCTCCCACAAAACTGACCGACTTCTCGCCCACTTTATGTGATGAAGATGGTAAAGGTTTGGTTACCCAGTTCGATAAAAACGATGTCGAAAGTGCAGGTCTTGTTAAGTTCGACTTCTTAGGTTTACGGACACTGACCATTATTGATTGGGCGTTAAAAACCATTAATGCCATCCGCGCCAAAAATAATGAAGAGCCACTGTTCATTGAAGAAATCCCACTGGATGATGCTGCTTCTTATAAATTATTAAAAGAAGCCAAAACCACAGCCGTGTTCCAGTTGGAATCTCGCGGTATGAAAGATCTGATTCGCCGCTTAGAGCCAGACAACATTGAAGAAATGATCGCACTGGTGGCTCTGTTCCGCCCAGGTCCACTGGAGTCGGGCATGGTGGATGACTTTATTAACCGTAAACATGGCCGCGCCGAAGTGGCATACCCCCATAAAGATTTCCAGCACGATAGCCTAAAAGAAATTCTAGAACCGACCTACGGGGTTATCGTTTACCAAGAGCAGGTTATGCAAATCGCTCAGGTATTGGCTGGCTACACACTGGGTGGCGCAGATATGTTACGTCGCGCCATGGGTAAGAAAAAACCAGAAGAGATGGCCAAGCAGCGTGATACCTTCCGCGAAGGGGCTGCCAGCATTGGGGTCGACCCAGATTTGGCAATGAACATCTTTGACTTGGTGGAAAAGTTCGCCGGTTACGGTTTCAACAAATCTCACTCTGCAGCATACGCCATTGTTTCTTACCAAACTCTTTGGTTAAAAACCCATTACCCCGCGCCCTTTATGGCAGCAGTGCTGACATCGGATATGCAAAACACCGACAAGGTGGTGATCTTCATTGAAGAGTGTCGAGAGATGGGATTGGATCTGGTACTACCAGATGTGAATCAATCGGAATATGGTTTTACCGTAAATGATGATGGTGCCATTGTGTATGGATTAGGTGCCGTTAAAGGGGTCGGTGAAGGCCCTATTGAAGCTATTATTAATGCTCGCAAGGAAGTGGGACAATTCACGGATATTTTCCATTTTTGTAAATCGGTTGATAAAAGTAAACTCAATAAACGGGTCATGGAAGCGTTGGTGCGCTGTGGTGCGTTTGATCAAATTGGCCCGAACCGTTCTGTTTTATTTGCCACCATTGAAGATGCCTTAAAAGCCGCGGATCAAAATGCGAAAAACGCCGCCGCTGGCATGATGGACATGTTTGGTGAAGTGGAAGAAGAAGCCAATCTCAATCCTTATGATGATTATTTAAATAAAGTACGTGATTGGAACCCAAAACAAAAACTCCAAGGTGAGAAAGACACGTTAGGATTATTTGTTACGGGTCATCCATTTGATGAGTACGAGCAAGAAGTACGTCGTATCGCTAAAACCAAGCTATCTAATATTCAGGCGGATAAAAAACCGCAAAAATTAGCCGGTATCATTGTAGGCTTACGTGTAATGAAAACTAAACGCGGTGATAACATGGCAATTCTCACCATTGATGATCGCAGTGGTCGTTTAGATGTGCGCTTGTTCAGTGATGTGTACGAAAAATTTAAAGACAAGTTGATTGTTGATCACCTTGTCATTTGTGAAGTAGAAGTAAAACACGATAACTATAATGATTCCTTAGGGGCCAACCTGAATAATTTGTGGAATATTAGTGAAGCTCGTAGCACTTTTAGTTCGGGAATTCGCTTGACCTTAAAACACCATGAACTGGGACAACATTTCATTCGTCAGCTCAATGATACGCTGCAACCCTTTGACGCAGATGGCTCTCCGGTGCTGATTCAATATCAAGGGCAAAATGCCAAAGCTCATGTTCAACTGGGTCACGATTTTAAAGTAGAGCCCAGTGACGACTTAATTTACCGCTTAAAGAACCATTACGGTGAAGAAAACGTAGAATGCAGTTATGAATAACCTGATCAACCCATCCATAAAAGCACTGAGAGAATTCTAATTTTTATGGATGCAATTTCACAAGTCTTGTCGGAAGCGCTTACTATTCATCAGCCTAAACGCATTCTTGTTGGGTTTAGTGGTGGGATGGACTCTTCTGTTTTATTGCATGCCTTATCAAATTTAAACCTAAATGTTCCGATCATTGCGATCCATGTGCATCATGGTTTATCTAGCAATGCCGATCAATGGCAAACTCTGTGTGAAAATCAATGTGAACAACTAGGTGTTCAGTTTGTCAGTGAGCGGGTCGACGTTTCTCAAGAAGGTAGCCTAGAGCAAGCTGCAAGGCTTGCCCGTTATCATGTCTTTAAGCAATATATCTTAGCGGGTGACGCATTATTGTTAGGTCATCACCAGGATGATCAAGTTGAAACCTTTATGATGCGCTTGATGCGTGGTTCAGGTATGACAGGCCTGACCGCTATGGAAGCGGAGCGCCCAATTGCGCGAGGCATGCTGCTGCGTCCTTTATTAAGTGTGAGTCGAGAACAAATCGAATCCTATGCACATCACTTTGATTTGCCTTATATAGATGATGAGTCCAACGATGATGTGAGTTTTGATCGCAATTGGTGGCGTCATGAGTTATTACCACTGTTAAATGCCCGTTACCCGCAAGCCAGTCAGAGTGTTATGAAAACCATCAGCATCTTACAAACTGAGCATCAGTTGCTGAATGATTTAATTGACCCTATCTATCAACAAGTGGTCGATAAACAGGGGCGTTTAGACAGTAATAAATTAAGGCGACAAACATGGAGCATTCAATGTCAGCTCATCCGTAAATGGTTAGAGCAACATGAACGTTACCCTTTGTTAGCCGATAAACAAATTCGAGTGCTTTTGTCTGAAGTGATGGATGCTCGAGTGGATGCTGAGCCCGTTTTTCGCTGGCAAGACAACGAAGTGCGCCGGCATAATGGCAAGCTCTATGTGATGCCCACCTTGCCTGATGCCCCACCGACAGAATATATGCGTAACTTTACAGGGGACACTTTGCTTGATTTGCCGGCAGGTCATCTAAAGTGGCAACCAGGTTTGGGATTAAAGCCCAGCGAATACCAATTGACCTTGTATCAAGGCAGTTTGAAAGCCCGCCCAATTAATCGCCCGAATAAAGCCCTGAAAAAGTGGTTTCAAGAATTTGATATACCGCCATGGCAGCGGGCTTTTTGGCCTGTATTGTTGAAAAACGGCGAAGTGGTGGCCGTACCTGGGTTATTTGTGTGTCAGGGGTATGCTTGTGAGCAGGGCTGGCAATTTAGCTTTCATATCTAAAAAAAGCCTGTCTGTACAATAAATAAACAAATAATTCGGATTAGTTCTGGTACATAGCGGCCAAAAGTGCGAGAATGCGCGCCGATACCAATATGTTCCCAATTTCCTATTCGAGTGAAAGCGTAGTGACGCTTTGAACTCCTCTGTAGAAACAGAAGTTTGCGGCCCCAGAGGCCAGCCGTGTAGCGGGATGACGGGATAAAATGGTCAAAATTTAATTGTGAATGAATTTTGATTGTGCCGTCAAAACAGGCTCAAAGCCTTTCCGTGCCGATCTAGATGTATTCCCCAAAAGCAGGTTTTTTTGCATGTCTGATACTCCTACTGGCTTCGCCAGTCTTGGTTTACCATTTAATATTTTACGCGCCATTGAAGAGCAAGGTTACGAAACCCCAAGCCCAATTCAGCAACAAAGTATTCCCCATTTATTAGAAGGCAAAGACGTTTTAGGTCTTGCCCAAACCGGTACCGGTAAAACCGCTGCGTTTACCTTACCTATCTTAGCGCGCACCGATGCGAAAGCGCGTGCACCACAAGTGCTAGTTTTGGCACCAACCCGTGAATTAGCACAGCAAGTGGCACAAGCGGTAGAAGCTTACGCGAAACATGTACCGGGTATTCGCACCACGTGTATTTATGGTGGTCAAGATTTCTCTAGTCAGTTCCGTGCGTTAAAAGCTGGCCCTCAGTTTGTTGTGGGTACACCGGGTCGTGTTATGGATCACATACGTCGCGGTACCTTGAAGTTAGATGATATTAAAGCCGTGGTGTTAGACGAAGCAGATGAAATGCTACGCATGGGCTTTATTGATGATGTGAACTGGATTTTAGATCATGTGCCGGCTAAACGTCAGGTGGCCTTGTTCTCTGCCACTATGCCTCGCCAAATTAAAGAAGTGGCCGAAAAACATTTAAACTCGCCGGTTGAAGTACGTATTGAAAACAAAACCGCTACCAATGACAAAATTGCTCAATCATTCTGGCTAGTACGCAATTTGGATAAAAACGAAGCGCTATTGCGTATTTGTGAAACCGAAGACATGGATGCCATGATGATCTTCGTGCGTACCAAGCAAGCTACAGAAGAAGTTGCGGATTACCTGCGCAATGCTGGCTATAAGTGTGAAGCCTTAAACGGTGATGTAGCTCAGGCGCAACGTGAACGCGCGGTAGATCGCTTGAAGAAAGCACAAATTGATATTGTGGTTGCTACGGATGTTGCCGCTCGAGGCCTAGACGTTGAGCGTATTAGCCACGTTGTGAATTACGATATTCCTTACGATGCCGAGTCGTATGTTCACCGTATTGGTCGCACAGGTCGTGCTGGTCGTACTGGTAGTGCAATTCTGTTTGTTCGCCCACGTGAGCGTCGCATGCTAAGCACCATCGAACGTGTCACTCGTCATAAAATTTCTGAAATGCAAATGCCAAGCGTTGATGCAGTGAATGCAAAACGCCGCGAGCGTTTTAAAGCTCAAATTCTAGATTCACTAGAAGGCAAAGAAATTGAGATTTTCAAATCCATCATTGGTGAAGTACTCACTGAAAATGAAGGACTTGAAGCCGTTGATGTGGCTGCTGCTTTAGCGCAAATGGCTCAAGCGGGTAAGTCGTTATTCATTACAGAACAAGTGCGTAAGCCTCGTGAACGTAATGAGCGCAGTGAGCGTAACGAACGTGGTGGTCGTGAAGAGCGTGGCCGTCGTGGTCGCGATAATGCGATGAATAAGCCACTCGATAAAAAGCCAATGCCATTGAAAGATAACCCTGAAATTGAAATGAAGCGTTATCGTTTGGCGGTGGGTTATAAAGATGGCGTGAAACCAGGCAACATTGTTGGCGCCATTGCCAATGAAGCCAATATGGAAAGCAAGTACATCGGTCATATTGAAATCTTTGACTCGTTTGCCACGGTGGATTTACCAAGCACCATGCCAAATGACATGATTGGCCATCTGAAAAAGACACGTATTTGTGGTCGCGCAATTAATATCGAAGATATTAACAGTGCAAAAGGTGGCTCAAGTGACGCTAAGCGCCCTAAAAAAGATGGTAAGAAAGACGGTTATAAAGCGAAAGATCGTGGTGCCAAACCAAAAACACGTAAGCCACAAAAACGTCGTTCAAGTAATGCTACTGCGGAATAACTAAACGTTATTAAACCTTAACAAGAAGCCCCTGATTATAACTGTTACAGATCAACAGAATATTCAGGGGCTTTTTCATTTTAAATTACCGGCTGTTTGACAGAAGCGTAATTGATTCAAAGTCATCAATACTTCTCGTGTGTTAATTCTTTTTTGTTTTAATTTGACGGTTTAAGATTTTCATAAACCCAGGGTGCTTGCGTAGGTAATGCTTAGATATATAAACACCAAATGGCCGTTTTGAATCGTTAATGACTCGATACCGTTTTGAAGGAATACCCTGAGTATCTAATTGATATTTAAAAGAAGAGTAAGTAGCAAATACGGCATCTAAATTTCGATTGATAAAGCGTTGAGCAAGTTCTTCTGAAGGAAGGCCAACGACGAAGTAACCTCGACGCGTGGCTAATCGAAATGAATTGGTGTTGATGACAGCGCCTACTTTCGCATCATACATGAATTCATCACTGCCAAACTCATAAGTGGCATCATTTAACATAAACCATGTGTATTTATCGATAAAAACAGGTTTACTAAAAACCGCTATTTTGTCTCTTTCGATGTTTTTTGTCGCGACAAAAAAACCATCTATTTCATTGTTTCGTGTGGCTTTTAGCAGCCCTGAGTAATTCTCTATGAATTTAAAGGTATATTCAGTCTGACTTTGCTTTAATGCCTCAACGATGGGGTCTATGACGGAGCCTTTTATTTCCCCATCTTCAAGATAGGTAAACGGCTTGAGTTGTGGCACCCCTAGAGTAATGGGCTCTGCTTGTAACCCAGAAGCACAGACAAATATTAGAACACAGAGTTTTTTACTTAGATAATGCATTATGCTTTACCATGTTGTGTATTCTTCAGTTTAGACCCTAGATAGGAAAGTGCATGGTTCGAGTAATAGCAGGGCTAGTCGCGGTTGTTGTGGCGACTGCGTGTGTGAGTCATTCACCTAGTCAGTGGAAGAGTGATCATTATGATGCAGATAATGGCTTCGTGAATCCCGGTCAAGTACCTATGGATTTCAGCCTTTCTCGGTTTTTAGGGATAGCCAAACGTTTCTTTAGTGATGAAACACCCGATACAGAAGCTTTCGGTCAAATCCCTTACCGAAATATCCCAATAAACGAGCTAAATACCCAAACACAAGATGTGGTGTATCGCCTAGGTCATAGTACGGTATTAATGAAGTTATCTGGTAAGTATGTACTAACAGACCCTATGTTTTCTGAGCGGGCGAGCCCTGTACAGTGGATCGGTCCTGAGCGGTTTCACCCGGTTCCTGTTGATGTCAGCAAGCTACCGCCACTATTTGCTGTGGTGATTAGTCATGATCATTACGACCATTTAGATCAAGACACAATTGAACGACTTGCCAGTAGAACCCAGCACTTTTTGGTCCCATTAGGGGTTGGCCAATACCTGAAAGACTGGGGAGTACCAGATGAAAATGTCCATGAATTAGATTGGTGGCAATCTCGACAATTTGGTGGTTTTACCTTTACTAGCACGCCTTCCCAGCACTTTTCTGGACGCGGGCTGTTTGGACGTAACAGCACACTATGGAGTTCTTGGGTAGTGGATTCCGGTCGCCACAGGATCTTCTTTAGCGGAGATAGCGGCTATTTTGATGGCTTTAAAGAGATTGGGGAAAAGCTGGGTCCATTCGATTTAACCATTCTTGAAAATGGGGCCTACAATCCTGATTGGGCTCAAATGCATATGTTCCCAAAGGAGACCCTTCAAGCCCACCAAGACCTTAAAGGCAAGGCCATGTTACCGGTCCACAACGGGACATTTAAGTTAGCATTTCACACTTGGTACGACCCTCTAGAGCAAATATCAACATTGGGTGAGGCTCATGGTGTCTTGGTACAAACACCCATCATGGGTGAGCAGGTGAGTATTGATCAGCCAAAATGGTTTGATAAATGGTGGCAACCCTCAATAAGTGCCCCCTAGTTTGCACTTTTTGGCTAATACATTCTCCGTATGGCATAAAAAGTCGAGTATTTATGAATATTGGCGTGAAATGACTTGTTAAAGGCATAAAGCCAACTATTTTTAAAGTCAAAGGTTAGGGAAAACCAACAAGGATGAATAAGAACAGGAGTTCTTAAAGGGAAGTAAGTTTAAAAGGATATATTAGGGATACGGCTAGGATGGCCCGTCAGGATGACGCCTAGGGTGATAAAAAAGGGTAGAAGCCAAAAGCTTCTACCCTTTTTTTCTGTATGACTATCCCATTGCTCCTCTGCGGTTGTTCCGTTACTTTAGGGCTAGAATCTAATCAAAAGACGTTATATGAACTTCACTCAAATCGAAAAGCAATTTAAACAGTTTATTCTCAATGATCCTGACACTGCCACAGCCTTGGGTGACACTCAGTTTTTAGATCAACTAGGTGACCCTTCATTAAAGGCTCTAGCCAGTGAAAACGAGCAAGCATCACAGATACTCGATGATATTCATGCATTAAGTGCATCCACAGACTTGAGCTTTGACGAATCTTTGGATTTAGAGCTCATGGAAAGGCACCTAAAGATACAATTGTTTTTTAATCAGTTGAAGCAAGGAGATGAGCTACAAAGATGTCGAAAGCCAAATGGGGTAGACGGTATTAGTGCGGGCATCTTTCAATTGTTTGTGAATGATGAGCGCACAGCGCAATGCCGATTAGACGATATTTTGAATCGCCTCAAACAAGCGCCTGACTATTTAAAGCAAGAGCTTGACGTCATCAAAGCACCTATCACCAGATGGCGTGATATTGAAGTTGAACAGGGTGAGGGGCTACCGGATCTATTCGAGACGATTTTAAATTGGGCAAAGCAAGAGGGTTACCCGCATGCTGATGCCCTTGAACAAGCCATTGAAGAGACAAATGCAAGTCTTAATAAATATTTAGAGGCGCTAAAAAAAAGATCAACCATCGATCATTTTGCAATAGACGAAGAAAACGTTAATACCTTATTAAACCTAAGGGCCATAGACCAAACACCTAAGCAACTTGCGCAAATGGCCAAGCAGTTTATGTTAGAAACCAAAAACCTATTGGATGATCTGACTGGAAAATTGATAAAAAAATATCATTTATCCGAAGGGACAACTCAAGCAGCGTTGCATGAGTTTTTAAATGAGCGTTTCGCTGCGAAAATTCATAATGAGAAGCTCGATGGTATCCTGGATTATTACCATGAGCAGATCCAGAGCATTGAAGATTTTATAGCCAACAATAAACTGTTTGCTATTCCCGAAGATCAATCCATGAAAATCATGCAAACTCCCTCCTTTTTAGAGCCCGTAATACCTGCGGGAGCCATGTGGCCGCCATTGGCGTTACGCGATGGCATCAAAACCAGTTTAGTTTATCTCACATTAAAACAAGACCAATTGGCAGAGCATACAGAACTAGGCATTCCTGTGATGATGATTCATGAAGGTATTCCAGGACATCATCTCCAGTTTGCAACGGCAGCATTGCATGATTCATTTATTAGGCGGATTTACAGCGCCAATGAACATGCCGAGGGTTGGACCACCATGTTAGAGGATTACATGTTGGATGTGGGTTATATCAAAGATGATCTGGTCGATGAAGTACGCTTCATTGCTAAGCGAGAAATGTCTCGGTTAGTGGCCAGAGTCGGTATCGATTTATATTTTATGACGGGCAATAAATCTTATTTAGATGTAGGTTTAGATTTAACGTTCGAAAGTGATGACGTGTTTGAAAATGCGGCCAAACTCTTAAAAACAGCGACTGGTTTTACGGATGGCAGAGTGCAAGCAGAATTAAACTGGTACAGTACCGAACAAGGTTATCCTTTGAGCTATTTAACCGGTAATCGAATGGTTTGGAAAATGAAATCAGATATCAAGCAAGCCAATAAAAAACAATTAACCAATGTGGAACTGGATAAAGCATTCCATGAAATTTACTTAACCAGTGGTTGCATGCCGGTTAATTGTTTGAAAAAAGTTTTTGAGAATGAGGGATTCCTATAAAGCATGGGACTTTATAGGAATCTATAAATTTACTTGGCCATTAATGGGTTACAGTTTTTGATCAGTACTTTACCTTCAAGTAGAGCCCCTTTTGAATACTCTCTGAAGTGGCAGGTGTTAGAGTTAGGATCATAGCTTTCTACCCAAAGGTTATCTTCCTTCCAAGTGGCCATCATATGGTAGTGACCGTCAGGCACAGTAACGGTCATTACGCCTCCCCAGTTTTTTACAAACACCTGTTGGAAGTGAAAAAAGTAAGCCAGTAATCCAATAATAAAAATACCACCTGCTGTAGCGCCTGCGGCTTTCCAATGGTTGAAGCGCATACCTATTAAATACACGCTAAATAATGCCAAGGTGAGAATAAACAACCAATAAAAGTATGTAATCATAGTAGGCTCCTTTTAACTGTACTTTCATCATAATGATTTAGTTTTAAAATCATACGCAGTTCTCAGAATAACACACAATTCAAATTTAGAACGCAGCGTCTTAAATAAGCCCATTGTGGATAAATCGCTAACACTTTAATCTAACGCCACTTTTTTGGGGATTACATGATGTTTAAGTTATCCGTATTAGATCAATCCATGGCGCAAAGCCGCGAACAAGCCGCTCAGGCATTACAAGAAACCATTGAAATGGCACAGTGGTGTGAGCAACTTGGGTATGAACGATTTTGGATTTCTGAACACCACGCATTTCCAACCATTGCCGGTAGCGCACCAGAAGTGCTTTTAGCTGCCGTTGGCGCAAACACGAGCAAAATACGTATCGGCTCTGGTGGAATTATGCTACCCCATTATAGTGCCTATAAAGTGGCTGAAGTATTTTCGATCTTATCGAACCTATATCCAGATCGCATTGATTTAGGGGTAGGTCGAGCACCGGGGACGGATATACAAACCGCAAAAGCCTTGGCAACAGATGGTAAGCCAAAGTTTTCGGCATTTCCGGATTTAGTCGAATCCTTGAGTGACTATCTATGGCAAGAGCAAACTTCGCCCATGGTGTCTCCAAAACCAAATGGAGACATTCCAATTTGGATGCTTGGTTCTAGCCCAGATAGCGCCCAGTTGGCAGCACTGCGTGGCTTGCCCTATAACTTGGCTGCATTTATTAATCCACAAGCCCATGAAAGCTTCATTCGTTTTTACAAAGAAAATTATCAACCAAGTGCACTGTGGCCAAATCCGTATAGCATTTTAACTGTCAGTGTTTTTTGTGCAGACACCCAAGAGCGGGCTAAAGCCTTACAACTGACTTTTGATATCAACTTTTATCGCTTTGTAACAGGGCAAACAAATGGCAAGCCATTAACACCTGAAGAAGCACAAAATTACCCTATGTCGCCACAATTGGCTGAATTTATAACTTCCCGTAATGAGTTACGGGCCGTGGGTACGCCAGAACAAGTGAAAAATAAGATCACTTCCATAGCGCAACGTTTTGCTGTAGATGAAATTATGATGGTGACGAATATGTATTATATGGAAGATAGAAAACGCAGTTTTGAATTAATAAAAAAGGCCTTTGACTAATCCAAAGGCCTGCAAAAATGATGGTTTAGTAATTAATGCTAAAGCCAGCAAAAAAACCTCGAACTGATGTGTCACCAGCCGACCACTTTTTATAACCAAGGCTTAAACCGGTGTGGTTAAAGCGCCAATTTCCACTAAATTGATGTTCGGCTAACGAGCCTCCGTTATAGCTTGACCAAGTTGGAATATATTCAAGATAAAATTTTGGTTTTATGCGAGCACGGATAGGCATAGCAAACACGTCTCCGTCATGACTTTGATTACCATTCATTTTGCCCAAGCCATAGGCTAGATCCCAACTGAAGTTATTGCCTATACTCATTCGATAGTGGATAAGTGTATTAGTTAAAGTTAATTTATCCCCGTTTTCATTGAGTGTATTTTGCGAATAACTGACACCTAAAGGGCCATAACCAATTTCAACCCGATTATGACGAGCATTGATATTGTCATTGCCATTCAACCAATGGGCATTAAAACTAAAGGTTGGTAGTAGAGGATCCCCGGGTTTTCTGAATAATTGAAATGGTTTGGCCTTGTCATCCAGCGGCTCTGTCCGTTGGTAACGTTCTTGACTCATAGCGCCCATTCCAACAACGGCTTTTCCTGTAAATTCCACTAATTTCAGAGTGACTCGAAAAAATGCTTCGGCCAGTGCTGATTCTAAGGAATTTGGATCCGAATGATGTCCAGAAGACGATTTTGAGGAAGAGCGTTTGCTTTCAGTTTGTGGTGTGGTGGCGTCTTGCTCTAGCTCATCTAAGGTGCCGGCAAGACTAGAACTGATAAATACAAAGCAAGTAAGCAAAAGTGTGATGTTTTTATACACAATGTACATCCATGAATGATATGGACTACATTGAAGCCCCAGTTAATCAAGTATTCAAGTTAAAACTGAGAACAGAGATTTTTATATTTAGGACAATATCGACATAGTGTTTAAATTAAGCCTTTGATCAAAATATTGTTGATATCTGATTCGCTCATAGTTTCAATATGAATTTTTGTAATCAGGCTCTTATTGTCCCTATCGGTTAAATATATAACCGAATCAGTTGGGCCAATCATTAGATAGCCGTCTCCATTAGGTGTACGAAAAGAGGCCATTTTTACAGGTTTATAGGTTTTTTTGTTAGCACTGATTTTCTGTTTAATCACTTCTTCATTGGGCACGTTTTTAGGGACATTCTTAATGCCCATGAGATACAGGGGCAATTGATTCAGTATGTTTCCGTCTATATTCAACGACTCTTCCGTCAAGGTTTTGATATTAATACTGCCTTTGTTTTTAAATTTGATCTTCATGCCTTCTTGTGTCGTTAATTGAGAGCCTTCCAAATGATTAATGGGTAGTTTCAATTGTGTGATGGCATTAGCGTG
>Ga0181592_10002646_pt1 | contig 14745 bp, 9 predicted proteins | sample 071ome_20_FD_133755 | JGI IMG/M metagenome (GOLD analysis project Ga0181592, IMG submission 133755) | Coastal salt marsh microbial communities from the Groves Creek Marsh, Skidaway Island, Georgia - 071412BT metaG (megahit assembly) | ecosystem: Environmental > Aquatic > Marine > Intertidal zone...
ACGAGCAAGCAACGCCATATGCGGCGGCAGATATTTTTGCGCTGAATTACGCGCAGTCTGCTGACACGATGTATATTGTGCATCCAAGCTACGACATTCGCACGCTTACCCGTTCTGGTTCTGCAAACTGGACGTTTGCAACTGCAAGCATTACTGGATCGCCAAGCCCCGCTTTAAGCGGCACAGACAATCGGCCTAGCGTTGTGACGTTCTTTGAGCAACGCTTGGTTTTTGCAAATAGCAACAACAACCCGCAGACGTTGTGGTTTTCCAAGAATGGCGACTATCTAAACTTCACTGTCGGCACGGCTGATGATGATGCGCTGATCTACACGATTGCGTCCAATCAGGTAAACGCTATTCGGTATTTGTCGGCAACGCGCGTTCTCACTGTTGGAACCACTGGCGGTGAGTATGTTGTGACCGCGACCAGCGATGGCCCTGTCACTCCGACAACTACGTTGATCCGCAAGTATTCCAACTATGGCTCTGCCACAACACAGCCTGTGCAGGTTGCAGATGTGACGCTGTTCTTACAGCGCGGCAACCGTAAGGTGCGTGAGTTCCGCTACATTGGTGATGTGAACGCATCTGCGTATCAAGCACCAGACATGACCATCTTGGCTGAACACATTACTGTCGGCGGTCTCTCCCAGTTCGCGTATCAACAAGAACCTGACAGTGTGATTTGGGCTGTTCGTGACGATGGTGTGCTTGTCGGCATGACCTATCGCCGCGAAGAAGAAGTTGTTGCGTGGCACAAGCATATCATTGGTGGCACGTTTGCTAGCGGCAATGCCGTTGTTGAGAGTATCGCAACGCTGCCAACCGACACTGGCGAAGACGAGCTTTACATGATTGTAAAGCGCACGATCAACGGTGTGACTAAGCGCTATGTAGAAGTGTTGAAGCCATTTGAGTTTGGCGGCAATGCGACCGCTGCATTCTTTGTTGATAGCGGTTTGGCATATAGCGGGTCAGCAGTATCGAGCCTCTCTGCGCTGTATCACCTTGAGGGTGAAACCGTTTCGGTTCTTGCGAATGGTGCAACCCATCCAGATGCTACAGTATCGAGCGGTGGCATTGCTCTTACCTTTGCAGCGACAAGCGCGGCTGTTGGCTATGGTTTCTCGAGTTCAATGCAAACAATGCGCCTCGAATCAGGATCGGTCGATGGCACAAGTCAGGGTAAGCCTAAGCGCATTCACGGCCTTACTATCCGCCTCTATGAGACTGTCGGTATCGAGATCGGCAATGATGAAGGCGAGATAGATCGCATCCCGTTCCGCGATAGCTCGATGGCAATGGACACGGCTATCCCGTTGTTTACTGGTGATAAGGATATTGAGTTTCCTGGTGGCTATGTCGATGATGATCGACTTTATGTGCGCCAGAACCAACCATTGCCAATGACTGTGTTGGCGCTTTTCCCGAGAATGAATACGTTTGATAAATGAGAGTAGAATACCTGACACGTTCCCATTTCCTTGACGCGATTGAAAACCGCGCACCCACTGTCGTGGGAACATTGGATATGATGTTGCGCGCAATTGATGTATATACAATGCCGAAGCATGGCTTTGCATATATGGAGGATGGAACAATTTATGCTGTTGCTGGAATATTTCCGCTGTGGGAAGGTTGCGGCGAGGCGTGGGTAATACCTACTAGGGTGGTTAAGAACCGCCGCATTCCTGTTTCCCGTCACCTAAAGAAGACCTTGGCAAGATTGGGATTTGAGGAATTAAAGATGCACCGAGTCCAATCTGCTGTTAAGGTAGATTTTAAGGAGGCGCATAAACTGGCGCGCTTTGTCGGCTTTAAGGAAGAGGGCCTGATGAAGAGCTACGGCCCAGAAGGCGCTGATTATGTGAGGTATGCGATATGGCCGACCCAATAACACTGGCTGCAATATCAATCGGCACACAGGTCGTTGGCGGCATTGCGCAAAAGCGATCTGCTGATCGAGCGGCTGCGGCGGCGCGAAGCGCGGGTGAGTTCAACGCTCAAATTATTGAGCGTGACATTGGCATACTTGAGCGTCAGCGTGGCATCCTAAATGCTAATTTTCTGACAGAAACAAAACGCGCACAGATTGCATTTGAACGTGATGTGCAGGGCGGTGTGCGCGCTGGTTTTGGTTTTGCGGGAATTGATATGTCTCAGGGTTCGCCGCTTGCAGTTTTGCGCGAGAACGCCCGTGAGTTTCAGTATGAGTTAGATGTTGCCGAGTTTAACAACAAGATTGCCAATGTGCAGATTACAGACGCTCAGGAAAATGCGCGTCTTAGCGCGCAGCTTTCTCGTATGGAGGGCGGCGCACAGGCTGCTGCGCTTCGTTCTTCTGGCACTGCAAGTCTTATTGCGAGTATTGGTGGCGCTGCTCAAACAGCTTATCAATATAAGTTTATGGGCAATAGCGGCTCTGGTGGGAATGCAACGACATGAGAATACCAGTTTACAAGAGTAGAGCGCAGGCAACTTCTGAAGCGCCAGGTAAGAGTTTTACGGCTCGTATGAATGCCGCGCCTCAGATCGAAATGGAATTGCGCAAAGGTGAGGTTCTTGCGGAAGTAACTAAGCAAGTTTCTGAATTTGCTTTGCTTCGCGCAAACGCCTTGGCCGAGACCGAATACAATGAGGCAATGGTAGCGGCAGAAGAGCGCATGGAGGAAATGCGCCGTGAGTTCCGCGAAGCGCGAGACCTTAATAGTATTTTTCGAGAAGACGGAACTGGGCGTTGGGCGGAAAGCACTGCTGCTTTGCGGGCTGAGCTTGCTGATGGATTGTCAAACCGTGAACTCGAAAGCCGTTTTCTTGCACGTTTCGATCAACAAGAAGTGGCTTATCGGTTTAGACTACGCGACGAAATAGATCGGCGCATTGCCGCTCGTGCCGATGCTGCACGCGCTGCACGATTGAACCAACAAGTTGCGATTGCCTCTGATCCGACAAATGACGTTTCAATTCTGTCGTTCTTGTTGACAGGTGCTGATGCTGAATTGCAAGCGAGTATTGAAAACGGAGCAATCACCCCAGAAATGCGTTTGGTTGTAAACAATGAGCTTGCTAACACCATTGCAACAAATACTGCATTAAACTATGTGGCAAACGATCCTTTTCGTGCATTGGCGCTAGCTAGCGCATTAGACTTGCAAGAAGAAGTTGATAACGGATCTATCTCAGCGGGCGAAGCGTATATTCGTTCTAGCCTTAATGATGATGCAGAATACACGCTTGCGACATTGCAACTTATCCCGCGAGATCAGGCGATGGAAATTTTGCGTGATGCGTTAAACACTGCCACTACTTTTGCGGACGAGCAGCGTCAAATGAATGAACGGGCGGAGGCGCGCAATCAGGCTAATAATACCCGTTTGTATAACAGGTTGTTTAATGTTGATGTAGATCGCCGCTATTCGGCTACAGAAATTGCGCGCGATTACCCTCAAGTTCACGCGGCATTTATTGGCAACCCAGACTATGAAACAAACGGCCTTTCTGGTCAGCAGCTTTATGATACGGGGTATAATTACATTGCGAGAACTGGTGAGTTTACTCCAGCTCAGCAAGAGGTTCTTAGAGATAATCTTAGCGCTACTGGTTCTGGCGCTGTATTTGCGGAGCAAAGCGATCCAGCGACTTATGCTGAGCTTCAAGACCTAGCTGTAAATGGCCGCCTTACTTTTGAGCGCCTTTCTGCTGAACGCGGTCGATTATCAATGGACCATTACACAAACTTTTCCAATAGAATTGGCACTGAATCTGACGAGACGGCTCGCAATTTAACAGACTTAGCTAAATACACATTTGGCTATGAGCAGTTTTCAAGCGCAGATGATACTGTTCAAACTTTTTCTCGATTTGCATATCAATCTGTTATGGCTGAGTTTGAAACAGAGAGGGCGCGTAGGCGCGAAACTGGCGAATCATTCACGGCTCCAGAACAGCGCCAGTTTATGAACAGCTTAATAGAAGAAGAGCGAGTTCAGTTCCGTCAACAATTAAGAGATGATTTGCGTAATTACCTAGACAGTATTTATAACTTGCCTCCATTGCGTCCTGGCAATGAAATAGCTGACCTTGACGCCTGGTATAATGGACTTGATGCTAATGAAAAGCGCGCGCAACAATCCAATTATCAGGGTTGGCGTGGAAATATCTCTTATAGACTTGAACTAATTGAGCGGTGACGAAATGAGCAGATTTCTCGATACAGACGAAGAAATGATGCGTTACATGGAGGCCGAGCAGCTTGCTCGGTCTGGCATCCGCGCTGAAATGTTGCCGAATGTAAAAGTCGAATATGACCGCATATCCGACATGGAGAACCTGTATACAGAAACCGAAAGCGGTGCGCTTGTTCGTGTTGGTTCTCGCAAGCCAACTGTTGAGCAAACTATTGCCACAGATCAAAATAAGGTAATGAAGGATATTGCTGAAGACGGCCCATCTGAGCAACAATCTTCTGAGACAGACATTCCAACCAATGGTCGTTGGCCGATTGAAAGCATCCAAGGCGGCGCAGGCGGCCCAGTGTTGGAAGATTATCTAGCGGCAGGTTACACTGAGCAGGAATACAATGATTACGCGCAATGGCAGCGTGATCGTTTGCTTGAGATACCAGGTCTACAATTTCCTACAACGCTTACGCCAGAAGAAATAGAGGCCTACTCTCAAGAGATTGGTGCAGAATTAGCGCAGCCAATGGATGAGACGTTGCGCAGCGAAGGGCGTATGTTCACCACGCAATTGCTGCAAGATTACTTTGGCGCTGATGAAAATCTTGCAGAAGTTCTCACTGATCGTATTTGGGGTAACAACCTTCCAAATCAGCCCCTTGGTGGTGGAATAGACATCACGCCTATTGGTGGCTTGATGGCTTTGCAGGAGGGCCGCAGAACATTTGAGCGCGGCGTAAATACGGGCAATGAAGTTGATATTGGCATCGGTGTGCTTGAGGGACTTCTTGGCGCGATTGAGCTTTTGCCGTATGGTGGTGCTGCAACAAAGCCTTTAGAGGCTGGCATTAGACGAATAGAGCCTCAGCTACGAAGCACAATCCGTAATCTTCGTGGTATGCAGGAAGCAGGTGGTGCGCAGTAATGGCTATTGATCCGACACAATTGGCAGAAGAACAGGCTCAGCGCGAAGGCATTAACATCGCGGGACAGCCAACACAAATCGCACGCGGCCCACAAGAGTATGTGCAACTTGCAGGCCCAGTGCGCTCGTTCTTTGATCTTCTTGCAAGTCAAGGTCGCCGCGTTATTGGTGAAGGCGGCCAAGCTGCTCGTGTGCCTACACCGCAGGAAGCGCCTCTTATTCAAGAGCCAATTGGTGAGATTCAAGAGCGTTTAGCTCCGCAAGTGCTTTCACCAGAAGGTGTCACCCGTTTCCAAGAGACTGGTGGCGAAGCGCCTGCACCTGGTCGTTTTGGGGAAATTCAACAGGAAGAAGAAGTTTTGCAATCTGCAACGGAGGCGCTTGATGAACAAGCTGCCGCTGCGTCAACAGGTGCGCAAAACATCAACCAAGAGCTAGACATTCCTCTTGGCGAGCCTGTCACTCCACCAGAAATTACAGATGAAGTTGCTGAGCGCGCTGCTGCGGCCGCTGTCGATCCAGATGCGCCATTGCGTAGTTTGCAGGAAGGCGGCGACTTCAACTTTAATTACATTGAAAACCCAGAAGACATTGGGCGCGTTATCACCGAGCTAGGCGCAACATTTGCAGATGAAACTGTTGCAGCGGCTCGTGGCGTTATCAGTAATGAAACAACACTCGATGACGCTGCTCGTTTGGCTGCCGATGAAATCGGTCTGACGCGCCGCATTCTGAATCGCCGCATTGGCGAAGGTGCTATTAATGCGTCTGAAATGGTTGCCGCGCGTGAACTTCTTGTTCGCAGTGCGCGCCGTATTACTGAACTAGCGGAAACTGTATCTAGCGGAACAGCAACCGCAGCGCAGCAACTTGAGTTTCGCCGTCAGCTTTCCATTCACGCTGCAATCCAGATGCAAGTTAAAGGTATGCAGACGGAAGTTGCGCGCACATTGCAATCATTCCAAATCCCTGTTTCTGGCGAAATGAGCGCAGATCGCTTGAATGCAGAAGCATTGCGTATGCTCAACGAAGGCGGCATTGACGAGGCAAGCACTCGTGCATTGGCAGATCGCATCGGTCAGCTTGGCGCATTGCCAGAAGGTCAGCGTGCTGCTGCGATCAACGAGATTACGCAGCGCGGTTGGTATGCTCGCACAAAAGAAGCTGCCACCGAAGCATATTTGTCTGGCCTACTTTCTAGCCCCGCAACACAAGCGCGCAACACTCTTGGCACTGCATCTTTCATGCTGTTCCAAATTCCATCGGAGATGATTGCAGGTGCATATGGTACAGCTATTCGCGGCGGCAACCGTATTCTTGCACCAAACCGAGTGCTGCCAGAAGATCAAGTATACATCCAAGACGCTTTCATTCGCTTGCGCGGATGGATGGACAGCTACCGTGACGCTTTGCGCGCAGGCGGCATTGCGTTCCAAACCGAAGTTCCCGCAAGCATGGCGACCAAGATTGATGCGCCAGTGGGTGCGATTCGAGGTTCAAACGATACTTTTTATGGCCGCGCAATTAACGAGTTGGGTCGTCGCGCTCGCTATCCATTCCGTTTCTTGCTTGGTGCTGACGAGTTCTTCAAGACGATCTCACAGCGCGGCGAACTTTATGTGCGCGCGCATCAGCGCTATCAAGCGAGTTTGCGCGCAGGAAACGATCACCAAACTGCGCTTGATGATGCGGGCATGATGCTACTCGATCCTAGCTCCGCAGCTACAGAACTTTCCACACAAGCTCGTTACGATACAATGATGAGCGACTTGGGTGCATTTGGCCGTTTAGCTCGTCAAATCCAAGATACGATCCCTGGTCGTATCATCTTGCCGTTCTTCACTGCGCCGACAAACGATTTCTTGCGCACGATAGAGCATATTCCACTTATGCCAAGCCGCACTTGGTCGGATTTGTTTGGAAACAACGGGCCGCGCGCTCGGCAACTTGCTCTAGGGCGTTGGACTCTTGGTAGCGTAACTTTGGCAACTGTCAGCCAATATGCAATGGATGGTCAGCTCACTGGTGGTATGCCTGCAACCGAAGCAGCGCGTAATGCTTTGCCACCAGGTTGGCAGCCTTATAGTATTGTTTTGCGTGGTGAAAACTTCCCGACAGATGAAAACGGCGAACCTATGCCGCTTTATGATGCTTATAGTCGTCCAAACGGGCCGCTAACATATGTAAGTTATGCGGGATATGGCCCAGTGAGTTCTGTATTGGGTATTGGTTCTGACGTTACGCAGCGTATGTATATGATGCGTGATCCGTCCAAGAACTCAAACATTGCATCGGCAGCAATCGCAGCAACCGCAGATTACTACCGAGAACTTCCAATGCTGCAAGGCGTATCAGAAGTTATCAACGTGCTTGAGGCTGCTGCTCGCGGTGACGCACTGAGCGTTGAGCGCATGTTGCGCAGCCCTGCCGAAGCAGCAACTCCGCTCGGCTTCCCAAGCCCTGTTAGCTCTTTGCAGCGCAACATTCAGCGTGCAATTGACCCGACCCGTGTTGTGCCGCGTGAAGACATCCAATACGTCACTATGGACAGTTTGATGGCGGGAGTTGCAGAAGGCCGTTATCTCATGCCAGACGGTTCACCAAACTATCGTCTCGTAGGCACACCAGTAGGTGACGCAGGGACAGTCATGCGTCAGGCACTTGAGGCAATTGATGCGTATCAATCACGCGATAGTATCTTCCGCGATGAGTTAGACCTTAACGTGCCTCGCTATGATGTCATGGGTAATATTGTTGGCGAGAGCGACATCAGTATTTCAACAGCACCAGGCCTTGCGGCTTGGAACCTAACAACAGGCATGACTATTCGCCAAGGTGAAATGCCAACACCAACTCAAGACGAGCTTATGCGCTTGGCTGTAACTACTGGCGGTTCTGTGTTAAGTAACCCTGACCGCAGAGATGGTGTTCGTCTATCGCCTGGAGCGCAATCTGACTTGGTTCGCATTGCAAAGAACGAGGTTACGCTCCGTCAGCCTGGCGCTGGCTACGTTGATTTCCGTGGCGCACTCGACAACCTGATAAACACAAACGCGTATATCATGGCACAAGACGTAGAGCGCCGTTCAATGATTCAAACTATGCAGGATCAATACTTTGAAGCAGGCTTTGATATTTTGCTACAATTGGATCAATATGCTAACCTGCGGCAAGCCGTTGAAGATCGCCGCAACCTACAAGAGCAGGGCATGAGATGACCGTAAGCAGCAGCACAAACAAAGTTTCGTATAACGGAAACGGCTCCACCACCGTTTTCGCTTACACGTTCAAAATCTTTGATGAAGGCGATCTGACCGTCATCATTCGTGACGCGAGCGGAACTGAAACCACGCAAACCATCACGACCAACTATACTGTAAGTGGCGTTGGTGACGCTGGTGGCGGTAATGTCACCATGCTCACTGCACCTGCAAACGGCGAAACCATTACGATCCTGCGCGAACAGGACTTGCTGCAAGGTCTTGATCTCGTCCCTAATGATCCATTCCCCGCGCAGTCTCTCGAAGACGCGCTCGATAAACTTGTGTTTATGGTGCAGCAGCATGACGAAGAACTTGCGCGCTCAATTAAGGCATCTAAGACAAACACAATCACATCTACTGAGTTTACAGTTTCAGCAGCAGACCGCGCGAATAAAATCTTCGCATTTGACGGTAGCGGTGAACTTTCGGTTACTCAGGAGCTTGGCACATTCCGTGGTGATTGGGCGACATCTACAGCCTTTGCTGCACGCGATATTGTGAAAGATACATCTAACAACAATATCTATATCGCCAATACATCGCACACATCGAGCGGCACTACACCTATCAGCACAAACGCTGACAGCGCCAAGTGGGATTTGCTCGTTGATGCAACGGCGGCAGCGACTTCTGCGGCAGCAGCGGCATCTTCGGCAACAGATGCGGCTAACTCAGCAACCGCCGCTGCTGCGTCCGAAAGCACTGTTGCGGCATCTGCAACGGCAGCGGCTACATCTGAAGCAAATGCGGCAGCTTCGGCAACGGCGGCTGCGGCATCTGCTACAGCAGCAGCGGCAAGTGAAACTGCTGCGGCTACATCCGAGACAAACGCAGCAACGTCCGAAACGAATGCAGCGACATCTGAGACGAATGCGGCAACCTCGGCAAGCAACGCATCTACGTCTGAGACCAATGCAGCAACGTCTGAATCAAATGCAGCGACTTCTGCGTCAACCGCGACCACACAGGCAGGTAATGCAGCAACGTCAGCATCGGCTGCCGCGACTTCTGCGACTAACGCATCAAATTCGGCAACGGCGGCAGCATCATCTGAAACCAATGCAGCGTCTAGCGCAACCAATGCAGCATCTAGCGCAACTAATGCAGCATCTAGCGCTTCTGCTGCTGCCGCTTCTCAGACTTCTGCTGCTGCATCTGCGGCTGCGGCTGCAAACGCTTACGACACATTTGATGATCGTTATCTTGGAAGCAAAACATCTGACCCAACACTAGACAATGATGGCAATGCTCTTGTTGCAGGCGCGCTTTACTTCAACAGCAATGCAAATGAGATGCGTGTGTATGATGGGGCAAACTGGATTGCGGCTACATCGGCAGGCAATACTTCCTTGTTGGAGTATAATTATACCGCAACGAGCGGTCAGACTACTTTCTCTGGTGCTGACGATAATTCAGCTTCACTAAGCTACATCCAAGATAATATAATCGTCACATTGAACGGCGTTACTCTCGAAAACGGTTCCGATTACTCGGCCACAGATGGCTTAAGTGTTGTTCTAACTACTGGTGCTGCAACTGGCGATGAGCTTAATGTCGTTGCCTTTAAGTCGTTTACTACCGCAGACATGGTTTCATCTTCTGCTGGTGGCATATTCTACGGCAATGTCGATTTTAGCGCAGGCATTGATGTAACTGGAAACATTACCGTTACTGGAACTGTTGATGGTCGGGACCTAGCAACAGATGGAACGAAGCTGGACAACATCAATCAAGGTGTTGCTACAACTGACAGCCCGACCTTTGTAACTCTCAACGCAACTACAGTAGACTTGGGAGATTGGACTGTAACGGAAAGTTCTGGAACACTGTTCTTTGCGTATCAAGGAACTAATAAAATGAAGGTCGATTCCTCGGGGAATTTGACCTGTGTCGGTGATGTAACGGCGTTTGGGACTATGTAAGATGGCTGTGCAGAGTAGTGGTGCAATTAGTCTTAGCGATCTAGCTGATGAGTTTGGCGACACTCAGCCTTACTCTATGAGCGAGTATTATCGCGATGGAGGCAAAGTGCCAGGGGTAAACTCTAATGTCCCCGCTTCTGGTCTTATTCGTTTGCAAAACTTCTACGGCTCAGTAAATGAACTACTGCAAACTGTAACCGCTAACGCCAGTATTAATGCACAGACTATCTTTGGATCTGATTGGGGAACAAGCATTCCCAAGCGCCTAAGTATTCCTTCTGGTGTAATTATTGGGCCTCTCACTATTCCGTCAGGCATGGGTGGCTCACTAGAAGTAGACGTAGCAGGTGAGATACAAGGCACTGGCGGTTCTGCTAATGGTGGTGCAGGTGGTAACGCCATTACGTCTAACACTAGCTTTACTTTGAATGTGCTATCTGGTGGCGCTGTTCGTGGTGGCGGCGGCGGTGGCGGTGCAGGCGGTACTGGTGGCGGTGGTAGTTATACCAGCACAACAACACAAGTAGACGAAAACTATAATGGCGCTAGCGGTTGGCAAGTTTATAGTGGCACGTATGGAAGAGTGTATCTTTACTATGGTCAGAATAACTACCAAGGGTATGTCAATGTTGGTGGCGGTCATATGACCAATACAGGCCCTATCACTCTTAATGGTTGGACATATACTAGAAGCACCTATAGACAAGAGTATGGCGGCGCAAAGAGTTATAGGTATGTAAGAACCCAATCTTCTACAGTAAACACCAACGGTGGCTCTGGTGGTGCAGGTGGTAGAGGCCAAGGCTACAACCAATCACTAGCATCTGGTTCTGGCGGTTCTTCAGGCGGCACTAATGCAGGTACAGGCGGTACTGGTGGGTCAGGCGGTGGGTTTGGCTCTGCAGGTTCAACAGGTAATACTGGCGCTAATGGTAACCGCACTAATGGTTCTGGTGGTAGCGGCGGCGGTGCAGCAGGTAGAGCCGTACTCATGAATGCTGGCACAGTAACGGTAAACAATTCTGGCACAATTAATGGAGCCTATTAACAATGACTAAAGCACGAGATTTAGCTGACTTTGTGTCTGCAGGTAATCCACTTGATAATGCCACTATTGAGGTTGCTGACATTAGCGATCTAACCGCTACTGCGGTTGAGCTAAATTACACGGATGGCGTTACATCTGCTATTCAAACGCAGCTTGACGGCAAGTTTGCTTCTACTGGCGGAGCTTTAACTGGCTCGGCTCAAGGATCAACAGACACAGACACCAGCAACACTGGCTCTGTCACACTCGACTTTGCAGCTAACCAGAACTTTGTCCTGACCCTCACAGGCAACGTAACACTGGCTAACCCAACAACTGAGCAAGTCGGTCAGTCAGGCTTCATCGTGTTCATCCAAGATGGCACAGGCGGGCGCACAGTAAGCCTTGGCACTGACTATGAGACTGCGGGTGGTGCAGGCTTGACGCTATCTTCTGCGGCTTCTGCGACTGACATCGTGCCATATGTGGTTGCTGCATCGGGTCGCATCTTGCTTGGCGCGCCGCAACTGGCATTTGCATAAAGGGGGACTGACATGAGTGGCCCATTCAGTTCTTCGCAATGGATGTATTCTAGCGGTGGCTTCTATCCTCAAGAGATAGAGCAATCGCTGCGCTTTAATGATAATGACAGTGCTTATTTGTCATGGACACCTACAAGCACAACGAACCGCAAGACTTGGACTTGGAGCGGTTGGGTTAAGCGTGGGAATTTAGTTGGGTGTCAGCTTTTTTCATCTGGGCTTGTTAGCGGAACTTATAATTACCATGTATTAGGTTTTAGCGGTAATGATCGTTTAAACTTTAACTATTACCCAGATACTGGAACAACTGCGGGTTGGTTAAGCACGGCAAGGTTATTCCGTGACCCAAGCGCATGGTATCATATTCATGCTGTGTGGGACACAACGCAGGCAACGTCTTCTGATCGCATGCGACTATATGTTAATGGCGTTCAAGAGACAGATTTTGTAACGGAAACTTTTTCTGAGCGTTACCCGTCTCAAAACACAGACGGATTTGTGAACAACAGTTCCTACCAGCACAGGATAGGGCAACATGTTGCGGGGTCGAGTAACGCACTTTTTGACGGCTACCTCGCAGAAGTAAACTTCATTGACGGGCAGGCGCTTGACCCGACTGACTTCGGTGAGTTCAAGTCTGGCGTGTGGGTGGCTAAAAGTTACTCTGGCAGCTACGGCACGAATGGCTTCTACTTAGATTTCTCTAATAGTGGTTCTCTTGGTGCTGACAGTAGTGGCAACGGCAATAACTGGACAGCAAACAATCTTGCTGCAATAGATCAGGTGCTTGATAGCCCTACTAATAACTTCTGCACGTTGAACTTTGTAGATAAGCGTTCTGGCAGTAATGTTAACGAGGCCAATTTATATATTGGCCCTGTGTCTAATAATCATTATTGGGCAAGGGGCACTATAAAAATACCTAATGAAAACAAAATATATCTTGAGGCTTTGGCGGGAGACAACGGGTCTGGTTCTATTGTTGCGTTCTTTGGTATTTCAAGCGAAGGAGCCAATGTAGATTCAGGCCAAATGGAAAATGGCGTTGCTTGTAACTCTGCTGATTTTTACAAACAAGTTGATAATGTCGGTAGCACACAAGGTGCAGGCGTTCTTGCGGCAGGTGACATAGTAGGTCTTGCATTTGATATGCCAAACAGCACAATGACCATTTATAAAAATGGGTCTGTTACAACCAATGCTGTAAGCTTTACTCCTGGACAGTTTTACTTATATCTAAGTATATATTTTAACTATGGTGGAACACCAAGTTGGGTGTTGAATGCAGGGCAAGATTCTTCATTCGGTGGTAGAAAAACCCCGCAAGGCAACACGGATGACAATGGCTATGGTGATTTCTACTATGCGCCACCATCGGGCTATCTTGCGCTTTGCACTGCCAACTTGCCATCGCCTGCCATTGACCCTGCAAAGGATGATGTGCCAAGCGATTACTTTAATACTAGCTTATGGACTGGCAACGACACCCAAAGAAGCATTACTGTGGGTTGGCAACCCGATTTGGTGTGGACTAAATATAGGTCATCAACTGGCGCACATACACTAATGGATAGTGTTAGAGGCGCAAGCGCAAGACTGTTTTCAAACTTAACAGATGCTGAAGCTACTACTAATGGTCTTATAAGTTTTGATTCTGATGGCTTTACAATGGGTGACAATGCTACGTCACACAACATGAATGCCAGCGGTGTGTCTGTTGTCGGTTGGTCTTGGCTTGCAGGCAACGGCACATCCTCGAACACTGACGGGTCAATCACAAGCACTGTCTCTGTGAACCAGAAGGCAGGGTTTTCGATTGTGAGTTACACGGGGAACGCTACCGCAGGTGCAACTGTTGGGCATGGGCTTAATGTTGCGCCTTCTGTTTTAATTGTGAAAAACAGGGATAGTGTTTATAACTGGCCCGTATATCACGGAGCCAATGGGACAAGTGCGGGTCAAAATGTTTTATTTTTGAACGCCACAACTGCTAATACAGTTAGCAGTGGCCCTTGGAATAATACAGCGCCTTCATCGTCTGTATTTACGTTAGGTTCTGGCGCTGTTTCTAATAACTCTGGTGACGACTACATCGCCTATTGTTTCGCAGAAGTCGAAGGCTATTCCAAGTTTGGCAGCTACACGGGCAATGGCAGCAATGATGGGCCGTTTATATATTGCGGATTTAGGCCCTCCCTCTTCCTTACCAAACGAACTGATAGCACTTCTGACTGGCAGCTTCTTGATACGTCCCGTGATACATATAATGCTGCCGATGCTTATCTTAAACCGAATACTTCTGGCGCAGAAGCAACTGGCGGGCCTCATGACTTTGTATCTAACGGATTTAAAATTAGAAACACTGGAGGTTCTCAGAACGCATCAGGCGGCACTTACATCTTCATGGCCTTCGCCGAAAACCCCTTTAAATACGCCAACGCGAGGTAACTACAATGGCATGGACTTTTAACGGAAAGATCATCCGCGAAGGCAGAAGCTGGACGGATAACGATGGCATCAAGCACCCAACTAACTGGGGTCGATGGAGTGATGCAGAGAAACAAGCAGCAGGCTTGGTCTGGAAGGATGACCCTGCACCATACGACAACCGCTTCTGGTGGGACGCTGACACGCCCAAGGCATTGGATGATGTCAACGCTGTGGACGAGAACGGCGATCCTGTGCTTGACGAAGATGGCAATCAGGTTGTCACTAAAGGCTTGAAGTCTGTGCATAAGGCTATTGTAAAGCAGCAAGCGGCAGGCTTGCTTGCAGCTACCGACTGGTATGTAACCCGCAATGCCGAAACTGGAACGGCAATCCCTGCGGATGTAACAACGTATCGTGCTGCGGTTCGCACTGCGAGTGGTGCTATTGAGAGTGCT
>Ga0181592_10002653_pt1 | contig 14717 bp, 16 predicted proteins | sample 071ome_20_FD_133755 | JGI IMG/M metagenome (GOLD analysis project Ga0181592, IMG submission 133755) | Coastal salt marsh microbial communities from the Groves Creek Marsh, Skidaway Island, Georgia - 071412BT metaG (megahit assembly) | ecosystem: Environmental > Aquatic > Marine > Intertidal...
ACGCGACGGCGGCTAACAAGAAGCGTCTGGAAGACCTCAAGTCTAACCCCGACCACTACATCGTTCAGTTCTTCGACACCCCCGGTGCTGCGGATCGCTTCGTAACAGAGCACAAACGGCGCGGATGGAAGGGTGATTACTCCAAGAAGACGGGCGACATTTTCCAAGACCGCGTAACAAACACAGAAGTCTTTGAGCGTGTGATGGCAGCGGTGAAAGCCTCGGACATCGACGGCGAAGCCAGCAAAGCCTTCTCTGACATGATCCGCACCATGTACTTCCAGTCGCTGGACGAGCGCGACGCGCGTCTCTCCGGCTCACGCCGTAAGTACCGTGCGGGTTACGAGAAAAACATGATCCGTTCGTTCATGTCTCACGCTCGTGCCGAGGCAGGTTTGATCGCCACCATGGAGAATGGGGCGCAGATCAACGAAGCCTTTGCTCAGTTGGGTAAGGAAGCCGACGCGGACCGCCCCAGACTGAAGCCCGTGTACGACATGATGAGCCGCCACTACCGTGACTCTCTGGCGTATTCAGACACGTGGTTCAGCCGTGTGCAGGATAAGATCACGACCTTCAACTCCGTGTGGATGTTGACGACGTCGCTGGGCTACCACATTACCAACGCCACGCAGCCCGCTATGGTTACGGTTCCACGTCTCGCAGGGGACTTTAAGAACTACAACGGCGCATGGGGCGCGCTGATCCGTGGCTACAAGGTGGGCCTTGCCTCGACCAAAATGACGAAGTCGATGCAGACGGAGATCGACATCTCCAAGACGCCACCGAAGTACCACGAGATGCTCAAGGAGCTACAGCTTCGCAACTTGCTCGACGTAGGTATGGAAGAAGACTTGTCGCAGTTCGACCGGTTCAACACCGGCTACGAGTTCATCGACAACGCTTCCGATCTATTCGGCAAAATCGTGCATAAACTGTACCAAGTCGCACGGTACGTCGAAGCGCAGAACCGTATCTCGACCGCTATCGCGGCGTACGATCTAGCGTCGGCAAACCCTGAGGTGGCGCGCCGCCAAGGCATGACCCCAACAGAATACGCAACCTCTGTCGTGGAAGATACCCAAGGTAACTTCTCGCGCATGGATGCGCCGTTGTTGCTCAAGGCGCTGCCGAAGGTGACGACGCAGTACCGCAAGTACCAGTTGATGATGGGCTGGGCGTACGCAAATGCGTTCGATGCAGCGTTCATAGACAAGTCTATCAGCCCAGAAGAAAAGGCGATGGGCCGCCGCACTCTAGCCTTCATGGTGGGTCACGCGGGGATGTTTGCAGGAGCAGCGGGTATCCCGCTTGCGTCGACTATCGCGCCGTACATCCTCCCCTCCGACGGAGACGAGCCGCAGGATTTGGAACGCTGGATTCGCCAGAGATTTGACGGGCCGATTGCCGACGTTATGTCGCGCGGCATCTTCTCTCTGGCCGGTATCGACATGTCGACCAAACTGTCTCAGGGCAAAATCTTCGATCCGTTCCCCTACGTGGACTACGAGATTACCGAGGACGGCACCAAGGACTTGTTCTTCAACGCCTTCGCTGGCCCTGCCGGTACAACGTTGATTAACTTCGCGCGCTCTGCCGAGTACTTTGGGCAGGGCGATGTGCTGAAAGGCATGGAGTACGCGCTACCGAAAGGTATGCGTACCGCGATTGAATCGTACCGTCTGGCAACAGAGGGCTACTCGTTCCGCAACGGCGATGTTGTCCTCGACCCACGAGACACCAACGCGTGGAGTTTGCTTGTGAACGCGATTGGTCTGCCTTCGTCGCAGATCAACCAACTCAAGTGGACACGTGGTCAGCAGTACGAACTGACCCAGTGGTTCGGCAACGAGAGTGGGCGCATTCGCCGAGAGTACGTCGACGCCTACCGCAACAGGGATCGTCAGGCCATGGCAGACCTGCGCGACGAGTGGCGCGAATTGCAAGCCTCGAAGGATCGGGTACGTCCGTTCTTCAACGGTTCCAACAGAGTATTAAGGAAACAACCGCTTTCTGATTTAATCAGGTCGCCGCGCGAGCAGGCAACGCGCCAGAGTAGATCAAGGGAGCAACTAGGAACAGAATAACCAGTTACCTCAACCGCCGCAGAACCCTCCCATGCTCTATACTGCGGACACCTTGGCCCGGCTTTACTCCTTGAGCCGGGCCTTTTTTTGGTTACAAAAATAGTTACACCAAGAAAAAAGGGGCCGCTAAGCCCCTGATTTTGTTTAGTGCGTCGCCGCTTTATCCCATTCTTCCTGCCTTGAAAGCGAAAAACGACGGTGGAAAAAACCTTTTATTTCAGGCTAGTTAACAGGTGCGTCGAATGTCACTGTCGTAGGTGAATCTCCTTGAACTCAGGTGTATCTATCTGTACGGTTACATGTAGTTACATTATGAGGGCGCGATGGCGACGGTTTATAAACGAGGGAAGACTTACTGGCTTAAATGGTACGAGGACGGCGTCGCCAAATACGAAAGCCTGAAGACGCAGGAAAAGAAAGACGCGCTCGTCGCCAAGGCAGCGAAAGAGTTGGAGTTGCGGACGGGTACATCAGTGGCGCAGTCGAACTGCACGATGGGGGAGTTCGCGGAACAGTACCTTCTCTGGCACTCAGGAGAGTACCCTTGGGCTGAGAAGGAGATGCGCTATTACTTCGACAGCGTGTTGATACCAGAGTTCGGGGCGATGCGGTTGGCGTCGATAGACCCGCAGAAGGTGGAAGCGTGGAAGCACAGACGCCTTGGCTCCATAGGCCACCGCTCGAAGCGGCCTGTATCTCGCGCCACGGTGAACAACGAACTGAAGAAACTGAAAGCCGTGGTGAACAAGGCGGTTGAATGGGGAGTGATACCGCGCAACACGATTAAGTCGGTGAGAACTTTGCAGCGGTTGGACGCGAGACCGAGGAGTTTCTTTTCGTCGTCGCAGTTGGAGTCAATTTACGCTGCCGACGTCGACAACTCTGCCATTTGGCAGTTGATGGCGAACACGGGTATGCGCGCGGGGGAGGCGATGAACCTCAGATGGGGGGATGTTGATGACGCGAGGATAAGGATCGTATCGTCCAAAGAGTTCCACACGAAGACGCGTCAGTGGCGAGACATTCCGATCTCGCCGGGAGCGGCAGCGGCGTTGGAGCGACTGCGCTCGAACCAAGAGTATGTTCTACCACGCATGTGCATGATGACGCTTCGTACTCGGTTCAAAAAGGCGTGTGAAAAAGCGGGGGTGGTGGGGACACCGCACGAACTACGCCACACATTCATTAGTCATTTGGTGATGCAAGGCGTACCACTTCGCACAGTGCAGGTGTTAGCGGGGCACAAAACGATTGCTGTAACCGAGCAATACGCTCATCTAGCGCCCGACCACCTTTCAAATACTGTCAGCAGGTTGAACCTCTAAACATATAAGACCTTGATGCGTTCCTTGGATGCCGAACTCGATTTCATGCAAGACGACAATACAGTTTTCTTGGTCTTGAAAGACGCCGATGGCAGAGACCTCAGGCCGAGTCCCCATTAGCTGAACTAGAACTAGAAACCACATTGGTTGCCCTTTCCCACATTTCAAACAATGCCTCAAGCTCTTCGGCTTGCATCTTGAGCATGTACCTATTCCGTATCTCCGCTTCTTTCTTCATAGCGTCTAAACGGTTTAATATTGCTTTCTTGATCTGCGCTACCTCTGCCATGTTTTTTCTCCCAAGGTGCAGGAACTAACGTTATTTTTGATGGCTCACGTTGGCGCTCGGATGTGCTTTGTGCCATCTTCAACGCGCCCCGCTGTTTGTACTTCCGCTTCAACCGCTCGCCCCCTCCAGCTGAGTTTCGGTGACGACGCCGTCGTCGGTCTTCACAAGGGATAACGCCTTGCCGTCGAACAGTTTGTGGTACTTGATCTCGTAGCAACGAGCTTGACCGCTTGGGACCGTGGTGCCAGAGCCTATGTAAATCTTGTGGCTCGGGTTGCCATCGTTGTCGAACACGAGATACCCCGCCTTATCCATCTCTTCTTTCATGGCGGCAGGGGTTACGCCGTGCTCTTTACACCAGTCGGATACGGCCTTTGCGGTGAGGTAGACCTTCTTCTCTTCCGTGCATACACGACCGATAGCGGGGCCACGCAGCAACTCCATAGGCTGTTCTTTGGTCTTGGCGCGTCCGTCGCCGAAGTGCTTGGTGATAATCAGACGACCCGGTAACGTCGCAATAAACGAAGCAAGATGTTCTGAGATGTCCGTGTTGGTTTCGCGGCGGCTCTCGCGCATCTTGACGACTTGGCTCAACGCCCACTGGCGCATGACTTTCATATCCCAAGACACGAGGCCGAGTTTCTCTGCGATCTTACCCGCCACCAGAGCGTTCACGATGGCGTCTCGATAAAAGCGTTCCTTGTTGTCGTCCTCGTTCTTTGGGTTGAACTTTGCACGAGCGGCAACCATCTGGCGGCGCACCCAATCCATGTTCTTGATGACAAAGCGAATGAAGGGGCGGCAAGCCGCACCGTAGACGTTGTCCATGTGGTGCTCGATAAAGCCTTGCTCCAAGTCTGAGAAGTAAGTCTGGATGTAGTCCTTCGGTAAGGACACTTCAAAGAAGCGAAGCTGTGTAGCCTCTACGCGATACCCCGCAGGTAGTTTGGAGATGCTCTCAAGGATGCTGTCGTTCGATGTAATGAAGCTGTTCTTGAACCACTCACTGCCTGTCGTGCTGAACTTGCCACTGGAACCTAACCGTTCTTTGTCACGTCCGTTAGCAAGCGCGTAGCCTGTCCGCGTAAGTTCGTCTGGCGAACGACCTGAGAACTCGTCGAGTAGCATAGGGACGCCGCCCATGATGGCGATACGTTTGATGGCAGCGTTGAGTGTAGAACCCTGCTCGCCTGTCTGTCGCTCCATGTGCTTAGGATTGCCGTAGAAACCACATGCGATCTTGGCGGCTGTCGACTTACCCGTACCACCGTGGCCGGTGAACGCGAGCGGTAGCCCGTGCCAGTTTGACGAACCCATCAACTCAACAAGAACTGAACCCATAGAGTGACAAAGGGCGAATTGATAAGGCTCAGCGCCTTCGCGGTTGTAGAGAAGATCAATGTTATGAATCCACTCATCGAGCGTACCTTTCACACCGAAGTCGGTGCATATGTCTTCCGGCACCGTGCCCTCGTCGCAGAGTACGTCGATCTCGTCGTCGGCGGTTATCATCTTGGTGCCGATGATGAACCCAGTCTTATCCTCGTTCCATCCGAATTGGTCAACTGTCTTGGTTTCGATGCGCCACTCCTGTAGCTTTTCGATAAGACCTTCAGCAAACTCAGCCATATCGTTCCTCGCGTTCTTGGTCCGCATCAGGAAGATTTCGTGGGCCGCCAACGTCTTCGCCATTAGATCGGACGACGCAAGCTCTAAGGTAGGCATAAAGAACTCACGCCACTTGCCGTTCTTTTCTTTGGCGCGCCAGTGGACGACCCACAAACCTTCCGTGTTCTGGATGCGGTTGATTGGGTAAATGAATGAGCGACAGAACGGTCGCCAGTGGGTAACTCCGTCGTCGTCGACGACCGCCCGGCTAAGTGCGGAGCCGTTCCAACGATAACCAGACTGGGGCCAGTACGGGATGTTCTGCCCTTCGATGATTATCGACGGCGTCGCCGTGGGGTCAGGTGTTGCATTGTTGTCATCGACAACGGTTTCTTCCTCTTTAGAAGGGGCTTCCTCGGTGACACCAAGTTGGATCGGGAACTTGCACTTACCTGCAAAGGGGCATGACGCCATGCACCCAACGTGCTTGTCCATTTCGATGCAGGACGTGGGGCCAACTGACCACTCATCTATCTTCTCCTGCGTCTCGATCTGCGAGTATCCATCGAAGCCTTTACTCCATTCGTGGATCATCTCAGGGCCGTCGTCACATTCCTTGATTGCTCCAATGGCACGGTGCCAGTGGGGTTCAGGTATGTTGCCGCCGCTCTCTTTGAACTCGCGTACAGCTGCGCAGTGTTCTGCAACCTTGTTGGCGTACGACGGTGGGTAGTCACCCAGAGCCGCCGCGAAGACGTTCTCTCCACTCGCTTTCCTATTGGTCGGAGCGGGGGCTACGTTATGTTCCTTGATGTACGCCTGTAAAACAGAGCGCACTTTATCAACTGAGTAAGCCTTTCCTAGTTTAACTAATTCAACAGGGCGTTCGCCGCCGTTCTTGCGGTTATGTGTACCGATTGGACGAAGGATACGTGAACTGTCCATATCGACCGCGCGGTCGGCTTTCATTTTCAGGTGGGTTGTGACGTCGCGCTTCATGGCGCTGAGTTCTTCCCACACGTCGACGGTAACGTCCTCGTCGAAGCTGAAGTAGCAGTGGTATCCACCGCCAGATGAAGTAATCGTGGGCGTCAGCTTTAGTGTCTGCGCCAGTTTGATAATGTCTGCGAGGGCTTCCTCGCGGGTGTCGTACGCTGAAGGTTTATCAACATCAACGTCGAAGTCGTCGTACATGCTACGACAAGCGACCACATTCTCTTGGGTGCGGATACGCTTCTTGTCTTTTTTAGGATCGTGATACCAATCGCCAAATGAATTGACTGCGAAGTAGACTGTCTCGCCTCTCTGATCGAAGTTTAACGCTGCTCTAGCTGCCTCACCTGCGGTTGGATACGCTTTGTATTTGAACCATGAGTTCCCGTTCTCCAGTGGCATAACAAGTGTGATTACCTTGTTGCCTTCGGAGGGGAGCACAAGTTCAAGGAACTCTAATGTACCCATTTGCCTACCTATGGTGTTTACGTGTTAGCAGATAAGAAACGGGGGACGTGCCCCCGTCTCAAGTGACTAAGCCAACGCTTAGTCGTCGAAGTCTAGGTTATCGAGCGCCTCGTCGATGCTGTCGTAGTCGTCGACCTTAGCAGTCTCCTTCTTCGGAGTGGCCTCGACTTTAACTTCAGCTTTCGGAGCGGCCTCTGCCTCTTCCTCTGCTTCCACCACCTTCGGTGATTTCTTCACGGCAACTACTTCGTCTGCCTTGTGCTCTACCTCTGGCGTAATTGCGTTACCCGTGCCAGTGATAAGACCGATTGTTTCCTCTTCCTCGAACAGCACACCTTCGACCTCTTCCATCTCATGCTCTTCGACAAAGCGGATGGCTTTGAACGTCAGCGCAGGGTGCGCCACGTTGTAGTCGAAGCCGATGCGGGTCACGACGTGCTGTGGTTCTACGCCACGCTTCGCCAACTGTGCGCCGTACTGGCCTAGCGTCTTCAGCGATGCGGCGGGAACGCGGAGCAACATCGGGTCGTTGAGTTGAGTAGGTGATGCAATAGCCAAACGCATAGAGTCAGCACATGCCTTACCCTTACCACCGTTGTCAGTGATACGAGAACCCCACTGGTTGTGCGGACAAACAGCACACTTCTTAGCCTGTGGGTCTTCCGCATCGGCGGCAGGTGCGATACCATCATTCGAGTAACACGTAGGCTTAGCCACTGAGCCTTCTTCGTAACCGCTGTCGTAGAACACTTTGGACTTGTTCGGGTTAACGGCTACGATAACTGCCTCTAGTGATGAAGCGGGTTCGCCTTCCTCGCCTTTAGTCACTAGGGTGCGCTCGTCTCCGCGCTGAATGTGGAACACCTTACCCTTGATGCTGATTACTGGAAAACCGCCAACGCTAACCGCCGAAGCGAACGCGTTTTGGGTTTTAACTTTACCCTGCAAGTGGGCAGGGAGCTTTGATGCCGTGATGGCAACCATATCATTAGCCATTTTCTTTACCTCATAAAGTTTATTTGCGGCGGAAATTAACGACCTGAGTTTCCGACCAGTTAACTCCGGGCGGCAGATCGCCTTCGACGGACTTGAATTGCTCCACTGCCGTCTTGTTCACACGTCGTTCCAACATTTCCCATGCTCCGTTGTTACGAACGTGGTCAAGTAGCGCATCCCAATCCCCGACGGTTGCCGATGCACGTGTTGACTTGTAAGCAGTTCCAACGTCGCGCGCCGACACGTTGTCGATGCCACGGTCTTGGAACCTGCGCAGAAACTCGATCTCGATCTTGTTCTGCTTGTCTTTATCTCCGGAGTCGTCCTCGTCGTAAGCAGCCTTACGTTGCGAGCGACGGTCCCGTAGAGCGATGAACAGTTTCAGTAATGAAACGTCATCCAACTCTGCGATTTTCGCCATTTTCTTTCTCCTTTTTAGCATTAAGCCAGTTGTCAATATCAGCTTCATCCCACCGTAGGACTTTCTGTGAGACCCTTATGGGTTGGGGGAAGCTCCCTTCACGTCGACGCAAGGCAGGTAGAGCCGCCTTGGTGATGCCTAGTTTTTCCGAAACTTCTTCGGGCTTTAACAAGTTCATGGGTTCATATACCTCTATGCGTGTTTACATGTTAACAGATTAAGTCACCTGCGTACTTATGTCAAGCGATTACGGCTTCGCGTTTCGCCTTTACCTCGTCGAGTAGGGCACCCTGCATCTTCTGCTTGTTACGAAGACGGGTGTAGATGCGCTTCTCTACTGGTGTTCCTTCAAGCATAATGATGAAGTTGCTCATCTTTTGGCCGGGGCGATTGATCCGTCCGTTGGCTTGCTCGAAGACTTCGTTCGACGTGACACACGAGTACCAAACAATCGTGCTTGCCGCCGTGAGGGTCAGACCGTGGGACATAGCGGCGGGTTGTGCTACCAATACCTTGGGGTCTTTGCCCTTCTGGAACGCACCGAAGATACGGTCACGCTCGTCTTTCTTAACGCCACCGTGGATCACCTCCACGCTGAAGTCTTTGCTGAGTTCTTGAGCGACCATGTTGACCGATGAGACAAACGGTACGAACACAATCACTTTGCCCTCTGCTTGCCGCACGATCTCACGGGTCTCTTCGATCCGTGGTGTCGACGGTATAGTCACCTCGTCCTTCTCGCTCGTGTAGACGACGCCACATGCGATCTGCACCAACTTAGCCATCTTCACGGCTTCGTTAACTGCGGTGATCTCACCTTCGTCGGCTTCCGTGCGGAGCTTGGCGACCATCTCCTTATACGCCTTTTCCTGCTCTTTTGTAAGCGTTACTTGTCGTGTCTCGTACATAAGTGGAGGTAGGTCTATACACTCGTCACGTGTAAACCGCACGGCAGGTTGCATTACAGACTGAACAATCTCGGTCGCCTCTTGCTTGGGAACCCAAGTGAACTGAGACAACTGACGCATGACTTGTCCCTTAAACCGATTGAAGTACGGCGGGACGTTGTTCGGTGATATGAGACGGCACTGCGCCCACGCATCCGTTGGTGCGTTCGGCGTTGGTGTACCCGTCATGCCCCAACAAGCACGTGGTTTCTTGTGCCTATTGATTACCTTGTTGATCGACTTCCACCGATCCGTCCCTGCGTTGCGCGCTGCCTGAGCTATCTCGTCGACGATGACGAGGTCTATGTCAGGGCGATCTACGAGCAACGGTTCGATGATCTGCACACCGTCATGGTTGATGATGTAGACGTCGGCGTCGGTGTTGAGCAGCTTGATCCGCTTGTCTCGCGAGCCATGGAGTACGGCGTACTCAAGGTGGGGGAAGTGTTGAAACACCTCGTCAGCCCACGTGCGCTCAAGCGTCGACAGTGGAGAAATGACTAAGACCTTATGGAAATGACCGATGCTACGCAGGTAATCGTAGGCCCAGAGCGACGCCAACGACTTACCCGTACCGAGTTCGGACAGGTTGAACGCACGGTCGTACATAGATAGGAACGCCGCCGCTTCACGTTGCGCGGAGAACGGTTGGTAGCGCCCCGGCCAGTCGTAGTAGTCACGCATCGGCGCGGGGGCATCGTAGCCTAAGTTCCGTAGAACCTTTGTCTCAGCGTGTTTGTGCGGGACTGCGACGTACTGTTGGCCTTTTACAGAGAATACTTTCGCGCTAGGTATTACTTCCGAAATCCGCTTCGGGTCTCTCGGTTTCAGAACTAGGGCTTTCTTGTCGGGCCATCTGAGCATTTGTCTCAACCTCAATTAACTTTTCTAGGTAATGCAGGGCTTTCCGCAAGTCGTCTAAGCCATGCTTCTTTTTGTGGCGGCTCACGTACTTGATGATATTCCCCTCACACCATCCGAGGTTGTTACCTATGATGAAGTCCCAAGGCTGAATAGCAGTCTGGTAGTGGCTACCGCTTACTTGTTTGTCGTTTGCGCTCATTTCTTACCCTTCTTGTTTGCGCCGTACATTTCAGGGTTCTTCTTACGCCAACCGCGATTGGCTTTCTGGCTCTTGGACTGCGTGTTCGAGTCCGCACCGCTACCACCCTTGGCGAGTGGCTTCTTGTGGTCGATGTCCTTACCGTCGCCGACTTTGGATTTGCCTTTGGCGATGGCGTGACGTTGTGCGCGACGACGCTTTACCTGATCGGCGGCATGTTCCTTGTTATACTTCTTCTGGTATTCGAGCTTCGTCTTGGATGACTTCGTCATGGTCTTCTCCTTTCTTGGTCCTGAACATGCCCTTCAGGCTTGGGTCGATCTCCATCACCAGTCTGGCAATGAAGGGTGTCATGTTGTTCGAGAGTTTGAACTCCGTCCCGTTCTCGGAGACGAGGGTGTCCCATCGTATGCGTTCGCGGATGCAGTAGGCGGAGTAGTAAGAGCGTCCACCGTGGCGGTTCAGCATTTGCGCGTAGGTAAGGAACTGCCCCACGACGTGTATGTTCTGGCGTAGCCACTGGATAAACTCGATGCGTCGGCTCTCTAACAGCCCAGAAAATATCTTGGGGTTATTCTTCAGCGCGCGGATGATTTCATTTGGCAAGTTCACTGAATAATTCCTTCACCTGTTCGACATCATCTGCCACAAGTGTTAACCCGTTAGCACGTGTAATGTCGGCAATTTCTCTTTCTTGGTTAGGTGTGGTGTTCCCACGTTTGCCGGGTGCCTTCGTCTCGATGGCGATAAATTTGCCGTCGTAACACACGAGGATGTCGGGGCACCCAACCCTACCCATCCCGTTGGAGACTGGCATGTAGTACCACGCACCAATCTCTTTAAGGTATTCTTTGACCTTGGCTTTGACCTTCCCCTCCGGTGTCATTGCCATGTGGTCTCTCCTTCCAAGGCGATAACCACTTCCCCCGCCACGTCCTCCGGCGGCAAAAGCTCCGATAGGTGGCGGCACTTCCTACAGGGGGCGGCTGTTAAGTTTTCTAAGAACCCGTCTCTGGCGTCGAGAAACTGCTCCAAGCGGAGCGTAAGTTCTAGTTCCAAGACTGACAATTTTTTCCGCCCAACTGCATAGGCGAGTAACTCTCTGTGGTTAAGCTCCATTAACCCAAGTGAATTATTATTCATTCTAAACTCCGCAAAATTCACAGTTATGTTTGCCGACGGGGCACCAGTTTCGGCACAACCCCGATGGTTTTGCTATCCACTTGTCGTCTTCATAGCTGTGAGCAAGGCGCTGAAGGCGAGGCATGAACTCGTTCCAGATTTCCGGAAGCTGTTCACGGGTGAACACCTCTTTGTCGAATTCACCTGATTTTAGCCAGATGAATCCAGTAGTAACTTTATCTATCCACGGGTACACAGCAAACGCAAGCGCCGCGAATAATTTTAGTTGGTCGCTGTCGGGCTTACGTTTGCCCGTCTTCCAGTCGAGAAGGTAAGCCTTCTCTGGGCCGACGACACCGATGTCGATGATGCCTCGTACCCATACGTCTTTTGCCATCCACTTCGTCGGTCTGAAGTTTCGGTCGAGAGCGATACGTTCTTCGACGACACGCTTACCTTCGTAAGACTGTATCTTCTTGACGTATCTCTCGTATTTCTTCAGGTCAGGCGGTAGGGGCTTTCCATCTTTAGCGAAAAGCTCCAGTGCCTTGTGAACCTGATTGCCCCAGATCGTTGCCTCGGTCTGTGGCTCAACTACCTTCTTCGATACGCGCGTAAGCTCGAACCGTTTCGGGCAGGTCTCGTATGCTGTTAGCTGCGAGTAACTCCATGCTTTGGTGAGTTCCACGGTGGTATGTTTCCTTCGTAAATTTCGGTGTCTATACCGTCCCAAAACTCAAGCAGGAGTTCTGTCCGTATATCTACCGACAGGCGTGGCTCACCGATTCTTCGTCGCTGTTGCTCTAAGAACGCGATGCGCCTTTGCGCCCATTCATGTTCAACTCGTGCCATCCAGAAGACGCGCTCTTGGTAGTGCACGGTGCCGTACAACTCTTCTGCTTTTGCAACTGCGCGACCTATACGCTCCCGTCGTTGCTGTTGTACGTACCTACCATTCACACGCCTGTAGACGGCTTGGATTTGGGTAAACTGTGAACTACGTCTGTCAAAGCTGTCTCGCAGTCCAACTAGGTACTGCGTAAACCCGTCAAGGTTTAACGCATAACTCTCGATCAGCGGCTTTAGAAACTCATGCGCTTTGGGGAGTAAGAACGTCTCTGGACTCTCCACGTAAGTCTGCATGTGTCTATCTGCTACCGCGATCCATTCGGCGGCTTTATCCGGGTTTCTCAACAGCGCGTTGGTGCATTGAGAAAGCGCGGACTCCTCTCTTTCGGGCAATCACTCCTCCTTCAAAGATGTGTTTACATGTATATAACATAGTACGAACACATATGCACGTCATTTTTGTGTGCCATTGTGTGTCAGGGCGTCTCATTTAGCGTCTCCATAAGTATCAGCGATGTCACCTTCCGACCATGTTACGAGTTCAGGCCACCACTCTGGCGGTGTTCGCATGACCTTCTGGACTGTCGATAGTACTGCCTCGGCGTCGTCCTCTGGGACGACGTAAACCAACTCGTCGTGCACCATGAGCGCAGGAATTAAATTGGTAAGCTGTTGCACAGTTAGTGCGTTGTCGGCGATGACGCAGCGGGCCAGATGCTGAACGATGTTCTCGTCGATCTTTCCTGCGTAAATCCTCGCCTTGTTACGACCGTGCCCGTAGACGAACTCCATGCGTCCGTCGTCGTTCCGTTCGGTGCGTAAATCTGGATAGCGGATCATTCCCTTCGGCGTCTTGAGACCTTCGGGACACGGCTCAACCATACCCCACGGGTCTACGGCAACACCTGTCGCACCCCGCAAGATTGTCGGCAGTGCTTCGTGGCACGTGCGCCACCCTTTCGTGATCTCGTAGTAGCTGTCGCGCCATTTGTTGACGATGTCTTGGCTCTCGCTCTCGTCGATCTCGACGCCGCCCATGATCTTCGCAACCGTCTGAAATGTCTTATATCCTGCGCCGAAACCCAAGCCTAGATGGGCTACCTTGCCTACCTGACGCTGTTGCTTCGTGACCTCGTCGAACGGCACGTCGTATAACTTACTGGCGAAGTCCTTATACAGATCGGCTTTCTCAGGGTCAGCCTTGAACATGTCCATACTCGACGGCACCTTCCACAAAAAATGGTTGACGCGTAGCTCGATCCCGGACAAGTCAGCGACGACGATTTTGTGCCCCTTCGGTGCGATCAGCGACTTGCGTAGGGCATCCGATGGGCGTGGGTTGTACGGGTTGATGCGCGGTAGGTTCTGCGGGTTGTACCCCCATCCGCTCCACCTGCCTGTGGTATCCGCGCCGTAGTACTTCAGCGGGATCGGCACCTTCTTGTCAGGGTGGGCGTTGGCGGCGTCGAGGAAGGCATTGATGCGCGTCTGCAAGATCGTCGACTTCGCGTCTAACCGAGCAGCTGCTGCGGTAGCGACGACGGGATTGTCGTGCTCCTGCAATGCTATAAAGTCTTCGTCAGTCTTTGCGAGGGCAGGTATATCTTTGCCCGTCGTCTTCGACACCTTCGTAGGTACTTCGACCCCTAGTGATCGCAGGAACGTGGCGAACTTAGGCGCAGACGCCAGAACCTTCAAGACCGCTTCGATGTTTTCTTCATCTGTTAACAGAGCATCATATGTGCCCATTGTCTTGGATGATTCGAGTAGCAGTTGGTTCTTACGCTCACCCTCTTCGACCAAGGTCTTGTATAGAAGAGAACTGTCGCACTCGAACTGTGGCTCCACCAACATGCGAACCGTCATGTCGATGAGTTTCATCTCATCCTTCGGCGTCGCTTTGTATAGGATTTTGAATAGCTCGTAGCATTGATCGACGTCGGCGGCGTTGTATGTCCCCATGTTGTCGATCTCGATGTCGGTAAAATCCTTGAGGTGTTTACCCTTTGTCGCGATAAGGGCAGACTGGTCTTTGACACCTAACTCGTAGTGCTCCACCAATTTGGCAAGCGAACCACCTGCATCTTTGGCGTGGATTGGACGGGACATGGCGAGAGTACAGCCCCACATTCGGGGCTGAATATTCATGCGCCAAGACAGGATCATTGCGTCGAACCCTGACAGGTTGTGACCGACGACGAGATACTGGCTCCAGTCGACGTCGGCGGCGAACTCCTTTACGTTGTCCTCGCCGAACACAATCGTGGTTGGCTCGTTGCCGAACTTAAACCCACAAGAGATTATCTCTGTGTCGGGGTGCATACAGTACGCAATCGGCGACATCTTAGATAGCGAATGATGCGTGTCCCAGTATGTTTCTAGGTCTATCGTGCAAATCTTCACTTTGCACCTCCTTACATGTTCATGTACCAGTAGGCTAAAAGAACGACGATGATGCACCCTGTGATGCTCACTGCCATGCAGGGTTTGCACAAACGATTAACTTGTTGTGCAGGAGGTTGCGTCGGCGCAGTCGCCGGGGTGACTAG
>Ga0181592_10002660_pt1 | contig 14700 bp, 5 predicted proteins | sample 071ome_20_FD_133755 | JGI IMG/M metagenome (GOLD analysis project Ga0181592, IMG submission 133755) | Coastal salt marsh microbial communities from the Groves Creek Marsh, Skidaway Island, Georgia - 071412BT metaG (megahit assembly) | ecosystem: Environmental > Aquatic > Marine > Intertidal zone...
GATACACCATCTACTTTCAGATTACCGCCGACATTGAGATTCTTCTCAATACCAACTCCACCTTCTACTATAACAGCACCAGTATCTTTGTCTGTTGATTGGGTAGTGTTACTAAATGTGGTGATTCCAGAAAAGTCTGATACTGTATTGACATCAAGGAAAGTTCCGTTGACTGTCGTGATTCCAGTAAAAATTGTATCAGTGAAACTGAAATTTGAAGAAGACCAACTTAAAGTTCCAGTTCCATCTTCTCTGAGAACTGTTCCCGCAGATCCATTAGCGCCAGGAAGGGTGTAGGTTACAATTCCCGCTAAAGCATCGGGAGATTGTAAGGTAATAAAACTATCACCATTATCCGTCCCTTCTACAAGATTGACGCCACTAGCAGTAGTTGCAGTTTCTTTCGTCCAGTATCGGGTTGATCCGAAAAACTTGTTGTTTGATAGAGTATTATCTAATCCAATATAAAAATCATGTCTGTCAGTCGTAAAACCAGGCTCACCTGCTTTCAACGCTGGCAAATTACTAAAGGCACCTCTCTTAAACTGTAGTACAGGAGTCGCCATTTTTTAACTAATCTTCCTTTTATACTTATTTAGTTGATTTTTTTCTTAGAATTCCCCTGCATCAAACGCATCATCGTCTACACCATCTGATAAATCAACAATCTGTGCACTGTCTACATGCTTGTAAGTTCCAGTAGCACTGTCATACATCAATAGAGTTCTATCTGCTCTATCTGTATTATCCACATCTGTTGCAGCAGCAATTGAATTAGCAGCAGCTTTGTTGGATGCAATTACCTTTTGTCCTTGCCTCTGACCTACTCTAACTCTAATGTTTGCCATTAACGGGTTACTCCTTGACTTACGATTGCCATACCTTCAACCACTCTGTCTATGGTTCCTGCTCCGTCATCGATAAGCAAATCATAAACGTAACGACCAGGTTTGAGTGATGCAGTTTGTGTAGTAGTTAAACCGATGTTGACTTGACCACCAGTTCTATCAGGGAAACTAACAGTAAAAGTTGTTATTCCTGTAGTGCTACCAGAATGCTTTCTCATCTCAGATCTACCTGTATAACCAGTTAAATCCAAAATAGAATTAGTATTTACACTTTCTAAAGTAAATGACTGAGAAAATGTTGTGCTGGTGTTAATAACAATATTACTAACGTAAACTGCCATAGTAAAAAATGGTCTTTAGAAGTATTTATGCTAAACCTGAAATAGCAAAGTTCCTGATAACTTCCTGCTGCTTCAGATAGAGTTTAAAGTATGCCTTAGCTAGATTTCTTAATTGATCTCTATCCAAGTCATCAATCATCCTAGCAATTTTTTCATACTCAAACATTCTATTCATTGTTTCTAGTTCAATCTTGTCGGGGTCCATTGACGATCTCCATAAGTAGGGATTTGATTTCACTAATATCTTTTTTCAGACCTTCGATTTCTTCTCTTTGTTTTTTTCTTTCAGACCTCATTCTAATGTATTCATTATATTGAGTGGTATCATTATTGACAATAGCACCTGAATCCTCACGAAACAGGTGCTTGTGTCCTTCAACTCGCATCATCTTACGCAAGAGCGATCACCCTGAGATCTCTGAATCTTGGAGCATATGCTTCATTAGATCCATTCATAACAATTTTAATTCTAAATCCAATAAATTGATCTAACTCATCAACACTAAATTGATATTCAGAGAATTCTCCATCTTTATTGGATGGAACAAATACGTCTGCTCTACCACTATTCTTCTTAGAATCGATTACATCATCACCAAAACCATCACTATCTGTGTCTTTCAAGTTATCATAACCAGGGAACAATTCGAATGTTTGTTCAACACCTTCAGAATCAACCCTAAACAGTTGATAAAGAACTCTAAAGTCTGCAGAAGAATGTCTATATGCTCCAAGGAGAACTTTTAGAGAAGTTGCTGGTTGCTTCAACGTTACCTTTCTAGAAACGTAAATTGCAGAGTGTGGATCACCCTCAACAAGATTTACTGATCCGCTCAATACATAATCATCGATTGGTTGATTGATTCTGTTTCTACCATAAACAATGGCAGTGTTCTGAGTATCAATAACTGGTGAAAGATTAGGATCGGAGGAAGACAATGAAAGACCAAGTGTGAATGACTTATTCTTAGGAAGATCAGTCAATCTTTCAGTCTCATTCTTCTCAGATGCGACCAGTCTTGTAGAAGAAAGACTGTTTTGTTCATTAATCTGAACCGACTCATAACCCTGATCAATGAATGAAGATTCAGATCCATCTACACTGGTTCCTGAAACAGTTCTGATCTGAGCAGAAACTGTTGTATTTTCACCAGGTGTTATAACGTTGAATTGTGGGAGAATAGTATTGAATTGAATATTTCTAGATCCAGAAATATTATCACCACCAACAGAGTTCTCATCAGTGAAACTGAGTTGGTTATCTCCAGAAGATCTATCAGACCTACCAATTTGAAGATAATACTTGTCAAGATCACCAGCATTCTTCAGTGTGGCATCGGTTGGCATATTATGATCGGTATTAATTCTTGTCAAAGAAATACCATTCAATTCATAAGGATAAACCTTATCTCCAATACCATGAGATCTAATCAAGGAGTTATCAATTCCTCTTGTCCCAATTCCAAGAGTTCCTGCAGGAGCAGATCCTTCAATGATGCTGTTGTAGAAGATAATTTCATTATTGATTTTAAGATATCCACTAGAAGTAGAAATTCCTTCGAATGTTGCAAACGATGTTGTATTAGCAACTGAAATAGTTGTGTCATTTAATCCAAGAGCAGCATTCAATGTTGTTGGGACAGTATTTGGTTCGATATCTGCAAGAGTAACAACGTTGTTGTCCGCGTGCATACCGTGGTTAAACTGATTAACCTCCAAAACTCTTCCATCATAAAGACTATTTGCTACAGTAGATGATGTAATATCTGTATTAGCAAATGCTACAGCAGTTGATCCATCATATACTACCAAATCTTGACCAGAAGTAAACTCTTCACCTTGAACATTTGTCAAATACAGGGTGTCAAATCCATTGAGACCAGAAACTGTAATTTGTGCTCCAGTTCCTTTGGTTACATCAGCAGTTGTAATTCCCAAAACATCACCAACAACGTAACCAGTTCCTGGTGAAGAAACTGCGGAAACGCTAGAAAGTTGATTAGCGGCAAATACTACAGTTGCTTTAGCGCCACTACCAGATCCAGTGATACTGTAAAGAGAAACATTGGTGAATGTTCCGTTACTATATCCTGCACCTACAAGGGTGTTGGAAGTAGTGTTAATTCTTCCACCAACTTGATCAATGTATCCGTGAACTGCTCCAGAAGAAGTAGAATCACTAACTTTTCTTCCTACAGTAAGGAAATCATCGATGGCATCGGTGGTTGTAATACCAACAGTGAGTTTTCTTGGAAGAGTTCTAAGAGAATTAGAAAGCATCTCTGAAGAACTACTTTCAGTGTCGAGAGATGGATTATAGAAGTATGCTGTTCCATTTTGTGAGGTGAAGTTCGCCTTGTAAAGTTTAAACTTCAAATCTTCAAATTGGTTTGCAGTCCATATAGTTCCATTCTGGGACTTGAATAGACTTCCGCCAACATACTGTTTGGTTACAATAACACTTTCAGCATCTGGTAATGTTGTTGTGTTTACTGTTCTTTCACCCATTCTAGCAATCCACGATTCGTAGTTATTAGAATGTGGAGAAAGAATTACCAGAGCATATTCTGTTTCTGGTTGTAAGTAAACTGGAGATGGGAAAGTAACTTTTGTTGCTACAGATCCATCGGTAGATGTATTAACCTGTGAAGGTTCTAACATTACACGAGCATAATCTTCAACCAGTTGATCGGTTGGAGTTCCAAGTTCTACAGTTCTCAGTTCAACAAATACCTTTTCATTTTCATCCTTACTACCGAAGAACAAATCAACAGATGTCAAGAATGCTCCAGTTTCATCAACAGTGAAGGTTTGGGCAAGAGGATCTTTTCCTCCTCCTCCGCCACCGCCTGCTGGTGGCGGTGGGGGTGGGGGTGGTCTTCTAACTATTACTCTAGTCTGTCTGTAAGTATCAACAATTCCGCTAGTAGCATACGTTGTTTCTCCACTACTGATGAGGAGACTTCCTGGTAGTGGGGTTGCATTCGTTGAACTTGAAGTCAACTTGAATGTCTTGGTTCCAGTGGTAAATCTTAATGGTGGCAGTGGTGATGCCAGTGGATCTCTGAAGAAGAATGATCCGCCAACGTCTCCGAATGTATCTGTAATAACTCTAATATCGGATACAGTTGCCTGAGCTCCACTTGTCTGACCAAGGAGAACCATGCCGACAGTGATATAACCACTATATCTACCAACTACTTCATCGGAGAATGACTCTGTATCAATATTCAGAACTGTGGAAGATGCGGAATATGTTGTTGGTAGGGTTACACTTCTATTATATGGATTGAGTGATATGGTTGTTGTTGGATTGTTATAAGTTCCAGTCTTGTGGTTTGGTTGAATTGCTCTGGCGCTAAAGAGTCTTGTTCCACCAATAAATCCATGAACCGTTTCACCAACTGAGAAAACACCAGATGTCATTGAAATTTCAATGAGTTTTGGAATAATGTCAATTCCAGAAATCCCATCAAAGAATGGATAGTATCTTGCAAGAGGTTTCAGACCACCAGCAACAAAGGTTACGTTTCTGGAGCGAATGTGGGTGTCGGGAACACTAGAGATCTTAATTGTTTCGATGAAAGATCCGTTAAAATCACCAGTGATTGATCTTGTTCCACCATCAACATAAATGTTTCTTACCCAGTTGTCTGATGCTGGAGTCAATTGGATTCTACCAATAAACTCAATCATGTTAAATGGGTTTACATTCTCAACTCTAGAAGCGAGAGGTTGTTGAATCCAATCTTTTTCTTCATACTTGAGAGTAATCAAATCTCCTGTCTTTTGGACATTTGAATCTAACAACTTCAGGTTTGAACTGAAATCAGCAGTAGCAACATCCAAGGATGGGTCAATTGCTATTTCTGGTTTTACCGAATAGAAGTCGATAGGTGTTAACAGTTCGCCATTTTCACTATCAATATCTGCTTTTGATAAACTTGAGTCTAATCTTGAGACATCTTTGAAATCATCTACAAAGAATCCACTCTTAAATCTATCGAGACCATCAGCATCTCTTACTTGGAAGGTCTTGGTATCAAGTTCAAGAAGTGAAAGTGAAGTAACGGTTTCGAGAGTTTCAATTCTATCTTCAAGTTTTCCAATATCTCTCATGGTATAACGTCTGTTATCCACAAGATTAATCTTGACATCATCCGTGTGATAAAGATATGCTGGATATTCAATAGTGGCAATATCCATTGCCTCTTCAGCATTAAATGGTGCCTTAGGATCTCTAGAAGATACGCCTTTAATTACGCTAAATGCTCCAGATTTGTCAAGGACTACCTTGTCAATTCTAGGAAGATAGAAGTCATATCCAATCAGAGAACTTTCCTGTGGTGTTACCAGCAAAGTTGGATTAGTTCCAGTTGTAGCAAAGTTTCTGCTACTAAAAGCAAATGGTGAACTGGATGATGATGAGAAAGGTGCAACTCTTGGTCTAAAGTCAAGAGTATCTGATGCTCTTAATCCAGATGGTAAAGTTGGAATGTCTGTCGTAAATCTTTCATCATCATAAGAATTTACGGTATAAACATCGCCAGTATCTGTAGATGGGACAGTGTAACTGTTATATATTACTAAAAGTTTGTGTGATGGAATATATCCATCATTCTTTCTAACAAGTTTTGAATAATCATAATATTGCTCTTTCTGCCCCTTATCAAGATAGAACTTCTGAGTAATATTTTGGTAACTACCCTCCGTTATTGATTGGATAGTTGAAGTGATGGCAGACTCTTCAAAATCTACAATTTCTCCACTAATGAATTTATTTGAATTTAAGTATACAATTTCAACATCAGTCGATGAAGACCTAGTTACAATTTGTGCAACTGCTTTTGAGTCTCTACCTACAATCTTCTCACCAAGGATTGAATTGGTATCTAAAGCAAGACCAGATGGGAAAGATAAAGAATCTAAAGTTGGAGAACTTGTATTGTAAGACTCATATACTGCAATAACATTAATAACATCAGGAACATTTAGAGAAATTTCTCTATCTTCAACTCTTAGACCATAGAAGTTGTTTTGAGTCAGACCAGAAATACTAGTCGAAACTCCAGAAACAGTTTTTTCTACAGTTAATTTATTACTTCTAGAATATTCTTTCTTTTTATTTCTAATACCGTTCTTTTTAACAGTCGTGTTAACAGTAACGTTGCTTGTCTGACTTTGTGTAAGACCTTTGATAGTTACCGTTGTTCCATCTGCATTCAAAGTAAATTGATCGGAAGACAGGTCTTCTACCTGTCCACTGCTATAGTGAACGCTATATCTCTCTGCATCAAATGTTTCAAAGAATGCGCTCGTAATTCCAACAGAAGAGATGGGTATAGTCATCTCACCAAGAGAGTCTGTAGACTCTTCTCTAACCTGTCTGGATACAGTAAGATTTGATCCAGAAAGGTCTACATGAGATACATTGTTGGAACTTATTGGTGCATAAAGACCACCATTTTCACTTACATTTGGTGTTCCAAGAGAAAATGTTACGTCGGCATTACTTGCAGGAAGACCGCCATCACAAACCTGATCAACTGTTGCTACTGCAACTACAGTCATTGATGATCCATCCGCAGAAACTGCAGAAACTCTATTAAAAGTCTCTGTAGTTACACCTGCTATTTGATATCTGATGATAGTATCTGTTTTAATTCCTGTGAAAAATTTTCCAGGAGAAGTTACGTTACCACCGGTGGTGATTCTAACAGTATCTGCAATTCCAAAGTTCTTAGGAAGAGATCTTTGTAAAACAGTGTCACCGCTAAAATCTACTTTTAGTTCGGAGGTAATAGAGGTAGAATCTTGGTATACTGACTTGACATCTTGAATTCCGAACTTCTTGATAGATCTAACAGATCTAGAAACTTCCGTAGATTCATTGATAAGAAGTTGTTCACCTTCGATAAAAGTTCCAGCAGTTTGTGTAAGTGTTATTTCTGTTCCCGAAGCAGCAGTTGTTACATACCCAGATGCTCCACTACTTACACCCCTAACATAAGATGTTGCTGGACATTGTGAAGAAGACAGTGTTTGGTTTACTGTTAATTTTGTATATGTTTGAACATCAAATAAGTAAAGATCCCACTCGGTGCTATCATTAGTATAAGTAGCATCAGTAAGACTGTAAGAGTAAACTCTTGCTTCACCAATCTCTTCTGTTGGTGCTGAAGAAATTACGGTTCCAGACTTTCTTTGACTAAAGAGTTTTACAGTGTTACTATTATTGTTTACACCTAAGAATGGAGATCCTGCAACATTATTGACCCTCATCAGGGTTCCAAATTCGAATGGAACCAAAGATTGTGAAATAGATTCCTTATCTCTTGGTTTTTCTACATCAAGTATTGTTGTTGAAACAGTTTCAATATCATACCCTCTAACGTATGCTTTACCTGCAGAAATCTTTACAGATACTAAATCGTCTGAAGGGGTATTTCCTTGATCAGTAACTTGATTAGAGTTGAATACACCCTCGTTGGAGAGATTATTGTTTAGAGACTCTTTTACATCAACGTCAAATTTGCCTACAGAATAGTCGCCAGATTCTTCAAACGTTCTCTTAGCGAAATAGTCTCTAATTAAATTATACTGAGACTTATTCTGTATCTTCTTGATCTCACCTTCGTCAACTCTGAGTAACTCTACAAAGTTTTTGTCGTTGTAGTTTGTTAAACTCTTTTTAGACAGTTTTGTTGAGATTTTCAGTCTGTCTGCACCTGGAGCAGCAAAGTTAGAAAATCCTTTTGCATTATCATACAGAGAATTGTCATCTTTTGCTGTTACAAGATCTTCCGATATTGTAAGACCAACTCTATATGAAGGTGTTGAACTATAAGCATCAAGAACTATCTTATCAGATGATACGTTTACAAACGTTCCTCTAATGAAATAAACACCTGCTCCAACAGATGCTGAAGATCCTCTACCACAAGAATTCTGCGAAATGAGACTTGCTACAGTGTCTCCAGCATTGATTGTGGTATTGCCATAAGTGAATGATTCTTCTACAATAAGAACCTCACCGTCTTCAAAGTAAGATACCTGATTATCAGATCCAGATCTTACATACTTTATAAAGAGGGTTAGATCTGTAATTCCGTCAGTTTCGGAAATAGTAAGATATTTGTCTACTACCGCAACAATACCAGTATTTACACCTCTTATTCTTTTACCTACTAACTTATCAGCATAGACTGTAACATCTATTCCAAGATGTTGTGAATTTATCTTTGCTGAATAATATTCAGAATCATAATTAATGTTTCCAGGGATCACCATTGATCCCTCTTTGAACATATGACTTCCAAAAGACTCTACCTGGTCTTGGAGAATAGACTGTAAAGTCGTTAATTCTCTAGCCTGAACAGGAAATCCTGGTTTGAATAAGACCCTATAAAAATTATCGTCCTTGTCAAAGTCGTCGAAATAGGGACTTATATTGAGATTCGTTTTTTGTGGCATTTTTTAAAATTCCAGGATAATTTTAACGTCTTCTTTTTGTCTAGAATTTCTTGAAATCACGGGACGATTATCAAGATAGATTATATCTCCCGACCCTTTATTTATCTCAGCAGAGGCAATTCCGTTTGTAAACTGAGTGCCCAGTGATATAAGTTTGTTTCCAGTTGGGTTGGTGGTAATTCCAGTAAATGATGTTTCAATCGAACCAGAGAATCCGCCAGGAGTGGTCACTGCATTTCCACTTGATTCAAAATCATATACCTTTGAATCAGTAGAAACACCAACATAATCTGTAGAATCATATGTGGTTTGATTCAAGAATAAAGTTCTTTCTTGGAAATACTTAATAACCTTAGTTTCAGAGTCATATGATGCTACGAATCCTTTTGCAGTTCCACCAGTTACTGTTTGACTAATTCTATCTCCAATGTTTGGAGTTCCAGTAACAGATGAGAATTTAATCGCACCAAGAGAAGAATACTGATTTTCAGTAAACAAAGAAGTTGATCCAATTGAAGTTGGGTTCTTAACAACCCCAATTTGAGAGAAGGTTGTATCTATTGGGAAATCTCTAGTAGAATCATCAAATCTTGCATAGAGTAAAACTTTATCAGATCCCAACTCAGAATAAAGATCATAACCATGACCCTTAGATGGTGGAATAATCGGAATCAGTTTCGCTCTTATAGAAGCGTTGGCATTTATCGATCCAAGATCGACAATTCCGTATGTGTAGTTTTTACCGCCAGCAGATACAACAGCAGAAGTTATTCTTCCAGAACTATCAACGTCAACAACTACCTTTGCCCCAGTCCCGTCTCCAAGAATGTTTAATTCATGAGACCCTTGTGAATATCCAGCACCTCTGTTGTCAATATAGACTTTTTTAATTTGATTTTCATTATTATCGGAGTTTCCGTTATCTCTAACAGATACTACCTGACTGTTGGTTGAAGTGCTCCAATCTCCAGGAAGAGAAATATATTCAGTAGAATCAAACTTAATAATATCACTTGGAGATATGCTGAAAAGATATTTCCAAACATATCCATCACCACTTTCCCCAGCCTTAGATGGTTCAAGATCTGTGAAGGTTGGTTCGTCTAAAGAAGCATTTCCTACTGTGTTAATCCCAGATGAACCATTATCGATACAAGTATAAACTTTGTAATCGCTATTCATCACATAGTAATTTGCATCATAAAGTCTAGAAGACTTTGTTACTGGAGACAAATTAGATATGCTATAATCATGGCGATACATTTCATATCGTGTTCCTCTTGACCACTCAACCTTCTTAGCAAGTCTTCTTGCATTGGCAGAAGTTACCTTCTTGCCATACATTGCAGAACTGCCAACAAAATTGGAATACTCAATGTTATCTGTGGGTGTCGGAGTATCCGTATCCCAATCAGCATCTCTGCCAAATCCAGATGCTTTGGGATTTGGCAGACCTACAAAGATGTAATATGAATTAGAAGCACTACTAACTGAATCTAGAAAGTTTCCAGCATTTAATATTCTAAACTGATCTGTTACAATTGCCGCCATCGTAAATAGCTTTTTTCTATATTTATAACTATCCCAGATCTTTCCTGAGACTTCCAGTATCTCTCAAACCATACCCTCTTCTTTGAATTGTTGGGAAGGTTGACAAACCAGCATCAACAGTGAATCCAGTTACGCCGATAGAAATAGGAGAAGATGCTCTGGAGAATCCAGATAATCTACCCCAGGAGAATCTTCCAACAGGACTTGTTGTGAATCCAGTTGCAGATAAACCAGTTGTATCTGTGGTTGAAAGAATATTGCAAGTTACAATTCCAGATGTTCCTCCAGGATATGACAGTGCGTTGACAATGTAAATATTGTCTGCAAAAGTCGTTCCGATTCCAACAGTGTTAGAATCTCCATCATCGATTGAAGTTACTCCAGTTCCGACTGAAGTGTCATAGATGAAAATTGGATAACCAACAACCAAATCCGAATTGAAGTTTGCGGAATTGAGATTAAATGTAATTGCAAGTGGGTTTGATCCAGTTCCAGAAGATGTAGAAATCCCTGTAATGATACCAGAGAATCCTTGGACTGTGTCTATTTCCACAATGTTTTCGAATGAAGTATCAGCAACTGGAGCGAGAACCTGTGGGGGATTTGCAGTTGTGTATCCAAATCCAGGAGTTGTGATAGTTGCTGATGTTATAGATCCACCAGTGATAGAAACAGTTGCCGTTGCAGTGGTTCCGATACCAACACCAACATGTTTTGGTGCTGCAATAGAAACGGTTGCAGAAGCGCCAACATAACCCGATCCACCACTTACAATATCCAGAGAACTGATAGTTCCTGCTGCAGATACAACAGCAGTGATTGCTGCTGCAACTGGATCTTGACCCTGAACAATAAGTGCATTTACATCGTTAATAACAATTGAAGATTCATTTTCTTCGTAGTTGAAGAATTGAGCATCATCAACAAATATTTCAGTGTCCGAAGTGGTCAGATCACCAATAATCTTAGCAGTTGGGTATACTTGAGGTTCGATGGAATCTCTAGACTTGTAGATATTTTCTCCACCGAGAATTAAATCTCTCTTCTGCTTTATCCAGTCAAGAGGTTTGAAATTCACTTCATCAATTCCAATACTAGCGTAAATATCAGTTTCTATAGTATCTGAGGTTGTGATGCCAACAATGGTTCTACTCTTTTGAGTTACAGTGTCGTCAATGTTGTTATTTTTACGAATTTGAACTGAGTCACCAACTTTCACAGTCTCATTAATATTAACCAGTGTGCTATCAACACCCCTTGTTCCCCTATAGAAGAAAATATCAACAATTTGTTCTTCTGTTGGTGCTTCTGTGAATGAGAAAGATGTTCCACCATCGAAGACATATGCCTCACCAGGTTCTTGAATGACCCCGTTTACAAATATCAGCAATACGGAACTCAGATCTACATTATTTTGTGAACTTTCAAAACTCAACAGTTGACCATTATAGTAAAGTGGGAATCTAGTTCTAGATCCATTTTGAAGACTGGATATGCTATCGATAAAGTCAAGTTCACCAAACTGCCAAGATGCAAACGAATCTGTAAAGGTATCTAATACAGTAAGTTCAAAATTCTCTACAGGAGAAGAAAGATTCCTATCAGTCACAAGACCGACAGCGGTAAATACGTCACCAACTCTAAATCCATATCCAGGTCTGCTGATCTTAAAGTTTGTTACTTCAAACATTGTGGATCCAATGCCTGTAGTTGAACTTGCTCCAACATCAACAGTCAATAGCAAACCAGTTCCAGTTTCGGTTGTCGATCCTAAACCAGGTCTAGAAACTCCAGTGATTTCAAGGTTTTCGTAAGATGGTGGAGAAACGTGTATTGCTGGATTTGTATATCCAGTTCCACCAGAACCAACGTTAAAGGAGAGTGTGCCTCCAGCACCGACAGTTGCTGTAATAGATGCAAGATCTCCAACATGACCACTTTCAAAAACAGTTACGCCAATAGAAACGATGCCATTGTATCCAGATCCAACTATATCGGTAGTTCCAAGACCAACGGATACGATTGATCCTCCAGCCCCAACAACTGCGGTTACAGACGCTCCTACAAGTGGTGCATACCCCAAACCTGGTGTAGAACCAAGAGAAACGATAATTCCTCCTCTTGGTAATTGATTTTGATTTACATCATAATCAGAATTAAGTATTCCGCCTGAAGTTGATATTCCAGTGAACACTACACTAGAAACACCACCATCTTCAGTGTAATCATAATTATTGCCAGTGTTATTTTCTGTGGTTGGTGTTTGGAATATGTTGTTGATGAAGAGAATTCCACTTCCCGTTTCAATTCCAGTAGTGTTTGCTCCACCAACCGTCAATGCATAAGTCTGACCAATTCCAGTAAATGACTTGGAAATGTTATCATAAATCTTGTTTGCACTATAATCCTGTCTCAGATATACTCTTCCAGCGAAAGACGAGCGATCAAACAGAAGATTACCATCATTTCTTAACTCTTCACTGTTTCCTCTTGGTGGTTCGGTAAAGTGAATCTTATTATCAACAATGTTGAATGATCCAAGATAAACTTGTGCCGTTGATCCATCACTATGCTCGGCAGCGGTAGATCCAACAAATCCTCTTCCACCTTTAATCAAGTTGATAGATCCAGTTCCAGTTATTGGACCAATCGAAGTTGTTCCAAGACCAACAGACTGAACTTCAATATATTCATTATCAACTTTCAAGATATCTCCTGGTAAGACAGAAGAGATTCCAGAAATACCGAAGTATGTTGCTGCAGATCCTACCGTTCCACCATTATCTTGTAAGGTGTAAGAAAGTGAAGTGAATGCGATTGGACTTTGGACAATGCCATCAATCGAAATGATGGATTTCTCCATCTTCTTAAACATTTCTAAGGTGTGAGCATTTCCAGTTCCAGCAGAACTGAATGTTAATCCAGTTCCAGCATTTGCCAGTGCTCTTGTAGTTGCTATTTGGAATTGATTATCATTTACCTTAATAGCAAATACTGTTGCTGGGAGACTACTTGCCCCAGAAACTTGAATATCACTAAAGGAAACACCAGAGAAAGAGGAACCAGATTCATAAATCAACTGCTCTCCAGTGCTAAAGAAGTGATCATTTATAGTGAAAGTTCCATCTGTGAGACTCAATACACTAGAATCTGATGGGTTGAATGATTTTTCAAATACTGGTATACCATCAGTTTTTGCTTCAAACGATGTTTGATTTACTCTGCTTCCATTGATTGCATTATATCCAGAAACAACTAAAGACTCTGAGACAGATCCGTAAGAAAGGACCTCTGCCTCATTATCTAAATCTCTTTCTGTTTGTATTATCTCACTGTAAGTTTGAATCGTTAGAGTGTCGGCAACATCAGGATGGAATTCGATATTAAGATTTGATCCGCTGATGGAGGATCCGAAGGTTCCAATTCCAGTATTACTTCCATTTGACATAAATGGATACTGAACAACATAGGAATCAGTGCCATCATGAATGGCAAGAATTTGATGTAATGCAGATGTATTACCATATCCAACTTTTGCTACGGATTTAATCGTAGTAACATCAGTTGTCGATACACTGAATACTGTTGTAACACCAGAGGAGACTATGAAATTACTCTCCAATCTGCCACTACTTTCTGTTCCCGCTGGTTGACCAGATGCCAGGAATCTGTGAGTGCCGATTCCAGATGCTGTAGTTCCGAATCCAACTGTTTTAGATCTGATAAAGACGGTATCAGACTCATCATTGTTGTAATCTAAAGATAAGACACCAGAATTAATATTTGCAGAGAAAGTTCCTATGAAGTTTCCAGATACTAATTTTCCAGAATCGTTATCAAAGTAAACCTCAGAAATAAATGTATCTGTTCCGTCATGATCGATGTAAAGTTCAACGTAGTTAACTTCGTCTGTTGCTGTGTTCTCTACTTCAAGGTTTACAAAGAAAGCTTCTGTTGAAACGGTTGAAGAATTGATAACAGATGCAGTAGTTCCAGCTGCAACCGAAACATTGGATCCTGTCAGATTAATGAATCCGATAGACTGGGTTCCGATACCTGATATCTGTGAAGAGAAGTTATTCTTAATAACTTTAATGTCATAATCAGAGTCATACTTCTCAGTAGGAGTGAACCTCAATGATAAATCCCCAAAGGAAGAAATATTTGCTGTTACATCAGCAACCTCTTCACTCGTCGAATATATCGATCCCTTCTGAACCGACACTACTTCACCAGATACAGTTGGTATAGTAATAATTTCAGTGGTTTGTCTCTCACTGCTGTCTGGGTTTACAATTTGGACCAGGAATCTTGAATATCCATCATTGACATTATAGTCAACAATATCCACATAAAGATCATTTGCAGAATCCGCGCTTGAGAATTGTGAATTTACATCATCTAAAATCAAAACCTTGTTTGTAGTGCAGTCAATATAGTCCGCTAGTTTTTTGTTTTGGAATTTTATAAACTTGGATCTTACTGGA
>Ga0181592_10002680_pt1 | contig 14659 bp, 15 predicted proteins | sample 071ome_20_FD_133755 | JGI IMG/M metagenome (GOLD analysis project Ga0181592, IMG submission 133755) | Coastal salt marsh microbial communities from the Groves Creek Marsh, Skidaway Island, Georgia - 071412BT metaG (megahit assembly) | ecosystem: Environmental > Aquatic > Marine > Intertidal...
ATATCTCGAAGGCTTAGGACAATTTAATAGATCAAAGGAGATATTTTACCGGGGCATTTTTCTTCTTGATAGTAACAGGCTAGATCCTAAGTATCGGATGACTGCACTAATTCTTGCTTCTGAATCAAAGCAAGAAATGGCAGAACTCTATCATGCCTATTATTTAGCGCTTCTAGCTAAGTATGAAATAGGTAAGTAAGTGTTGATCTTCGATCGGATGAGATCGAAAAATGCAAGCTATATACAAGACAGCACTCAATCTTTTGCGCAGTATTTAGAACGATTAGAGAGTTTGGCTCAGGCGATCAGCAAGTTGCCTGCTAGCAAGAACTACAAAAACAACGAGTACTTTGAGGTAGACTATAATCTCATCAAGATCAATCAAGGTAGAGGGTTCTATGCAGAAGGCATCAATTCTATTGACACACTGATTGGTCACTTATCGACCACACTTACGGTTGAGAAGAAAAATCTGAAGAGAAATCAGAAAAAAAGAAAGAAATACAAGAAAAGCGCGAATAAGTATCGAAGGATCATCCTACTTAAATATCGAAGAAAATCTCCATTCTATTGGAGATATAAGATTTTTGAGAATGAGTTACTCATCCATTTCGACAGTCGATTAAAAAGGCAGAACGAAAAGCCTACAAGATTTCCGAGAAGTTGAGTGAGTATTTCCCGGAAGACCATATCAACAATACGCTTCTAAACGATCAGCTGTACGCCATCTGCATACGTCAGAGCAGATACGATGAAGCCAGAAAGCTGCTTGAACAGGCGGTTGAGGTCATCAAGAAAACCGAAGGAAGGAAGTCTATTGAATTCGTTACTGCCTTGCGTTCACTTGGTGAGCTTTATTCGATCAATGGAAAATACGACGAAGCGAAAAAAGCGATCGAACAATCTTATCGCCTTTCTAGAAAAGTAAGTGATCAGGCTGTTGAGGTTCCTGAGATCAATTCGGTTGAAGAGATGGCGGACCTATATATAACCACGGGTTATTATGAAGGTGCTCAGGAGATCTTGCAGGAGTCAATCAAGGCTCGTACAAAGAAGTTTGGAGACAATACCTACCAATTGATTCGTCCCTATCAGTTACTTGGAGAGGTTTACTTGCTTAAGGGAGACTTCATTGAAGCTGAAAAGAATGCCAAAAAGCAGGTCAAGAACAAGTATCCCGAGCCGATCTTTTGGGGTTCATTTGTGATGATCGGGATGAACTAGGGCCCTTTTTAATCTTATAATTACTTAAAGCACAAGATTAGATTCGTTCTGAATGAGCAACATCCATACATTTGCGTTCCCATTAACTAAGGTAGAATCAAATAAATAATTAAAATGTCTGTATTAGTAGGAAAAAAGGCACCTCACTTCAGCTCGAATGCTGTTTTAGATGGTGTTGATATTGTAAACGACTTTTCACTTGACCAGTATTTAGGAAAGAAGCATGTGATCTTCTTCTTTTATCCGAAGGATTTCACCTTCGTATGTCCAACCGAGCTTCACGCATTTCAGAGACGTTTAGCTGAGTTCGAAGCTAAAGGTTGTGCTATTGTTGCTTGTTCAACTGACACCGAAGAATCTCATTGGGGATGGCTTCAAATGTCAAAAGAAGAAGGCGGAATCGGAGGAGTAACCTATCCGATCGTAGCTGATACTGACAAAACGATCAGTGCCAACTACGGTGTGCTTGCTGGCGAGTATGACTACAACGAAAACGGTGAGTTGTATGCTGATGGACCAATGATCGCATACAGAGGATTGTTCCTAATTGATAAAGAAGGAACTGTTCAGCATCAAATCGTAAACAACTTCCCACTTGGAAGAAATGTTGACGAAGCAATGCGTATGCTAGATGCTCTGCTACATTTCGAGAAGCATGGAGAAGTTTGCCCAGCTGACTGGAAAGAAGGTGAAGATGCAATGAAAGATACTCATGATGGAGTAGCTAGCTATTTGGCGAGTCACTAGGCATCATAAAAGTCAACCAAAAAAAGAAGCCCCGCCGTGTTAACACAACGGGGCTTTCTATTTGCAGTAGTTAGTTGATGGTTTATTTCGAAGAACCTATTCTGTCAAGGTAATTCTCATAAGATTTTCTGAAATCTTCTACCGAAGGCTCTTGTTCAGCAGCTTTTCTGTAAAGTTCTGTCGAGTTCAAGTAGAAGCCATTGTTTTCCATGTATGATGCCGTCACCAAATTTTGGATGGCTGAAGCATCTCCAGATTGCATTGCGCTAGCAGCTTTTTCTTCCTCCGTTTCAGGAAACTTAAGAACGATCTGCTCACCTTTCTCAATGCTCTCACCTTTCTTAACCACGGTAAGCTTGTATGCTTCCTCCTTATTCAGGTTCAGGCTCGCAAGGTCAATCTTAGCAGTTGTCTCTTTTGTATCGAAGCTGTAAACCTCTTCATCAAAGAAATTACTAACCGCAACATGATACTCTTCAATACCGTCTTTCACCGGAGCCCAGTTAACCTGAGTTTCAGTTAAAAGAATCTTTGTGTTACCAGGACAAAGCACATCAACCGCAATATCCGCAGCACTTCGCTCAACCGACCCAGTGATACTCATATTGCTTGTGTGACCGTCTTTAGATTGGAGATCACTAAAAATATATTCTACGTACTTGAGAGCTAGTGAAGAATTATCCGCAGCTAATTTTCCAGCTAGATCGGCAACATTGTAAATCCCTTTCTCTCTTAGTTCAAGTGTTTTTCCGTTGCTACCAGCCAAACCAAGGTATCCCCCATCCCCAAGAATGATCTTATCTTTTGAATTCAACTTCATCCCCGTGTAAAGTGGAGTGAAATCACCAGGCTTCGTCGCCTTCTCAACTGCATTTTTTCCTTTTGCAGCGAGTACCTTGTAGCTTACCTCTTGCGCAGAAATAAGAGAGACAACAAGTACCATTATTAGTGTAAAAAATTGTTTCATCGTTGTCGTTGTCATAGTTATCCTTAATACAAGGATACCGAAATTTAGTCCTTATAATCAGCAGTCTAGGTGACTTTTATCATCTTTTAGACCATTGTCACATTTCTTATTTGAATTACTTTAGAAGCACAAATCCTGCCATATGAAGATATTTTCAAGAGACGACATATTCGGAACAATCTTCCTCTTTCTTTTCATGGGATTGCTCACACTTATTCCAAGCTTTGATCACCTTGATCCAATTTCGGATGCATTACGCGACTATGAAACCACTGATATTGTTTTCTCAACCTTACAAGCCGAACCACCACCTGACACCAACATCACAATAGTCAACATCGCCAGGGAAAACAGGGCTACTTTGGGGAAAATGCTCGAAATAATAGGAAGATATAAATCTGCAGTAGTAGGAATTGATGCCTTTTTTAGAAGTGAAAAGGGTCCTGCGCAAGATTTCCCTTTGATGATGGGTATGTCAAGCATTGAAAATCTATTGCTTGTCAGTAAACTCGATTCAGTATCAGATGATGGGCAAACCTGGCATAAGGTAAACTACTCAAACCCAATGTTCATGCAATATGCCAACTCAGGTTTTGCAAATGTGATCACGGGAGAGCAAACACATGGTAACTATCGAACAGTCAGAGACTTTGTGCCAAAATTCACTGTAAACGACAGCTTAGTTCCAAATTTTACCGCTCGAATAGTTTCTTACTATGATAGTAGTGCTTATGCCGACCTGATCAAAAGAAAAGAACGGCTTGAAACCATAAATTGGACTGGCAATTACAAGAAGTTCTTTCACCTCGACGTAAATGATGTGCTAGAAGAACGCTTTGACCCGAGTATAATCAAAGACAAGATCATTCTATTTGGTTACATCGGTGATTATGTATGAGATCAGGATTCATATATCAACAAGTTTTTCACTCCGATGAACGAAAGACCTGCAGGAAGAACCTATCCCGATATGTATGGAATCGTTGTTCACGCTAATGTGATTTCAATGATTCTCCGACGAGACTATATTCACGATGCGCCTTCATGGCTTAATATTCTGATAAGCATCTTGGTCGCATATTTTAATGTAGCTTTGTTCATGTGGGTGGCGAATCGATTCAAACATCTTTATGATCTGATCACTAAGCCCTTTCAGATCTGTGAACTTATCCTATTGGTCTTTCTTTCTGTATTACTGCTATTCAACTTTCAGATCAAGCTGAACCTGACTGTCACACTGATTGCCATCGCTTTTTCTGGTGACCTTACTGAACTTTATTATGGGTCGGTCAGGGGACTTGCAGTGCAACAATGGAACAAGATCACCCACCATGATAAGGAAGGAAAGATCAACGCTTCATCGAATGAGAGCTAGAAAGAAGATTTTTCGATTTACTTTTGCTTAAATGAAGAAAGTCAAACTTTCGCTTCTCACCCTCATCGTTGGGCTCATGACGAGCCTCTATGCATGCAGAAAATTTGATCTTGCAAACGATCTCGCCGGACAGGAATGGAATCCAGCATTAGCTATTCCACTACTCTACACTACGGTTGACATCTATGACATTCTCAAACAGGCTGATCAGAAGGACATCATTGTCATCAATGAAAATACTGGGTTGCTTGCTCTGAGTTACGAAGGAGACATCCAGTCTTTTAAACCAGCTGATATTATCGTTTTAAATGATCAATCTGATAACTTCAACATCAGTTTGCCTATTAGTACGATTCCGTTTTCAGGATCTTACACTCATAGTTCTAGCAGTACGGCAGCATTCTCTACAGTCAATGGGGCCGAGATCAATACCATAGTATTTCATGCGGGGACCTTTAATGTTGACCTTAATACCAGTTTTGCGGGTAATGTAGAAATGGCTTTGCACATTCCTTCATTACTTCTAAATGGAGTTGCTTTTCGCGATACTATTCGTCCAGGCAACGGAGTAAGTCTGAATCTTTCAGGTTACACTTTTGACTTAACGAAAGGAACACAGGGCTTCAACGAATTGATCTTTAACTCTCAAACGACCATAACGGCTTCGGCTGGCACCAGTGTTCCAAATCCGGCAGCTGGAATCAGCTTTTCATTAAGTGGAATGGAGTTCGAAGAAGTTACTGGAGACTTTAAGCAGCAAACTGTAACTGTTGATCAAGACAGCATTCTATTGAAGCTATTTGGAAATCTAGAAGATGTAGGGAGCTTAAAGTTCTCGAATCCGCAGATCTTCATTCGTGCCAACAATAGTTTTGGGTTTCCAGTTCGCCTGAACATGCAAGACATCTATACCTACAACATCATTTCTGGTGATACTTTTAAGCTCTTCATTGATACCAATGAGGCATACTTTGATATTACGTATCCACCTTTTGCCCTCAAAGGGGATTCAGCACAAAGTGTCAAGACCATCAACTCAAAGAATAGTTCAGTAGTCAAAGTAGTTTCTCCTACGCCAAAGTATCTCGTGACCAACGTGAATGCCATATCGAACCCCACAGGAGCACCTGCTCAGAACTTTGTCACGAGAGACGGCTTTTTAAAAATGACCACAGAGCTTGAATTACCTCTTGAAGGAAATATCGAGAACTACAGTGTACGAGATACCTTCCCTTATGAATTCTCTGAAAACATAGAAGAGATCGACTCAATATTGATTCGAAGTAACATCAGGAACGGCTTTCCGATAGATGCATGGGTTCAGGTATATCTGACTGATGAAAACTACAATGTACTTGACAGCTTGTTTCCGAGTATTCAGGAAAATATTGTACTAAGCGGCGAGTTGAATTCTAAAGGTCGGGTTGACAAATCCACTACAAAGATTACGGATGTGACTTACAGTCAATCACGCGTTCAGAATATCACTCAAGCGAAACATACTATTCTCGCCGGTCGATTAAAGACCACGAATAATGGGCAGGATGTTGTGAAGATCTACGATGAATATCAGATCTCACTTAAAATCGGACTCATGGTCTTCGGAGCTGTTAAACTAGGAAACGAGGAATGAGTCGGTATTTATCTTCATTCCTCTTGATTCTGCTTGCTTTTCCTGCAATGATCAAGGCTCAGGTTGAGCATACGCTATATGGCTTTCAAACCCTACCACAGGTGACCATGACCAATCCGGCTCATATACCTTACAGCAAGATGAACTTCACGTTGATTCCAGCTTTGTCGTCCGCTTCATTTGGATTTAACAACAGTGGCTTCACCTATTCTCAATTAGTGGATGAAAGTGTTGATGAGGCTGTCCAAAATCTAAGAACCAGAAACTTCATCGATCTAAAAGTTGACAATGAGTGGCTCCACGCAGGATTCAGAGTTCTTAAAAAGAACTACATCCATTTTTCTATTTCTGAAAGGATGAGAGCTCAAGTTCAGTACCCGGGAGACCTCATCGTGCTTTTATGGGAAGGCAACGGCCGATCACTTCTTGGTAAAACAGCGAACCTTTCCAACATGGCGTTGAACCTCATGCATTACAGAGAATACACGGCTGGTTTTAGCAGAGAAGTTACCGACGAATTAACCTTAGGAGTAAGAGCAAAGTACATTAATGGTTTGGGCAATTTTTACACTCGAAAATCCGAGTTTGGGATTTACACAGATTCATTATCCTTCGACATAACCATGTCGGGTAGCTTCGAAGTAAATAGCTCTGGACTTCCTCTGGACAGCACAGTCACCTATAATCCTGGCTTTTCGAATAATCATGGTTTCGGGGTTGATCTTGGATTTTCGTACAGAAACAAGAATGGCTTTGGATTTTCACTGAGCGCGCTTAATCTTGGAAACATCAATTGGTCGCAGAATGTGCGGTCATTTTCAAATGAAGATATCAGTCTGACCTACAGAGGGGTTCCGATCAATAATATCTTTACAGCCGATGATTCTTCAGCCGCCTCGTCAATTTCTGAATTCAGAGAAACATTGGTAGAGAAGTTCAATACTCAAGAGAGTACACAGAGTTATCGAACGAATCTTCCATCACAACTATTTCTTGGGTTGTCTCAGCAATTCCTCGATGAAAAATTGACTTTAAGTCTGGTCGGAACAGGTATTATACAGGATAGATTCTTTAGAGGAGGAGCTCGCCTTGGGGCCACTGTTACCGTAGGAAAGATTCTTGGAGTAACTGCGAATTATGGAGTTTATGGAAACAGTACGGTTAATATCGGATTTGGATTTAGTGTTACCCCTGGTCCTATTCAGTTCTATTTTATCACCGATAACATCATTGGAGTCCCACTTTGGGATAAACACAGAAACGTACATGCCAGACTTGGGTTCAATATTACCATTGGAAAACAGTATGGCAAGTCAGTATTGAAAGTAAGGGCTTAAAAAGGCCACCAGCCCGTTCTCATACTTATCTCTGTCCCCTTCTCCAATTGCTGTCCAGCTTGAAGTTGATTGTCCTTTAGGATGAGCTTCAATTTGTAGCCAAACATTTGAGAAATGCTCTTTGGAGTATCTCCTTCTTTTGAAGTATAGGTCGCCTTTTCTGACCTTGATTTTTTTGGCTGCAGATATACTCTCTCACCGTTTTTGAATTCGTGTCTTTTTGGGACATCGTTGTATTTCTTCAGCTGCCATACTGACATTTCAAGTTGATCTGCCAAACTGGCAACACCAATATTCACCGGTACATCGATGTATTTCACCCCATTTCCAGATCTGTTGATTCGAACAACTACCTCGCTCTTTTTTGGACCAAGGATCTGATCTACGATGCTGCTTTCATTTGTATCCTGTGACTTCTCTTCAACCTCAGGTTCAGATCGTTTAGGCGCCTTCGCACCTTTATCATAGGCATCACGCTGATTGTCTTCGATGATCTTGATAAGTAGATCTGGATATTTTGGGTTAGTAGCATATCCCGCTTTCTTCAGGCCTTTTGCCCATGATTTATAATCAGTATGCCTATAGTCGAAGAGGAAGTCGTATCGGCTTCCGTTCACAAGGAATTCTGAATGATCTCTAAAGCTCTCCCAGGCAGTCCCATAGACCCTAAAACACTCATTCTTTACATCATCGTCTTTGTAGATCTTCTTTCCATCCCAAGAAGAATGACACTTAATTCCAAAATGATTGTTTGCCTCTAAAGCGAGCATGGAATTGCCATTGTCGCTTTCCAACATTCCCTGAGCCAAAGTGATGCTCGCAGGAATCCCCGTTCGCTTCATTTCCTTGATTGCAACATCTGCAAAACGATCGATATATTCTTCCCGGCTTATTCGACTTTGAGCCTGAAGCTGGACAATGATCAGTAGAAAAATGAAGCTTAGAAAGCGTTTCATATGGATAGATTTCATATCTTTTCGAAATTAATTCGAGATTAAAATCCATTAACAGAAGTTTGACTCAATTACGAACAGAAATCTGTTTAAGTCGATATCGCTTCTTTATCGACGAATTACCCTGAAGTCCGCCCGTGTGAATACAGAGTACTCGCGAGCCTCTTTTGATCTGACCATTTTTAACCATATCAAACAGATGAAAGAACATCTTGCAGGTGTATATGTAATCAAGTTCGATTGAAAAATGAGTCTCAAAATCTTCTTTGAATCTGATTAGTTCCTGGTTGATCTTTGCGAAACCGCCAAATTTATCCTCTTGAATAACTTCCCATTCACATTTTGGTTTGACAGCGAATTCGTCAAGTTTTTGCTCCACAAAATGCTCAAGTTCAACTCCTTTTAAGGCGGCAACAGCGATTCCTTTTTGTTTTTCAGAAAGCGCAGAGAGCAGTCCACAAAAAGTAGTAGCGCTACCTAACGGGCACATTACCAGGTCGTATTCATTGTGAAACTCTTCAACAATTTCAGCACATCCTTGCTTTCCAAATGCATTCGCTCCTCCTTCAGGAATCGCAAGGTAATTAGGAAGCTCGTCTGCCAGGTCTGACAAAGAGTTCCTAAATACTTCAGAATTTGCTGTAGAAAATCTTGCCAGTTGATCGTAGACCTTTATTTCGACCGGGATGAGTCTCATTCCAAATGACCTGCAGCGGCTAAGACTGTCGTTTTCAAGATCTACATGCAAGCCTCTTACAATTCCGACACAAGGGATTTCGAGTTCCGCGCAGGCCGCTGCTGTTGCCACCAAGTGGTTGGAAAAAGCTCCTCCAAAACTCAATACTCCAGTATAATTCGAATTGTAAAAAAGCTCCAGATTATACTTAAGCTTTCGCCATTTGTTCCCAGAAACATCTGGGTGAAGCAAGTCATCCCTTTTTACAAATACTTCTACACCAGCTTGATCAAAAACTGGATGCTGAAGCTTCTGTTCAGGAGAATGTTCGAGTTTTAATTTACTCAACAATAAGCAGGAAATAATTCTTTTTACCCCTTTGAAGGATCAGATAGCGCTCTCTGATGAGATGCTCTTTACGAAGTTCGAATGACTCGTCAACTTTTTGTTTGTTGACAGAAATAGAATTTTCCTTGAGCGCCCTACGAGCTTCGCCATTGGAAGCCAGAAATCCAGACTTTCCGCTTAGAAGGTCAAGTAAACCAAGACCTTCCAAATCAGCATTCGACATTTTAGCCATAGGAACTCCTTCAAAGATCTCAAGTAACGTTTTCTCAGGAAGCGAATTCAACTCCTCAAAAGTCGATTTACCAAATAGGATCTTGCTCGCTTTCTGGGCAGTATCAAGATCATCAGCACTGTGAACCCGTTCCGTGAGCTCATCTGCAAGCGCATTTTGAAGGATGCGTAAATGAGGGTTTGATTTGTGATCTTCCTCAAGCTGTAGTATTTCATCTCTCTCTTTCAAAGAGAATATCCTGATACACTTAAGAGCGTCTTCATCTGCTATGTTAAGCCAATACTGATAGAACTTGTATGGACTGGTTTTCTCGGCATCAAGCCAAATATTGCCTCCTTCAGATTTTCCAAATTTTGACCCATCCGATTTTGTTAGTAGCGGCGCAGTTATAGCGTGTGCTTCTCCTCCATCCAATCTTCTGATCAACTCAGTACCAGTAGTGATGTTTCCCCATTGATCTGAACCTCCCATCTGAATCTTGCAGGCATGATTCTTATAAAGATGATAAAAGTCGTATCCCTGAACCAGTTGATAGCTGAATTCGGTAAATGACAAGCCAGTCTCAAGCCTTGTTTTAACAGAGTCTTTACTCATCATATAGTTCACCGTGATATGCTTTCCTACATCTCTGATGAAGCTCAGGAAGTTCATTTCCTTGAACCAATCATTATTGTTTACCATTTCTGCCGGGTTGATCTTGTTGTCAAAATCGAGAAATGATTCCAGCTGCTTTCTCTGACAGCTAAGGTTGTGTTCAATTTGTTGCAGGTCTAGAAGTTTACGTTCTGCTTTCTTGCCTGAAGGATCACCTACCATTCCAGTTGCCCCACCAACCAATGCAATTGGCTTGTGTCCAGCTCTTTGAAAGTAAACCAGCAGCATGATCGGAACCAGGTTTCCGATATGCAGAGAATCAGCGGTTGGATCGAAACCTACATATCCTGCAGTCATCTCCTTTTCCAGTTGTTCTTCTGCTCCAGGAGTAATATCGTGCAACAGCCCTCTCCATTTCAATTCTTCAACAAAACTCATCTGCTTCTGCTTTGAGGCAAAAATAGAGAAAGAACATTGCGGCAGGTATTGGAAGGAAGGTCATTTAGGTGCTCCCATTGAAAATTATAGCTTGAACATTCTCATTCTGCTTCTGTCATTTATACTAAACTTGAAGCGTGATACTCGTAACTGGAGCTACAGGTCTTATTGGTTCGCATCTGCTCGCAGAGTTAGTTGGGCAAGGACATCCTTGTCGGGCAATAAAAAGGCAGGATTCAGACCTGGAAACAGTTCGTAAGGTCTTCAAGCGCAAATTCAAGTCTGACAAAGAGTTCGAAACGGTCGAATGGCTTGAGGCAGACCTCTTAGAGATAGAAGCATTGAGAAGGGCAGTAAGCGGATCTCAGTATGTATTCCACTGCGCCGCAATGGTATCTTTCTTTTCGAACGATTCTGAGATCATGAAAAAGACCAACATACAGGGTACTCGATATCTTGTAAATCTCGCGCTTGAAGAAAAGATCCAAAAATTCATTTTCGTGAGTTCCTCAGCTGCCATCGGCAATCAACCCGACTCCGAAGTGGTAAGTGAAAGTGGAAAATGGATCAAGGATGCGGGGAATTCAAATTATGGACTGAGCAAATACCTCGCTGAGCTTGAAGTATGGCGGGCATCAGAAGAAGGTTTGGATATGGCTATCATAAACCCCTGCATAGTGATTGGACCAGGAAATTGGGGATCCTCAAGTCCGGTACTCTTCACCAGAATCAATAAAGGATTGAAGTTTTACACTCCAGGTAGCAATGCTTTTGTTGATGTCAGAGATGTTGTCTCCATCATGCTTAAGCTTTGCTTTGGTGAAATAAAGAATGAAAGGTATCTGCTTTGTTCCGAGAATCTCAGCTACAAGAGTTTGTTTGATATGATTGCCCCTTCTTTAGATCAAGCTGCACCTGATTTTGAAGTTAAGCGTTGGATGGCTAACCTTGCCATGATCTTTGAAAATATCAAGAGTTTCTTTGCTGGAAGAAAACCTTTCATTACACGTGAAACGGTTCAGAATGGATTCAGAGATATTCGGTATTCCAACGAGAAGGCTAAAAAGGAGTTGAATTTTGAATTCATTCCGATCAGGGAGTCCGTTCAATTCACGGCCGATGCGTTTTTAGAAGACAGAAAGCACTAGGCTCACTTCTTTTTGCCTGCCTTTAGTTCAGCTTCTCGTTTGTTGAGTTCTTCAAGGGTTTTGGTGTAAAGCTCCCTCATTTGAATTTCGTGATCCAAATAATATTGAAGATTCTTTTGGTAGCTCTCTCGCGTCAATCCATGTTTAGCATAAAGCTCGTTGTACTTGACAACCCCAATAGAATCACGCTCGCGTTTTAGTCGAATGGTGAGCAAATAAGCCTCTATCAACTCAACATCAGCCTGTATATGCACCATGCTATCTACTGGAATAATATCCGCTGGAATTTCTGGGTGCTTTTCCTTGCATGAACAAACAAGAAGCACCAGCAGACTGAGACTAGCGATCAAATTGTAAGCGCTCACCTTTTTGAGATTCGTCAAGTTCACCTTTCCAATAGGCTTTATGACCATTTATGAAAGTAGCTACGATCTGAGACTTAAACTGGTGACCTTCGAATGGAGACCAACCGCATTTGTAAAGGATATTTTCTTTCCCAACTTTCCATGGTGAATTGAGGTCTACCAGGCAAAGATCTGCTTTGTATCCTTTGCGAATGAATCCTCTGTCAGGAATGTCGAACATACTTGCCACCTTATGACTGGTTTTATCCACGATTATTTCCAAACTGAAAACCCCCTGATGGTAAAGATCAAATAGTGCAGGCAAGGCATGCTGAACCAAAGGACCTCCAGAAGGTGCCTGAAAATATTTCCGAGCTTTCTCTTCAAGAGTATGTGGGGCGTGATCAGTAGCAATCACATCAATCTTTCCTGAGATCACAGCCTGTCTAACTCCCTCTCTATCCTGCGAGGTCTTCACTGCAGGGTTCCATTTTATATGGTTGCCTTTTTCTTTATAATCAGCATCTGTAAACCACATATGATGAATACAGGCTTCAGCAGTAATTCTCTTCTCTTCCATTGGAATATCATTCCTGAAAAGCTCCGTTTCTTTTGCCGTGGAAATATGCAAAATGTGAAGTCGGGCATCATGCTTTGTAGCTAACTCAATAGCGAGAGAAGAGGACTTATAGCAGGCTTCGGCACTTCTGATAATAGGATGCTGTTCAATTGGAACGTCCTCTCCCCATTGCTCTTTAGCAAGTGCTGAATTCTTGCGAATGGTTTCTTCATCTTCGCAGTGGGTAGCGATCAACATCTCACAGCCTCCGAAAATACCTTCAAGAGTTTGGCGATTGTCTACGAGCATATTTCCAGTGCTCGCCCCCATGAATATCTTAACTCCACAGACTCTTTTTGGGTCTGTTTTGAGAACCTCATCAAGGTTATCGTTTGACGCTCCCATAAAAAAGCTGTAGTTTGCTAATGAAACCTCGGCTGCACGATCATATTTGTCTTGAAGTAATTCCTGTGTCAATGCCTGGGGAACCGTATTCGGCATCTCCATGAATGAAGTGATACCGCCAGCTACAGCTGCCCTAGATTCAGAATGTATATCTGCTTTGTGAGTAAGTCCTGGCTCTCTAAAATGAACCTGGTCGTCGATCATTCCGGGAATGAGATGTAGTCCTGTCGCATCGATCACTTCTTCACCATTCATTGGCTCAATCGGACCTTCTTTGACCTCCTCTATCAGGTCATTGTTGATTCGGACCGAAGCATTGAATATCCTCCCTTCATTTACCAGTGTGGCATTTTTAATCAATCTTCTCATCAGAGTTGTTTTCCTTTCATGATCAGCACTCCAAGGAATGCCTCTTTAAAGATCTTCGTTGACATCTTCGACTCACCAAATTGCCTATCAATGAAAGTGATTGGCACTTCTTTAATGCTGAACCCGTGTTTCAGCGCTGTGTACTTCATTTCAATTTGAAAGGCATAACCAATGAACCGTATCTTATCCAGATCAATGACCTCAAGCACTTTTCTTCTGTAGCAAACAAAACCGGCTGTGGTATCTTTAATATTGATTCCAAGGATGATGCGTACATATACCGAAGCATAATATGACATCCAAACCCTTCTTAGGGGCCAGTTTTCAACCTTACCACCTTTTACGTAGCGCGAACCAATAGAAAGGTCGGCCCCATCTTCAGCGCAAGCTTTGTACAGGTTGATCAGGTCATCTGGATTATGCGAAAAGTCGCAATCCATTTCAAAAATGTACTCATAATCCCTACCCATAGTCCATCTAAAACCATGGATATATGCAGTTCCAAGACCTTGTTTTCCCATTCGTTGCTCCAGAAAGATCCGGTTGGGGAATTCTTGCATGACCGACTTTACTATGTCAGCCGTTCCATCTGGAGAGCCATCATCAATAATAAGCACGTCAAATTCCTTCTCGAGGCTCATCACCTTGCGAAGCATGCGTTCAACGTTGTCCTTTTCGTTGTAGGTTGGGATTATGACTATGGAATCTGACAATCTATTGTATTAGCTGGTGAAATTAATCGGAATCTAAAGCTGACCAAAAATAATATTTGTTAATGCCCCTCGCCGTTTAATCAGCAGGAATGTGATCAGGTTACTAAATCTGAAAGAAAGAGGGCTAAAAATGAGCTTGAATGTTAAAGCTTTATAAATTCGCAATCGAAATGCTCAAGCAAGTATTTATCATACTCATAGCTCTTCTAGCTTCCTCATTATCACAGGCTCAATTGAAAGATACAGTGAGTGTGATGCACTACAACATTCTTCACTACGGCAACTATTTCAGCGGGTGCACCACTTCAAACAATAATGTTGCGGATAAGGATGGTTACCTCAAGACCATCATTGACAAAATTCAGCCTGATATTTTTACCGTCAATGAGATGGCTTGCAACAATGTATATGCAAGACGTATCGTACAGAATTCACTCAATCAAAGTGGGCGCGATTTCTATGAGCAGGCCGTATTCAGCAACAATACCAGCTCAGATATCTGCAATATGCTATTCTACAACAAGAATAAAATCGGGTTGATCAGTCAGGATTACATTGATAAAGGCCTAAATAACTCCTCCTTAACAAGACAGATCG
>Ga0181592_10002682_pt1 | contig 14657 bp, 10 predicted proteins | sample 071ome_20_FD_133755 | JGI IMG/M metagenome (GOLD analysis project Ga0181592, IMG submission 133755) | Coastal salt marsh microbial communities from the Groves Creek Marsh, Skidaway Island, Georgia - 071412BT metaG (megahit assembly) | ecosystem: Environmental > Aquatic > Marine > Intertidal...
GGTCGTCGAACGGTTTTGTTTATGAAAGAGTAAGTCTGATTCTCTCGCGTCTACCGTTTACTTTTTGCGCTTGTACTTGCTCGCGGATTTAAACTTGCCCTTTTGGGATTTGAACGGTTTGGCGCCGCCGAACCCGCCGGCGCTACCGCCGGATTTGAGCTTACCCTTGTATCCAGCGCCGCGACCGCCGAGTTGGGCGAAATCGTCGCCGTCGTCGTCGTCGTCACCGGTACCGCGTTTTCTACCCCGGGATTTCGGGTCTTTGGATCGTTTAACCATTCGCACGACTTTGGACGCGACGCCGCCGGTGAGCCGCGCCTCGCGTTCGAGCGCCTTTACGGATTTCACCCCCTTGGTCACCTTGACGCCCCCGCGAGGACCGTCGTCGTCGCCTCGTTCCTTGGCGTAGAGTTGTTGCATGGCGAGTCGACGACGGGCGCGTTTGCCCTCGGGTAATCGGTCGGGACCGGCGGCTTCTTGCTTGCGCTTGTACTTTTTACCCCGACCGCGGGCGTCGGTTAAATCGAGCTCGGCGTTTTGCATAGCCTTGAGCGCATCCTTTTGCGTCGAACGCTTTTCGCGTTCGCTCTGGAACCAAGTCTTCGCGGGTCTGGATTTGATATCCGCGGCGTGTTCGATCATGTTCTCCGCCTTGCGAGCCTCCATTTCCGCCTTTTGTAATTGCTTCTCCGTGCGCTCCTCGTAGTTTATTTGCACAATTTGTTCCTCCAAATCTTCAATCTTTTTGTGCCAGTCGGCGACAATGTTTCCCGGAACGACGCGCGCCTTGAGGTTGGCCCCTCTCTTTGCTATGGTTTTAACTAGTCTACGATCTCCCTCCTCCATGAAAGTGAGGGCGGTGCCTTTTTTACCGGCGCGGGCGGTGCGACCGACGCGATGGAGGTAACTGGCGAGCGTCTTGGGGGCGTCAAAGGAGAGCACGGCGTCGACGGATGGAATGTCCAAGCCGCGCGCGGCGACATCCGTAGCGATGAGGTGCGTCACTTTACCGGTGCGGAAGTCGTCCAACGCAGCCAAACGCTGGGTTTGAGTCATGTCACCGTGTAATTCGCCCGCCTTGACGTCGCTGAGGCCCATGATAATCTTGAGGCGGTGCGCTTGCTGCTTCGTCTGCGTGAAGACGATGGTGGACTTGTCAAACGACCTGCTCACAATGGCCATGAGGAAAGCTTCCTTTTGAGCGCTTTGGTTGGGCTTGAGCTTTAAAATCTCTTCGACGAGATACTTGGGCGTCGTACCGAGCGTATCGGCCGACAAACGAGCCGGGTTCTTCATGGAGAGACTCGCCAAAGCCTCGACGCCCGCCGTGAGCGTGGCGCTAAAGAGGAGCGTTTGGCGCTTCTTCGGGCACTGGCGAACAATCTCCTTGATCTCCTCCAAGAAACCCATCTCCAGCAGACGATCGGCTTCATCTAAAATGAGCGTCGCCAAGTCCTCCAAACCGAACGAGTGCGTGTTCCGGACGTGATCGATGATCCGACCGGGAGTGGCGACGACGATTTCGGGGCGCGTGCGCAGCGCCGCCGCTTGCACATTCGCCGAGAGCCCACCGACGACGAGTGCGGCCCGAATCGAGGTGAACTGCGCCAAGCGCTCCGTCATCTGATGCACTTGCACAGCCAACTCGCGCGTGGGAACGAGCACCAGCACGTGCGTCGCCGCCACCGGTCTCGGGCCTCTGTGCAACATTCGCTCCAACTGAGGCAACATAAAGGCTGCAGTCTTACCGCTCCCAGTCACCGCGCGCCCGCACACGTCTCTTCCCGTCATTGCGATCGGAATCACCGCCGCTTGAATCGGCGTCGGCTTTTTATATCCCAAAACTTCGCACGCTTTCGTCAACGCCCGCGATAAGTGCAGCTCCTCGAACGCCTTGGCGTCAAACGTTGTGTCGCCCTTCATCCCACTGACAACAGCGCGCTCCTGGAAACCACCATCTGATTCAGAGTCCGAGTCTGATTCAGATGCTGACGCTTCTTTTTCCACCGTCGTCTTCGTCGTCTCTTCTTCTTCCTCTTCGTCCTCTGATCCCGACGGCTCGCCGCCGCTCTCGCTCTCATCCCCAGACTCACCCGACGCCGATTCCTCCGAACCGCTCTCCTCTTCCGAATCACTCTCATCATCCGTATCATCCGTCTCTGAATCGCTCCCACTCACGCTCTCATCGTCCTCATCATCGTCTAAATCTTCTCCCGGCAAAGGCGCGTCCTCCGAATCGCTGCCGTAGTCGTCCTCCTCATCCTCCTCACCCTTCCCTCGTCCGCCCTTCTTCCGCGTCGACCCTCTCCCCGCCGCCTTGCCCGAGTTTTTAACCCGCGCAATCTTTTCATCCACGCTCGTCATATTTTTCGCCGCGAGCTCCCGTTTCGCGTCGCGTCGCGCGTCTGAAAAGTCCCACGCCGACTGCGCGCCGCCGCCGCCAGCGCTTCCGGGCTTCACCTTTGTCTTGCGTCTTCCGACACCGACGTCGTCGTCGTCCCCGAGATCGTCAAAGGTGAAATCTGGGTTGAACACCAGTTCGACGTCGTCGTCGTCATCCGCGCCGTCACCGGCGTCACCGGCGGCGTCGACGCTCGGTTTCTTCTTCGTACCCATTTCGTTGTTCGCGTGCGTCACGCACTGACGCGCGTCAGACGCGGTCGACCCGTCGGTCATCCACCCGCGACATGACGGAGTCGACGAAAACCCTCCTCGCGATGCTCGCCCACGTCGCGAGCGGCGTTGCCTATTTTTTAACCGCGCAAGAGGTGATGAACATGGCGCTCGTGTCGCCGCGCGCGCAACCGTTGACGGGCATGATTTACCTCAGCGATGCCGTGTCGTCGGCGTTGACGCACGCGTTGACGTCCCGCGGTGGAGGCCACCAGACGCGAAAGGATATCCGTGGGAAGTCTTCGCCGTCGGCGTTTCCGCGAGCGGCGCTGTTGCTTCCGGTGTTTGATATCTTTGGTTTGACGTGCGCGCTCGAGTCGATGCGCGTGCTCGGGGGACCGTTGTATCAAACGCTCTCTGGGTTGTTGATTCCGTTTAGCGCCCTCTTGTCGGCGGTGTTTTTGAAGCGCAAGTTTACGACGGCGCAGTTGAGCGCGATCGGGGTCGTTATCGCCGGGTTGGCGGTCAAGGCGAAGGAGGTGTCGGACGCGGCGACGCGGTCCGGGGCGAGCGTGCCGACGGGCGGCGTGCTCATCGCGATCGCGGCGACGGTTTCGTACGGCTTTCGTGGGCTCACGATGGAGTATCTGAGCAAGTCTAAGACACCGTTGAGCGGGAACGCGCAGACGATGCTCATGGGGGGGGTCGGATTTGCGGCTTTTGTCGCGTACTCTGCGTCGACGACGTATCGCGACATGGACGGCTTGGTGTGGGCGTATTACAACAAGAGCACGCGAAGCTCGAGCGACGTGCTCAAGGTGCACGCGGGCAACATGCTCGCGCGCGCATTCATGGTGAAGATGATGATGGCGGTGGTTTCGAGCGCGGGTGCGACGCAATTAGCCTTGTCCAACGCCATTCGAAGCGTCGGCGTCATTGTCTTTTCGCACTTCATCTTTTGTCCGGAGGACGCGCGTCAGTGTCTCTCGTACAACGGCGCCGTGAGCGCCGCCATGGTTGTCACCGGCGGTCTCGCTTACGCTTTGAGCGCGCCATCGAAATCAAAAACGGTCGCGACCGAGCCATCCATCACCCGCCGGTCGTCGACGATTCACGCGCGAGACAAAGCCAAAGCATCGGCCGCGTCCGCCGGATCAACCTCCATCCGTCGCAGATCGGCGCGACGGGGCTGATTCGGTGGGTGCGCGCATCATCGATCGCCGCCATTATTTTTTCGGCGCATTCCTTCATCTTTCTCTTCTCTTCCCTCCCTCCGTCGCGTTGTGATCGCATCCACTGTTCCGTCCTTCTCCTCTGCCCCCGCGCGTCGTCGCTCCATTCAATCCTGGCACCCCGCGCCTCACTCCTCGACGCGCACGTCTGTCTCCTTCGCGCCGCCGCGATGCGCACGACCGACCGCGCGACGAAAGCCTCCGCGCTCTGCATCGCCGCGTTTTGCCTCGTCCCCGGCGCGTCCGCGTCCGTTTTCCGCAACGACACGTCCAACCCGAGGAGGGCGTTGTCTCAACAACAACGAGACTCTTGGTACTCTGGAACGGCGACGTGGTACGGCGGTCCCGACGGCCCGGGCCCGGATGGAATGTCCATCTACACTGGGTCGTGTAAATACGGGAAAAATATCCCGTCGCATTTCGTGAGCGCCATCAACACGGATGGTGGATACGATTACGGTGCGCGCGCGCGCGCGTCGAAAGCCCGACGTCGTATTGACATCGTCGTCGCGTTTGTACGTCGGTAGGTCTGACTGATCTCTGCGGTCAATGCTTCGAAGTTATGTGTGTGAACGGACGGCAACGCGGGTTGGAAGACTCTATTCTTGGTCCTTGGGCGGTACGTTCGTTTATCGGAGCGACTCGCGAATTTTCGACTCGACTCGACTCGACTCGAACGAACGACGCGGCTTGTATGATTTGACGACGACGATGCGCTTTAAAACTTTTCGAAAAACAACGTAGGGATGCGTCGAAGCCGGCGCGAAGAGCGTCACCGTCATGATAACGGATTCGTGCCCGTGTGGACACCCGAATCCGAGCAATCAGAGACACTGCTGCGGGGGCGAAGCCGACGACGGGCGTCATCTCGACTTATCGTACGCCGCCTTTGATTCCGTGGCGTTGCGACATCGGGGACTCGTTGATATCAAGTATCGTAAAACGGATTGCTCGACGCTGGGCCAGGAAAAGTACTACACTTAATCGCGCATGAATGTCGACGATGTGCATGAATATTAGGCAGAGAGACGCGGGTCGCGATCGGTGCGAAAGCGCCGGCTTTGCGAACGCGCGAACAGTTGAAACGCGACAGAAATCATCACCAATCAGTCTTCAGCGCGTCCCCAGTCGGTGACGCAACGAACGCTCGTCATGTCCCGACGCGCGCATCTCGCGAACCTCGCTCGGGGATTATCGCGACCCTTCGCCGCGCCTCGGGAGCGCGCGCCTCGGGGCGCGTCTTCGTTCGCGTCCGCGAGCGCCTCGGCGTCCGCGAGCGAGGCCGCGTCTGGAAAGCGTTTCGCCGTCGTCGGAAGCGGACCCGCGGGAATGTACGCCGCGCTCGCGCTGACGAAAACATTTCAAGGATCACGCGTCGATGTTTTCGAGCGGTACCCAACGCCTTTCGGTCTGGTGAGGTTTGGCGTGGCGCCGGACCACGCGGAGACTAAATTGGTGACAAACAAATTCAACGAAACGCTCACGACGCGCGACGACGTGCGCTTCTTCGGAAACGTGCAGTTAGGGCGCGACGTCGCGCTGGGTGAACTGTGTGATGGGTATCACGGCGTCGTTCTCGCGTGCGGGACGAGCGGGGACCGAAAGTTGGAGGTACCGGGGGAGGATGCGTACAGAGGCGTGTTGAGCGCGAGAGAGTTTGTCGCGTGGTTCAACGGGGATCCGGAACACGGAATCGAGAGCGAAACGCACGCGGCGGTGGTGGAGGCGTTGGGATCGTCGATGCGCGAGGATGCGCGTCGGACGGCGGCGCACGTGGCGGTCATTGGGGTTGGGAACGTGGCGATAGACTGCGCGAGGATATTGTTGAGAGACAAGGACGCGTTGGCAAAGACGGATATTTGCGAACACGCGTTGGAGGTTTTGCGAAAGCATCCGGTGGATAACGTTTCCGTCATCGGTCGGAGAGGACCCGCGCAGGCTTCGTTTTCTCCCAAAGAGCTCAGAGAGTTGCTCAATCTGCCGGATGTGCGCGTCGTGATTCCCGAGGAGGAATTCGCGTTGGCGCCGGAGGACGAAGCCGAGTTGGCAGAGAATAGACCGCGCCGGCGCGCGTACGAAGCCATGACGAAACGACTCGCCGCAGAAAACCCTGAGACGAACAAGACGCTCACGTTTCGGTTTCTTAGCAGTCCGCTCGGGTTTGAAGGCACCGAAGACGGGGTGTTGCAATCGATGAAACTGGGGCGAAACGAGTTGGTTGGCCGAGCCGGATCGCGCAAGTCGATCTCTTCTGGCGAAACGGAAGACATTCCGACAGTCATGGCGCTTCGTTCGGTTGGATACCGCGCAGAGGAAATTAAAATGGACGTCGAGGACACGTCTGTGAGTAAGCTGCAGCTGCCCTTCGATCAGGTGAGGCGAGTCGTTCCGAATGAGTACGGCGCCGTCAAAATCAGCGCCGAAGCCGACGAATGCGTTCCGGGCTTGTACGTCACCGGCTGGCTCAAACGAGGCCCCACGGGAATCATCGGCACGAACCTCACGTGCGCGGAGGAAACCGTGGCAAAGATGGCGAGCGATTTCACGTCCAACCCACCGGCCGAACGCAAACTTCTCGATGTGGAATCCATCTTGGCGCGACGCGGAGTGCGCGTCGTCACCGGAGCTGACTGGCACAAACTAGACGAACGCGAGCGCGAGCGCGGCGCGAGCGTCGGCAAACCCCGCTCTAAATTCACCTCCATCGGTGAAATGCTTAAAGCCTTAGACCACTAGGTACAGTAGACTGATTGATTTGTTTAAATGTTAAACGCCGAGCCGCGTTGGCCATTCCTCTCTTTGGTGCGTCAGCCGCGCCCGCGCGCGAACCTCTTCAGACTGAGACGCACCGCGGTCGACGCGATGTCAACCCACCTCACCGTCGTCGAGTCGTCGCGTGCGATCGTCCAGGGATCGCTCGCGCGTTCCCGGCGCTCGCGCGCGCCGTCATCACCGCGTCGCGGCGTCACTCGGTGCGCTTTATCGGCGAAAAAGTCACTCGCACCGCCGAGCTCGAAAAATGGTTCCGCGCGAGTCTCGGACCGCGGGTCGCCCGCCGGAAGCCCCGCCCCAGCGTGGGGACACGACTCAACGACGTACGTCTTTCTCGGCGCCGTCTGCGTGACGTCGCTCGCGGCGGCGACGGCGACGGCGGTGACGGTGGCGGTGCCGCTCATGCGTTCGCTGACGAGGTTGAGCGACTCGGTCGACGCTGCGGCGCGCGCCGCGGAGAAGGCTGCGATAGAGATGGAGGATCTGGCGAAAATAACAAAGGTGGAATTGCCAACGGCGCTGGATGCGATGGAGGATAGCGCCGAGGAGGTGGAGATTTTGGCGACGGAGATGCGAGAGGCGTTGGCGAGACTAGACGCGTCGGAGTGGGCGGAAAACTTTTTGAGCGAGTGGACGTCAAAAATCAAGGACCCGGCCAAGGACTTTGCAAATTTGGGCGATGATGCGTCAGAGTACGTGCGTCGGCTCTCTCTTGAGCTCGGTTTGGTGATGCAATCCGTGGGTGCCTACTTGGACGACGGGACTTTTGACGAAGCTACGCGAAATCTGACGGCGGACGAAAAGGCTCAGCGGAGGGAGTCCATCACGAGTGCGATCGATTCAGCGAAGGAGCTGACGACGCAGGTGAACACGATTACTCGAGGCGGGGCAAAGGGTCGCGATTTAGCTGACATTGTCAGTAAGTTTGCGCTCGCGTCTCAGGAAGTGTCCACGGCGATGGCGAGAGTGTTCGATCCAATCGACGTCTCGAAAAGGTCGCGCGACGAATAGAAGGCAGCAATCTCTTGTACAATAGCAGCTCAATTCTTTCTTTTACACGGCCCTTTCTCTTTTCTACATCAAATCAATCCGCTCGCTGGCCAACGCGAGCGAAGCGTCTCGTCCTCCATGAAGCGCGCGTACCCGCTATGCGCCCGCGCGACACCAATCGGATTGATCATGCGCGCATCCGTCGAAAATCCTTCGGGATCGCCCGAGCCCTTGGGATGGTACGAATGTATGGACTCACCACCAGCCTCGGTCCAGAGCATCGATCCTCCATGCGCGTATTCGACGGAGAACTGGCCTTCATTAGACGTCGGCAACCAAATCCCACTCGTCGGCACACGTGCGAACAAATCTCCAGCATGGACGACGCGCGCGTACGAAAGCTTTCCCTCCAACCCTTCATCAATCATCTTGACAAAATTGGAATCACCAACTCTCGGTTGTCCAAACGTGACGGCGTCCACGCGACCATACTCTTCCGCCAATCTCGCGGCGCAAAGTGTCGTCATCGCCCCGCCGAGCGAGTGCCCGGTCACCACCAACCGTGTCTCCTCGCTCGCGCTCTCATCCATTTCACGCTTGACCGCGTCTTCCACCTTTGACTTGAGCGCCGCGTACGCCTCAGCGTACCCGGCGTGCACGCGTCCACCCCCCATCATCGAACTCGGAGCGTCTCGCCACGTCGTCTGACCCGCGCGTCCGTTAATCTGCGACTCCCGAATCAACCCTCTCAACGGTGACGGCGTCGTCCCTCGAAACACCACAACCAACCAATCCTTATCCGACGACCGCACCCTAAATACCCCGGCTCGCGTCGTCGTCGTCGTCGTCGAAGTCGAATCCACGTCGAACCACGCGCGTCTTTGCACCCCGCCGCCTCCCAAAACCTCCATCGTTTCCCTCCGCAACGTCGCCCCGTCCCCAATCAACGGTTCAAACCCGAGCGGGGTTGCGAAATCCAACGCCTTTGCGTCGACGTCGGCGTCAAAGAACCCATCCTGACCGAGTTTCCAATACGAAAGCATCGAAAGCTTACACAACGCTCTCGCGCCTTCCAAACTCCTCGGGTGCGTCTTCTCCTTCGTCGTCGTTTCAGTTGTCATCGCGCGAGTGTGCGCACACCGTCGTCGCCGACGCGTCGCGCGTCGTCCGCGAGACGCCATCGACGCGACGACGACGACGCACGCGCGCATGATTCGGTTCGTCACGACGCGTCAGCGTCTGAAGGCTGCCTGCGCCTTTACGAAACGTCACTTCGACGCGCCGCCGTCCTTCGTCGTCGTCGCGACGCGTCGCGCGAAGACGCGGAACGACGGACGGGAATTTAATCATCCCACGCGTTTTCGTCTCGACGACGACGACGTCGCGCGTGAAGACGACGTGACGCGATGACGACGCGATTCAACTTGTCCAGCTTTACACGGCGCGCCGTCGCGTACGGCGGCGCGACGACCGTCGCCGTCGGTGCGCTCGCGTCAACGTCCGCGCCGTCAATCGTCGGGGAGGATAATCCCGTCGCGGATGCGGTGATCTCGGCGCAGAGGTTCGCGGTGGCGACGAGACACTTTGCGCCCATGTACTTTGATTACCGCGCGCATAGGGCGCGTGTGCGGGCGATGGGCGCCGACCCGACGGAGGACGAGGTGCGGGCGTCGAGGCAAATTATGTGGGCGCGCGTCGCGGAGAGGTTGAGGGATCTCGCGAGGGCGCAAGGGGGGATTTACGTCAAGGCGGGGCAACACATTGCGGCGCAACCGGTGGCGCCGTTGCCGTTTCAGAGGATATTGAGAGTGCTGATGGACGACGCGAGCGAGCGGCCGTTTGCAGAGGATGCCATGACGTTCAAGGAGGAAATAGGCGCGGATATCGACGAGGCGTTTGCGAGCTTTGATAAAACGCCAGTGGCGAGCGCGTCGTTGGCGCAGGTGTACCGAGCGAGGACGTTTGCGGGGGAGGAGGTGGCTGTGAAAATTCAGCAGAGACCGGTGGCGAAATTTTTGCAGAGCGATTTGGCAACGATTGAAGGGTATTACTCGCTCTTGGCTTGGTTGATTCCCGGGTTGAGGTTTCAGTGGTTGGCTAACGAAACAAGGCGACACATGGCGGAGGAGTTGGATTTCACGAGCGAGGCGGCGAATTCGGTAAAGGCGGGGCGAATGTTGGCTCGGGATTTCGGCGACGATGAGTTGCACATTCCTCGCGTGCATCGACAGCTGAGCGGTAAGCGCGTTTTAACGATGGAGTGGTGCGAGGGCAATCGAATCGATGACGTCTCAGCGTTAGAAAGGAATGGCGTCGACGTCGAGGCGGTCGCGGCGAGGATTCAAAAGATTTTCGCAAAGATGCTCTTCGTCAATGGGTTCATTCATGTGGATCCACATCCCGGCAACGTCTTGGTGGATAAGAATGGACGCATCGTGTTGCTCGATCATGGAGTGTACAGAACATTAAATGAAGACTTGCGAAGGAAGTGGTGCAATGTCTGGCTGGCGCTCATTCGTTCGGATGACTCGGCTTTGCGCGACGCCACGGCGAGTTTAGGCATCAACCCAGACATGTCGCAATTCTTCAAGCTCATTCTCGCCTTGGTTCCGACGAAAATCATCGAGGATCCTCTCGTCAAACCGGGGGAGACTACACACACGTCGAGGATGGACACGCTCACTCCGGCTGGTAAACGCATGATTTTCCGCCAAATCATGGGTGTGAGACTCGAAGACCAATCGCAGCTGTTTGAGAACCTGCCGCGCGATTTGCTCCTGGTTCTTAAAGCGAACAACCTGTTGCGATACATCAACGAGCAACTCGGAAGTCCGGTGAATCGCTACAAATACATTGCGTCGTCAGCTACCGAAGGGTTACGTTCGACGTCATCCGGTGCGACGGACACGACGGATGTGTCTACCATCAATCGCGGCGCTTTCGCTCGTGTTCGCGAGCGACTTGGAGATGCCGTCGCGATTTCATTTCTACCGCTTCAGTTGCTACTGCTCAAAGGTCAGCTCGCGTGGGCGTTTTGGAAAATGGGCAAAAAACAGGCTGCGTCGGCAACCTTGCAAATCTATTCATCCAATTCGGCGTCCACGACGACTCCACCAAAGCAGGCGTGAGTGACTAGGCGCGTTAGGCCTCTGTTTTCGCGCGTTGCTTCTAAAACATTCTTTCTCCATTTGTAATTGTCTACTTTCTAGGGTGCTTAGGTTTCATGCATTGAAGTTTTAGAAGTTGCCCGCTGTCCGGAAACGGAAATGATTTGCGATGAGGTGGAGAAGCGCGCGCGCGATCGTTGGCGGATGGAAATATAATACTATTACACAAACATTCGCGAGGACGCGATGCGGACGTGATTCGGTCGCTCGAGCGTTGCGTTAACATTACGCGGCGAGGGTTTCAGTCGCCGGGGAAGTCGCGCTGGGGCCCAAGTCGTCGGTATCCTTGACTTCGTGTTCGTCCGCACTTGCGTCCGCTGCTTCGCGCGCCGGAACGAGGGACCATAAACCGAGAGATTCAGGCGTCTCTCCCTCGGTGTCCTCGATGGAGACGTCCGCGCCCCAGTCGAGGAGTACGTTGGATGTCTCCGCGTCCTCTAGGTTGACTGCATAGTGCAGAGGGGTGTGGCCGTGAGTATCTCTGGCGTTGACGTCGGCGTCGAGCAGCGCCAAGTGCATGGCGATTTTGGCATACCCTCCTTCGGCGCACCAATGCAAGGGTGTTCTACCGTACGCATCCTTTTCGTTGACAGACGCGCGATTAGTTTTCATCGCCATCACCGCCGCGTCTTCGTCTCCGTCTCTACACGCCGCGCTCAGCGCGCCGAGAGCATCATTTTCGACGGTTTCATCGTCATTCGTGGTGCTAACCGTCTGCGCGTCTTGTACAATTGGTCGACTCTGCGGCGCCGCCATCATCGATGATTCCGCCGCGTGATCCGCTGCTTCGTCGCTCTCCTCTGCCGCGTGAAACTCTTCCACCGCCGCGTGATCCGCCGCTGTGTGTCCGTTCTCATCCACCTCATCATCGCTCGCGTTTTGGCTCTCGCCCCATTTCGCAAACGCTTCGATGTACGCCCGCATTGCGCTCGTCTTCGACAATTTTGATTTCTCCTTCCACGCGTTATACTTGGCTCGTCCCACCACATCCAACGCGTTGATTGGTTTTTCCGCATCCTTCACGAAATCCTTCGTCGCCTGTTTATACAACGCGTACATTTCCGCTTTAAACCCGGGTTCAAAGTACGCGTCGCTCGATATCAGCAACGTCTTGAACGTTCTCGCGCATCTGTGAAACTTTTGTTCCAGTTCGCTCTTCTCTTCAACATCCATCGATGCGTCCTCCTCTTCGACTTCGATTTCATTCGACGACGAGAAAGACGCCTGAAAGGATAACACTCGATCGATCCACACCTTGGACGCATCCAACGACCGTCTCAACCGCTCGATACCGATCGCTTTAAAACGCGTCAGGATGACATCGACATCGTTCACGAATCGTCGTCGTCGACCCTCATCCGTCGTGATGATCCCCGTCGACGCGAGCGCCGTGACCGTCGCCGCACCGACGACGACACCGGCCGCGTATGTCGTCGCCACGCGCGCCACCGTCGTCATCGCCGTCGTCGTCACGCGTCGTCGTTTGTCGAAATCGCGATCAATTCTTTCACGCAATAGCAAACTGCTTTGACACTGAAAAAAGACTTTCGGGAATTTCAAAGCTGATAATTCACCTTTGAGCGTCATCGAAGCTTAAAAGTGCCTTTCAATGAATCAAGAAGCACCAAACTCGTCGTCACTGTGCGACGACTCTGTCGTACTTTTAGAAACGCTCGGCTTTGACGACGCCGGACGCCGGAATGAGACGAGGCAACGCGCGAACGATGAAGCGCGAACGACGATGGACGCGTCGCGTGTTCGACGTCGTCGACTTCATCGCGGTGACGGTGCGAGATCGTTTGCGTGATGTTTTTGTTTTGTTCGTTTCATTTCTCGTTCGTCTCGTGACGGTTGGTCTTCTCGGATCTCGTTCGAGTCGCGTCGCGCGCGACGCGACGACGACGGAGGATGCGCGCGCGACTGAAAGAAATGTCCGTGTTCGGTAGGCGATGTGCGCGACGATCGGGGCGATGGCGCAAGCGCCAGATGGAACGTCGTACGCCGAAACGAATTGCGTCGCGTTTGACGCCGGAGTGATTCGAGTCAACGCCGACGCGTGGATCTCGAGTCCGAGCGATGAGCTACTGCGCGTCGGCGCGCTGGTTGAAAGTGATGCTTCGGTGGCGGTCGGGGACGCCGCGCGGGAGGCGTACGCGAGCGTTCTCGTCGTGAACCAAGCGGATCGAGAAGTGAATCTCGCCGGGGTATCGGTGCAGTACGAGTTTTCTCGTCGCGACGATTTCTCGCAGTTTGAGTTTACGTGTTGGGGAATGCAGGTCGTCTCTCCGAGCGGAGCTCGTCGTCCGGTTGATTGCTCTGAGGTTTCTTTTGAGATGAATGACGTCGGACCGCGGGTGTCGTTCAAGTCGATCGCTCTCAACGTCGGCGAATTCTTGGCTGGCGGGTACTCAAATTTTCTGTTTTCTTTCCGGGATGCGCAAACGCGCGTCTTGGACGGTGCAAGATTGATCGCTCGTCCTGCGTTTTGTGACGCGAGTCTCATCGAGACGACGTCGAACGTTGATGCGAGTGCGGCGACAAGTACGACGTTTGGATGGAACCCAAACGAGAACGTCGTTCTTTCAGTGTGTCCGAGTTTACTCGATGTCGTCTTCAGCACCATGTCTTCGAGCGTATCGGACGATGAGACCGTGACTGAGATTTCGGGTATCATCGGTCATAGGAGCTGCTCTAGTCTGGATTTGTCCAAGATGGCTTTCGCGATTGATCTCGGCGGTGAGTACGACTCGTCTGCGCTCTCCGTGAAATGCGAAGGATTACAGCTCGTCTATCCCATCTCTTCCATGATGGGCGAAACGAGAGTCGAGTGCGCACCGAGTATCACCGAACGGGGCGTTGAACTTCGATTCGGCGACGGCCTGACGCTCTGTCCGGGGTGTTTCATCGTCGGCGGTCCGAACGACGTTATTCTGGAGCTCTCGTATGACGACAATCGGTCGTTTACATCCACGACTTTGTCTCCGGAAGGACTGCGTCGACCCTTCTGTTCGGGTTACTCCACCGACGACGTCGATCTCGTGCGTCCGTGCGGAGATGTTCAAAACGTTGAATACGGGGGCACACCACTCACCGAAGGCTTGTTTCTGGTTTCGTCTCCGGAGGCGTGTTGTCTGGCTTGCCAAGAGGAACCTTCTTGCAATGTTTGGACTTTCTGCACAGCTGACGACGGGTGTGGAAGAAGTGAATTTGTGTTTTCGTACTCTGAGTGTACACTCAAGTATCTCGTTCCGGAACTTCTCCGAGAGGACGAGATTCCGGGTGAGCGCGGTGAAGACGTGACTTACATTTCTGGCGCGCTGACGTACAAGGACGCGACTCCATATCCATACGACACATCTGAAACTCGCAGAGAGTGCAGAGCCGAGGAGCAGACGAATTACGACGGGATTCAACTATCCATCGTCAACGCCGTTTCTTGGGGTGCGTGCTGCGACGCGTGCTTTGCCGACCCTTCGTGTTCCGTGTTTACATTTTGCGGAGACGAAGCCGGATGTGACGACGGAGAGTTTGGCTACCAATCTTGCATTTTGAAAATTTTCATCGTGGGATCGGATCCGAGAAACCCGCCAACCATCGAACGCGGTGACAGCGTGCGCTGGACGAGCGGTATTCTCGCGGATCGCATTCAAGATCCTGAGCCTTCTCTTGACGGATGCCAAATCGAGCCGCGGGCCAATTACAAAGGTCATCCGCTCAATACTGGCTCTAAGCTCGTCGTCGATTCCGAAGAGGAGTGTTGCACGGAGTGTAAGCGTGAGCGCAAGTGTAACGCGTGGGTCTTTTGTGCGGTCGCCGATGGGTGTTCGAACGGATACTACAACTACAGCTTTGGTGAATGTTGGCTGAAGAGTCTGTCAAAGGA
>Ga0181592_10002700_pt1 | contig 14628 bp, 6 predicted proteins | sample 071ome_20_FD_133755 | JGI IMG/M metagenome (GOLD analysis project Ga0181592, IMG submission 133755) | Coastal salt marsh microbial communities from the Groves Creek Marsh, Skidaway Island, Georgia - 071412BT metaG (megahit assembly) | ecosystem: Environmental > Aquatic > Marine > Intertidal zone...
ACTTGCAACAATTAGAAGCATATTCCAAGATGGTAACACACCAGCACAAGACGATCCAAGTCTAGCAGGTGCATCAGGATATGTTCCAACTTCTGTTGGGTCACCAACAACAGGTAAAGTGATCATTCCAACAGATTTAAACACCACAGGAAATATTCACGCAACAGGAGATATCACTTTTGATGGTAATATTTTTATAGGAGGTGATGGTCCTGAAGACACATTAAGTTTCAACGGTGACATAGAATCTGATCTAATTCCTGATGTAACAGGCACTTATGATATTGGTTCAAACACACAACGTTGGGGAGATGTTCATGTTGGTTCAATGACTGGTCTAAATGACATTGTTGTTGATAACACTATTTCTTTAGCAGGTGTAAGAGTAAACTTAGGTATAGAAAACAAATGGTATGTGAGTACAAATGGCGCAGACAACCTAGCAGGTAATCACCCTAACTTCGCATTTGGCACAATACGTCATGCACTTCAATACATAGAAGAAAGTACAGCAGGACCACATGAACTACACATTTTGCCAGGCACATACATAGAACAATTTCCTTTAGAAGTACCGGCAAACGTAACAGTAAAGGGTTCAGGTATTCGTTCTGTAACAATTAAACCAAATGTTCCAGGAAGATATCAAGATGCGTTTTTAATGAATGATGCTTCTTCTGTTACTGATTTGACAATTAAAAATTTTCATTATAGTTCTAGTCTAGACAGAGGTTATGGTTTTAGATTTGCTCCTAATGCCGGCATAGTTACCAAGTCACCGTATATACAAAATGTTACAGTGATTACTCAAGGAGACACAAGAACAGCAACTGATCCAAGAGGTTTTGATTCAGGTGACGCAGGTAGAGGTGCATTGGTAGACAGTGATGTTTTAGACACGGCATCTCCAAGAGCGTCAATGTTGTTCAATGCAGTAACTTTTATCACTCCAGGAGCAGATGGTATCATTCTTAAAAATCAATCAAGAGCAGAAATTATAGATTGTTTCACATATTTTGCAGATACTAGTATAAAATTAGAAAGCGGATCAGAAGCAAGGATAATTGCATCAGCCAGCGTTTATGGAAATAAAGGTATCACTGCTGATGGTGTAGGTACAAAATGTTATGCTATATCACATAACTTTGCTTATGTAGGAACCGGCAAAGATGTAGAAAATGATGAATCTTTATGGAATCAAAACAATGAAACAGAAGAGACAAACAGTGGTAGAGTGTATTTTGTCAGTCAAGATCAAAGTGGAGATTTTAGAGTAGGTGATAACTTCATTGTTGACCTAGCAAAAGGTACAACTTCAATAGCAGTGAATGAAGGTGACCTAGGTGCTTCAACTTTGACAGTGGGTGTACAAGGTAAACAAACACTTGTTGATGCTACTAAAATAGATGTGCCTAATTTTAGAATCTCAGACAATAAAATTTTAACGTTGAATAATGGATTTACGTTGAGTGCTGTTGGATCTAACAATGTTAACTTTAATGCCAATGTTTTAATGCCTAATGTAGATGTGTCAGGCAATGCTACAATTGGCGGATCGGGTATTAATTTTGGAAACGAAGCAGGCGACACTGTTGATTTTGCTATGGATTTTCAACAAGATTTATTACCAACAAACAACACTCAAAGCAACATCGGTTCACAAACAAAAAATTGGAAAACAACAAATTCAGCAAGAATTACATTAGATAATATTGATATTCATAACAACACAATACAAACCACAGACACAAACTCTCAATTAGAATTGAGAGCAAATGCATTAGGCAAAGTAAATTTAGAAGAGGTTGGATTCAAAACCACGGTTACTTCGGCACAAGGAGATATAGCATTCAGTGGTGGAGCAACAAGCACAATTATCGACACCACAAATCATATTTTACTACCATCAGGAACCACAGTACAAAATCCTAATCAAGGAAATGCTATAAGATTTGATAACACAATTAATGAATTTGAATTATTTTCAACTGGTAAAATAGCACTGAACGGCATCAAAGATGGTGACAGAGACACTTACATCGATTTAAGCAATAATAAATTTACTTTTTATGCGGACAACTCTGCAATTGGTGAAATAGATGGTGCTGGAAATTTAATTGTTAACAGTTTTTCAAGTCAGGATCAAATTGCCATAGATGGCAGAACAGTTTCAGTGGGCAGTGCCTCAAATGCTCAAGCAGGATTCACAGCAAACGGCACAGGTAAAGTGGTGTTGGACACTGCTAATCTATCAATATCTGGCGGAGTGATTGAAAACAGCGTTACAGATGCAGATATCACTTTTACTGGTTTAGGTGTAAAACAGAATAGAACTGTACAGTTTGATACAGTGAATGGATATGTGGGACCTTTTGGAACTCAGGTACAAAGAGACGCCACAATACCGAGATTGGGTGCTGTATGGTTCAACACAGACAATGGTCTGTTGGAAGTGTATGCAGGTGCGGTAGATGGATGGGTCAGTTCAATTGGTGTACAAGCAGTGACAGTGACTGAAGAAATTGCTAACGATCTCAATGTGGTGTACAACCTCATATTAAACTAGTATAAAATTAACCTTGTACAATATAATACCGAAATACCGATAAATAATATTAATGCAGAATCAGACCAGATTCAGCAGGACAAACCGTGGTACAACCGGCGAAGAATCTATGAACAATGTAGGATGAAAATCAGGTTGGTGGGACAAGATCCCCGTGCTGTAAAGGAGAAACAATGGCTGTAGGTCGAATATCAGGTCAGCTCTTGAAGTCCAACTTACTGCGTAATGGCGCAGATTTGGCTTTCGAGACAAACTTGTTATACATTGATGTTAATAACAATAGGATTGGTGTTAAGACCGCTACTCCGCAGTATCCACTAGATGTAGTTGGAACAGCACGTACTACAAATGCTGAAGTTACTGGACAAGTAGATGTAGGAAATATCACAGTAACTGGCAACACAATTTCAACAACACAGTCTCAATTAAATTTTAACGCAGTAGATGGCATTGTCTACAACAACGAAATTCACGTAGATGATCTTATAATCAGAAACAACAGAATAGAAGCCACAGATACCAATCAAAACTTTGAAATCGTAACCAGTGGAACTGGCGTTGTAGACATTATAGGTAACACGGAAGTACAAGGAAATATTCACGCAACAGGAAATATTAGAGCGGACGGTAACATCACCATTGGTGACAGCGATACAGATTCAATCACAATCAATGCTGATATAACTTCAAACATTATACCGGATCAATCCAACACATACTCATTAGGTACAGCATCAAAACGTTGGAATGAAGCATATGCCAACAACTTGACTGTGGATAACTTAACACTATCAGGTAACATTACAGTACAAGGACTGAACTTAACAGCACGTCCAGGTAAAGTAATATACGTTGCCACAAACGGTGATGACAGCAATTCAGGAACACACCAAAATGATCCTTACGCAACAATAGAACAGGCATTATCGGTTGCTGTTGCTGAAGACCATGTATACATATATCCAGGAACATACACAGAAGATTTTCCACTAACTATTCCTACAGGAGTTAGTATAAGAGGAGATGGACTAAGAGCAGTAAAAATTCAACCAAGTGCATTAACCAATACAAATGACGCTTTTATATTAAACGGTGAAACCACTATTGAAGATTTAACTATCACTGGCTTTTATTACAACAGTTCAGCGAACACCGGACATGCTTTTAGATTTAATTCAACAGGTGCAGATGATTCAACTGGTTTCCAAGTTATAAAAAGATCGCCTTACATCAGAAATGTAACAGTACTCACACAAGGTTCAGTCACCACAGCACAGGATCCAAGAGGATTTGGTTCTGCTGATGCTGGTAAAGGTGCTCTTTTAGATGGTTCAGTGGCAACGCCAGCATCAAACGAAGCAGGTTGTTTGTTTCAAAATGCAACATTTATCACACCAGGTGTAGATGCAATCACACTTACAAACGGTGTGCGTATTGAATGGTTAAACTCGTTCACATACTTTGCGGCAAGAAGTATCTATGCTGTGGATGGTACAAGCGGTTTTGCTGAAGATGGCAAAACACAATTAAGAGTTTCAGGATTTTCAGGCACACCTGTAGCGGCAGGACACGTAATATCTTATTATGACACAGATGGAGTAACGCAACTAGCATCTGGCACAGTTGAATCTGTTGACAATGGCAAAATAATTATTGATGGTAAGTCTACTGGATTTGCTATGCCACCAGAAACAACAGGAAAACAAATCACAGCCAATGGTGATGCTAAATTAGATACATCTGTTTACAAATTTGGACAATCAAGTTTACTTCTTGATGGTGTAGGAGACAGTGCATCAATAGGAACAACAGCAGACTTTGGATTTGGCACAGGAGATTTTACAATAGAGTTTTGGGCATACCCAACAACACTTCAATCAACAACAGTATTTGATTTTAGAAATAACACATCAATAGAATATTCATTGATGTTGTACATGACAAACAATGGACCTAAACTTTATGTGAACGGTGCAGATGTTATCATAGGCAGTCAAGGTTTTAACTTAAACACTTGGACACACTTCTCATTAGTAAGAAGTAGTAACACAGTGACAATGTATGTGGCAGGACAAAATGTTGGTTCGGCTACTGTTGCTAATGATTTAGGTGCGGCGAAACCGCTTGTGATGGGTAACAATTATGATGCCAACAATGGATTTATTGGAAACATAGATGACTTTATAATTTACAAAGGTTCAGCAATACGTTCAGGAAACTTTACTCCACCTACAACAGAAGCGATAGGAAACAATGACACAGTGTTAGTAAGTAGATTTAATGGACCAAATTTATCAACTACATTTTTAGATACTAATATTCCTATTCAAGATATTAGATTTTCAACAGGAGCAACAGCAACAAACTTTACACTTGTTGATTACACAGACTTTGGTGCAGAAGTTAGATCAATAGCATCAGCATCAATCTACGGAACATTTGGTGCAGTGGGTGACGGTGTTGGTGTAAAAATGTATTTGATTTCACACAACTTTGCTTACATTGGAAATGATTATGAAGTAGACAACGATGCTACAACAGTTATTCAAGCCAATGAAGTTGTAACATCAAATGATGCTAAAGTTTACTATTCATCAGTTGACCACAAAGGAGACTTCAGAGTTGGTGATCAATTCCATGTAAATCAAGAAACAGGAGAAGTAAACTTTACATCTGCTTCATTAAGCATTGACGTTGATCAAGCATTAACATTTACATCGGGACCAAATGTTACAGTAATATCAGGTGATAAAGTTGAAACAGGAAATGTACAAATTTCTGGAAATACAATTACAACAACTTCCGGAGATTTAAATTTAGATTCTTTTAGTAATCAAATTAATATTATTGATGATGTAAACATTACAGGAAATTTAGATATCACTGGTGACATTACTATTGGTGGTAATGTAACTATTGGTGACGAGACAACAGATTCAATCAATATAACAGCAGGCATAGGTTCGGATATTATTCCAGCACAAGACAACACTTACAATATTGGTTCAGCAACAAAAAGATGGAACACAATATTTGCCAATCAAGCACAAATTGACAGTATTAATATTACAAATAATGTAATTACATCCAACAACACAAATGCTGACTTAGAATTAAGAGCAAGTGGTACTGGATCTGTTAGAGTTGAAAACTTTACAGTATCTGGTGACACAATAACAAATGATACAGGAGACTTTATTGTTAATCCTGCTTCTGGTGTTTTCAGAGTTGATGGTACTGGATCTGTAAGAATTCCAACAGGCACAACTGCTCAAAGACCAGGTTCACCAACAGCAGGAATGATGAGATACAATACTGATGATTCAGTTTTTGAAGGTTACAATGGAACAAACTGGCTGGCTTTATCTGGAGTTTATGATTTAGACAAAGACACATACATCACTGCTGAAGCAACACCAGGCACAGACGATGATACACTTAGATTTTATGCTGGCGGAGTTTTGGTAGCAAATGTTAACCCAACAAGATTTGATGTCACATCATTACAAGTTGATGACATCACAATCAGTGGAAATACTCTTACAACCACTGGAACTGACCAAGATTTGATACTAAATGCTCAAGGAAATGGTAGCATTAGAATTGAAGACTACAAATTTGAGGGAAATGCGATAACTAATATTATATCTGCTCCGATTGTGCTTAGAACAACAGGACAAGGGTATATTGATGTGTCAGATTCTGGCGGATTTGTGCTTCCAGTGGGAGTAACAGCAGACAGACCGCTGGTGCCTGTAACAGGGATGATACGTTACAACACCGCTGATCAACGTGTTGAACTTTATGATGGAAACCAATGGGGATCGATCGCAGGTTCGTCAGGTGCTGTAAGTATTATTGACGCAACAGAAATAGCAGTGGAATATGCACTGTTTTTAGGATAGGAAAAATATGGCAACAAATTTTAGAAACTCTGTAACAAAAAGTATAGGAACTGTTACTGTACCCGTGTACGAAGCATCTCCAGGATCATACACAACAATTATTGGAATGGTTTTGGCAAACTTGACAGAATCAGTAGTAGAAGCCAGTGTAACACTGACAGCAACACCAGATTCAGTAACAGGTTTTATTGTAAAAGATGTTTTGATTGCTCCAAACTCTAGTTTACGTGTGTTAAACTCAGGAGAAAAATTAATTGTAGCAAGTCAAAACAGTTTAAATGTAAAATCAAATATTAACGACTCACTTGATTGTGTGTTAAGTTATGTGGAGATAACATAAGATGTCAAATACAGTTGGTCAGGATACTTCAGTATATCTAGCAAATGGTATCAAAGACAGATACTTTTATGGATTACGAAGAACAGACGAAGGAACTTTATTCATTGGTAAAGTTGATCAACTGGCGGCGAACGATCCTGTAAGCATAAACAATCCAGGAAACATAGATGACAACTTTAAAGAATTTGATCAAGGTTATGATTTTTATGAAGGAAGAGATCTTAATCATGATAAACCTTTTAAAAATTTAAGATACGAACAATTTAGATGGGACGATGTTAATCTAAATTATTATATTAATTCAGAAGGAGAACTAGTTGTAAGAATAAACAGTAACGTTGGTGATGGAGAAATAACTTATCCACAAACTGACGAAACTGTAATCAGAGAAACAACTATATTCACCATGGATAAAACAAGTTACTTAATGGACAGTAACGAAATAACATTCGATAGAGGATAAAGTAGGAGGAATAAACGAATGACACGACAACTTATAAACACTGGTATACTTCCAAATGACGGTCAAGGTGACTCGTTAAGGACTGCTGGTGGAAAAATGAACAACAATTTCGAAGAGTTGTACACGGCTCTTGGAAATGGCACGACATTGACAGTGGTCAATAATAATTTGATCACAGCCACAGGTGCTAACAAAATAACTTTTTTATATCAAAATTTGACAGATTTACCAGATGCGGGAACGTATCATGGAATGTTTGCCCATGTACACGGTGAGAATGCCTCCTACTATGCTCACGCAGGTGTTTGGGTAAAACTAGCAGATGCGAATAAATCTATCGGAATGTTTTCAGATGTTGACTTAACAGCAACACCAACTAACGGACAAGCATTAGTTTATGATTCAGGTTCACAAACTTGGAAACCAGGTGATGTTTCTTCAGGTGGTGGTGGCGGTGGCTCAGGTGCAACTAATTTCCTTGGCTTAACAGATACGCCAGCATCATATAGCGGACTAGCAGGTGGCTTTTTACAAGTTAACGGCACAAGCGATGGTTTAGAAATTGTTGCGGCATTTTCAATTGACAAATTGTCAGACGTTGATACAACAACAAGTGCGCCGAGTTCAGGACAAGTTCTAAAATGGAATGGTACAAAATGGGTACCTGGAGATGATTCAACATCAGGTGGCGGAGCCGCTGATGCTGGAACACTAGATGGTTTAGATAGCACATACTTCTTAAACTACAACAACTTGAACAACAAGCCAACTATTCCAACGTCGATCACAGATTTAGCAGACACTCCTTCAACACTGTCAGGTTCAGGTGGAAGATTTGTTAAAGTAAATTCAACTGGTACAGCCTTAGAATTCATTGCTGACGCAGGTGGTGGAGCAAGTGCTTTAAACGATCTATCAGATGTAACAATTTCTAGTCCAGCACAAGGTGATGTGTTGTATTATGATGGTTCTGGTTGGGTAAAACAAAACGGTCCAACAATGAGATGGAGCATTGGAGCAAACGGTTCATCAGACTACACATTTAGTGGTCCTGGTTTTCCAACAACAACTAATGACCCTGTACTGTATTTGATGAGAGGTCACACTTATGTGTTTGTGAACAACACTGGTTCTAGTCACCCATTTGCGATTAGAGTTTCTAATGGTGGTTCATCATACACATCAGGAGTAAGTGGTTCTCAAAACGGAACACAAACTTTTACTGTGCCAATGGATGCACCAAGCACATTGTATTATCAATGTACAATCCATTCAGGCATGGGTAACACAATCAACATAGTGAGTTAATAGATGGCACAGGTATTTGGCGTAGGCATAGACGAATTACAGAAAACACTAGCAAATAGTAGATATTTCTATGGGTTACGTAGAACAGATGCCGGCGAATTATACATGGTAAAATCCGATCTATTAAGATTAGAAGATGGTGTTCAGTTGAATAGACCAGGCAATATTGATCAAAATTATAACAATTGGAGTAGAGGTGAAGATTTCTTTGAAGGCAGAGACCAACAGCACAGAAAAGTTTATCCAAATCTCGTGTATGAACAGTATAAATGGGACGGAAGAAACCTATTTTACTACGTCAACAGTGAAGGAGAATTAGTATTAAAAGTTAACGAGGCTCACACATATGTAGGATATGTGGAACCTTATAGTAGTTAGGAAATAAATACATATAGGAATTAATCAATGGCAGATTTTCGAATAGATAGGATAAGATTTAGATGGAGAGGTGATTGGTCAGCCAACACTCTTTATGTAAAAGATGACGTATTAAGATACGGTGCGAAAGTTTTTGTTTGTGTTGAAGTACACACTTCTGATACAAACTTTTACAACGACTTAAACAACACAATTCCAAGATGGGTACAAATGATGGACGGTCAAAGTTGGACCGGCGATTGGGCACCTTCTACTTTTTACAAAATTGGTGAACTGGTTAAAGTTGGTGGTTTAATTTACAAATGTATTGAAGGACATATTTCAAATGCTGATGCCAACAACGGTGTATTAGGCGATGAACTGAAATGGGTTTACTTTGCTCGTGGAGAAGACTATCAATCTGTTTGGCAACCAAACACATTGTACAATGTTGACCAAACTGTAATTTACGGTGGTTCAATTTGGAAATGTAACACAGCACACACATCTGCTTCAGCAGATGATGGATTACAATTCAATGCGGCATACTGGGATCAATATTCAAGATCAGATAACTTTAGAGGTGATTGGACATCAAACACTTTATACTATCCAGATGATATTGTGTACTATGGTGGAACAGTATTTAGATGTACAACAGGACACAGATCTGCTCAATCAAATAAATTTGTAAATCCAACAACCACATACAACGGTGCATCAGGAAGTGGTTTCCAATATTTTATTTTTAAAACTGGAGCAACATACAATATTAAAGTTACAAATCCTGGCAACACTTATCTTGCTTCAGAAACATTCACAGTTTTAGGAACACAACTAGGTGGTCTTACACCTGACAATGATGCTACAATCGTAATTAACACTGTAAACGCAGGTGCTATTGAAACTGTTTCTGTAAACGGAACGGCTAACGATGCCAACGATGGATTAGAAGCAAACAGTGGACAATGGGAAACTGTTTTCACAGGAATTAGATACAGAGGAGACTACACTGTTGGAGAAAGATATGCGGCAGGTGAATTAGTAAGATGGTCTCCAGGTATGTGGCAAGTGACCACAGGACACTGGGCAGTAGACCCACAAATGGTTGAAAGTAATTTCAGCCTATGGGTACCAGGTTTAGAATTTGAACAACTATGGAGTATATCACAATACTACCAACAAGGTGATGTTGTCCTTTATGGAGGATACACTTACGTTGCTCTACAAAGTAACATTGGTGTTCAACCTGCTGTTACAGACGCAACAGGCACATGGGAATTACAAGTTGTAGGATACACATTCAAAGGTGAATGGCAAGCAACTTATATTGTGAACAATGCTGTAGAAGACTTTCCATATAAGACAGGTGACGTGGTAAGAGCAGGTGGTGACTTATACATAGCAGTAAAAGACAATGCGAATGTAGATCCATCAACTAGAAGTGTGTATGATGAAGGTACAGATAGTCCATTCCCATGGCAATTACTTGTTGAAGGTTATGCTTTTAAAGGTCCTTGGAAAGAAACAGATTTAAACAACATTACAGGTGAATCAACTTATTTCCCAGGAGATGTTGTTACAGTAGCAGGTACACTTTATAAATGTATTTTAAAACATGAAGCAAATTCTTCAGATGCTAAACCACCGTTAGATTTTGAATCAGAAAATGTTGGTCCTTATTGGGTATTATTAGCACAAGGTCATACTCCAAACGTATTGGAATATCCTGGAGATATTAAAACACAAAACGAAGATTCTACAAGATTAAGAATAGGAATTGGACAACCAGGACAACTTTTAAAAGTTGGATCAAACGACATTCCTTTCTGGGAAGATTTTGATGTTACACCAAAAGTATATTATGTTGCGCCAGATGGAGTTGATTCAGACACTAGAGGTACTCAATTAGCATCACCATTCAAAACAATCAAGTATGCTTGTGATTACATCAACGGCGATTTAGCCGCAAGAGCACCAGCAACTATTTTTATTAAAACAGGATTATATCAAGAAATACTTCCTATTACAGTTCCAAGAGACGTGGCACTTGTAGGTGACGAATTAAGAAGCACAGAAGTTAAACCAGCACCAGGTTATGAAACTGGTTACAACATGTTCTTAGTCAACAACGGAACTGGTATTAGAAATATGTCTTTAAGTGGACTAACAGGAACATTAGGACCAGTCAACCAATACGGAACAAGAAGACCAACAGGCGGTGCTTATGTGTCATTAAATCCTGGTTCAGGTCCATCAGATGCGGCGGCTTGGATCACAACTAGATCATGTTACGTACAAAACGTATCTACATTCGGAACAGGATGTATTGGTATGAAAGTTGATGGAGATTTACATAACGGTGGTAACAAATCAATTGTTGCCAATGACTTTACACAGGTAATTGATAATGGTATTGGCTTCTGGGTTAACGGTGAAGGTAAAGCAGAACTTGTATCTGTATTCACGTATTACTGTCACATAGGTTATCTTGCTACTGACGGTGGTAAAGCAAGAGCAACCAACGGTAACAACTCATATGGAGATTTTGGTTCAGTGGCTGAAGGTGTAACACCTACAGAAACTCCTATCACAGCAAAATTCAATAACAGAACGCAAGAAGCTCAAGTAGATGCTGTGTACAATGATGAAAACGAAATATTTGCTTTTGCGTATGATCACGCAGGACAAAATTATTCATCTGCGAACATAACAATTACAGGTTCAGGTGAAGGTGCCGCGGCAACAATTAATTATGAAAACACGAGAGACGGTGCAGTAAACAAAGTAAGAATTTTAGGTCCAGGTGACTCTACACCTGCAGGTGGTGCCGGTTATACAAGTAAATCAGGACCAGCAATAACAGGTACAGCAACAACAATCCAACTTAATGCTCAATTCCAAGGCACATCAGCACAAACAGTTGGACAAAGAATTTACATTTGGGAAGGTACAGGCAGAGGACAATACGCAATTATTGAATCTTTTGATGAATTGACAAAAACTTGTACAGTTAAAAAAGAATTTGATAACACACCAGGCTGGCAACATTTCTTAGGTGGATTTGCTATTGAAACAGAATTAGATCCTTCAACAAAATATTTCATTGAACCAAGAATAACTTTTAGTGAACCACCATATGCTAATTCTTCAACATCTATTCCATTAAATGGTGAATATTTATTAGGTGCATCAAGAAGAGTTTCTTCAACAAACGTTACTGTGTTGTTAGGAAATGGCAGAGGTTTAAGATCAGTAGATTCTACTAGTTGGACAGTGTGTAACGGTGTTCCAACTCAAAACTGGAACAGTTTAGAAGGCGGTGCTAATAACTTTATGGCAACATCTAACACAGGTTCATTAGCAAGATCTCAAGATGGTGCTAACTGGAGTGACATATCAGGTAACATAGGTGCTGATATATTCAGAGGTGTTGTATGGGAGAATGTATCAGGTCAATGGGTAGTAGTTTCAGAAACAGGTGTGGTATACATATCTGGAGATGAAGGAAACACATGGACTTCACAACAAGTTGAACCATATGATGGATCAACACCAGTGTTCACAAAAATTGCGGCAGGTAATGGATTAATTATTATCGGTAATGACTTTGGACAAACTTGGGAATCAGTTGACGGTGGTACAACATGGGAACTAGCGGCAGACATAGGCGGTGAAAGATATCTATTACAACACTTAACTTTCACAGGCGATAAATTTATAGCATCAGTACAAGACTCACCATTTGATGATTCAACATCAGCAAATAAATTCTTTGTATCAAATGCCAATGCGGCACAAAGTTCTACAAGTGCTATTACAGTTTGGACGGAATCAGAAACACCACCACACACAGGACCATACACAAAAGTAACAAGTGCTCAAGGTACTTTCATTGCCATCACAGGCAATGGTGAAGTGGCTTATTCATATGATGCTGTGAGTTGGAAACAATTGGCAAATTTATCAGGAACCTATACAGGTATTGTAGGTGGCAGATACAATGGTGGTTATTTCATTCCGTTGAAACAAGGCACAATGTCAGATTTAACTGTATTGAAAAAAGGTGCTCCACCTTTATGTAGAGTAATCACAAATGCTGGAAAAGTTTCAAGAGTACAAATTTTAGATCCAGGTTCAGGTTATTCAACAGCACCTACTGTGACAGTAACGGATAACGTAAACACATTAGATGTTGCCTTACAACCAAGAATAGCAAGTGGTGTACTAGGACAACCGACATTCACTAACAGAGGTACAGGATTTATAAATGTAACTGCAACAGTAGATGGAGATGGATTCGCAGATGAATATCAAGTTGGTAAAGTTGTACAAATTAAAGAACTATCAAGAGAACCTGGTCCAGGTGACTTGTTATACATTAACGGTATCGGTGATCAAATTTATAGAGTAACACAGATTACAAATGTACAAGGTGCGGCTCCTAACTTGTCAGCACAATTTAGAATATCACCTAGTTTAAAAGAAAATGAATCACCAGATCATGACACAGAAATTACAATTAGACAACAATACTCTCAAGTACGTCTAACTGGACACGACTTCTTAGATATTGGTACAGGTGGATTCACAACAACAAACTATCCACAAGTTTATACAAACGCAGGATTTACAGAAGGCTATGAAGCACAACCTGCCAGAGAAACAGCAAACAATGGTGGTGGTAGAGTGTTCTACACATCCACTGACCAAGATGGTAACTTTAGAGTTGGTGAATTATTTGAAGTTGAACAGGCAACTGGTATTGTTACACTTAACGCAGACTTATTCAACCTACAAGGTTTATCAGAATTGGCACTAGGTGGTGTTGTATTAGGTGGTACAGAAGTTGTAATTAGAGAATTCAGTACAGATCCTACAATGGCGGCTAATTCAGACAATGTTGTACCAACACAAAAAGCGATTGTAACTTATATTGGTTCAAGAGTATCGGGTGGTGGTGCTAACTTGAATGTATCAGGATTTAGAGCAGGACAAATTAAAGTAAGAAATAGAGAAATATTCAATGAAGCATTTCCAGAAACAGGACAAATTGTTATTGATAGAGTTGCTAAATTGAATGGTGGTGTTGCTGGTTACCTAATGGCATTGAACTTTTTCACAGGTGGAGTAGCAAGTACAGAATTGAACGAAGGAGATCCGGCTAGTGCTATTGACAGTTCTAACGGATATGGCTCATAATGATAAATAACTACAATAAGAGGATATATTAACCCATGGCTGAGTTTAAATTAGGAAGAATACGTTTTGTTTGGAAAGGTGCTTGGTACACAGGCGCACTTTATTCTGTTGATGATGTTGTAAGATATGGTGGTAGAACCTATATTTGTGTAGTAAACCACACTTCTGCGGCGGAATTTCAAAATGATTTAACAGCGGCAAATTGGGCATTGATGTCCGATGGTCAAGAATGGAAAGGTGACTGGAATGTTAACACAACATACAAACCAAATGATGTTGTAAAATATGGTGGTTACATTTATATTTGTAACACAGGTCATACATCCAATACAGATGTTAATGTAGGTCTAGAAGGCGATTTAGCAAAATGGGATCTTTTCATTGAAGGTTTTGATTACAAATCAGATTGGGCAATCAGCACAAGATACAAAGTAAACGATTTAGTTAGATACGGTGCAACTGTTTATCTTTGTGTAACTGAACACAC
>Ga0181592_10002701_pt1 | contig 14625 bp, 19 predicted proteins | sample 071ome_20_FD_133755 | JGI IMG/M metagenome (GOLD analysis project Ga0181592, IMG submission 133755) | Coastal salt marsh microbial communities from the Groves Creek Marsh, Skidaway Island, Georgia - 071412BT metaG (megahit assembly) | ecosystem: Environmental > Aquatic > Marine > Intertidal...
GACTTGCTACAGCAAGCAAGAGATGCTAGAGAAATGATTCATCCAAGCGGTGAAATGGATTCAGAAGGCAATATCAAATATTATGGCAAGGGTGCTAACAAAGACGGCACTTGGGATGGCGAACAGTTTGATCCAAAAAGGAAGAAGTAACTATGAAAGTTTTTGAAATCATAGAAAGAACTACTGGATTAGAAAAAGTAGTACCAGCAAAGGTAAAGCCAATCATTGAGCCGTTTCCAAAGAAACCAGAAACACCAGCTCAACCTACTACAGACGATAACGGAACACAGATTTCTCCAACAAGAAATGGTGGAGTAAAGTTAGGTGACGGACGTGGAACTTTTATCTGGGATAAAAACGGTCAACCAAGTATGTACATTAGTCCAGCAATCGGCGGTCTAAAACAAGTGCATAATATTAAAAACAAAACATTTGTTGTTAACTATTCAAATCAAGGCTTTGATATAAAAGCAACTTACGATCAGCAAGGTAATAAAATATCAGACGATAGCGATTCTACAAGTTTTTCATTGGGTGGCGCTAGTGCCAAACAAGAAGGTAATACAATAAGCATTAGCTATAACTTTGGTCCATTCTCTATGGAGACAAAGTTAGACGCTTCAAAGGCATCACCAAAACAAATACAAAACGCTAAAGCAATGGCACAAGAGGCAGGTCGTGGTAGTGCAAAAAGTACAGAGGACCTTGTGAAAATGGCAGATTTAATCGGCGGTGAAGTTATATTTAAAAACAATGGCAAAGTTATTTCACAAGAAGAAGGCATAAAACTAGCGAGAGAACTGTTTAGCGATGTATGATAGTATCGAAGAACTAAAACGGCTTGCTGGAATTAACGAATTTAAAGGTTACTCAGAATATAAAATAGATGAGAACCCAAGCGAAACTGCTACAGCACTAAAGAAAAAAGAACGTGAACTAGGCTTAAAACCAGGAGATGCAGACTGGTTTAAACTATGGTTTAGTCAACCCTTTATGACAGGACAGCCTAAATTTAGAGGTCGTAAAAGAAAATGAAAGTCTACGATGTACTATCAGAGGATGGCCGCATAGTCAAAGGTGTCAACACTACAGTTGACGTTGGGCCTGACGAGATAAAAAGGCAGGCTGCTAAATTTGGCAACACTGTAGACCGTGACGGTCGTCCACCAACTTTAAGTACTAAGGTAAAAGGAAAGTCAACTAACGTATTATTTAACTTAGGCCTAACTGAAGGAATAATGCTAAAGTTTCAGCGTGGTGAAGATTTTGATACACTACATATTAAACCTAAAGGTAAAAATAGAGTAGAGCTACGTGGCAAGCCCGGTTACGAACGTGGCAATTATGATGCACAAGACAAACTACATCAAGTACTAGATAACTTAGGTAAAGCAGCAAACTTTGCCGAATTAATGAATGGTGAAACTGTTACAATCAATCCTAAGCATCCAGACGGAGAACGTGCTACAAAAACTGCACAAGATATATTAAGTACAGAATCTGTATCCAAAGACGATTTAAGAAAACAACTGGCAATGGGTGTTAAAGTCGAAATGGAACATACCGACGATCCTAAACTAGCACTAAAAATTGCTATGGATCATATTAAAGAAGATCCACTATACTATGATCATTTAAAGTTTGTTGAACTAGGAGAAGCATTAGGCGAAATAGCAAGTGCAACAGAAATCTATGTTGACATGGACGGGGTGCTTGCAGACTTCTTCGGTGACTGGGCTAAACTGATGGGCAAGAATGACTGGAGAGATATCGGTAAAGAAAACATTCCAGATGCATTAGAAAAGATTAAACAGACTGAAAACTTTTGGTTAGAGCTTCCTCTTACTAGTAATGCTAAACAGTTACTAGGATTAATCAAAGAAGTAAAGGGAGAATATCACATTTTAAGTTCTCCGTTGCCAGGAGACCCTAACTCAGAGCCACATAAAAGAGAATGGATAGAAAAACATCTCAACTTCTTTCCTCCTACAAAAGTTATCATTACATATGACAAAGCAAAGTATGCTACACAAGAAGATGGTACTCCGAACATATTAATAGACGACTATGGCGTTAATATACAGAAGTGGGAGGCTGCTGGCGGTTTTGGTTTTAAACATAAAGATCATAAGTTTGAACGTACAGCTAAAAATATAAAACAACATATGCAAGAGCCTGTAGAAGAAAACTTTGCCGACGGTAAAAAAAAGGGTAAAAGCAGACCAGGGCGTGTAAAACGTTCGGGTGCTAGTTGCAATGGCAGTGTTACAAGTTTAAGAAAGCGAGCTAAAGCAGCAAGCGGAGAGAAAGCGAGGATGTATCATTGGTGCGCAAATATGAAGAGTGGACGCAAGAAGAAGTAACACACTATGTTACTAAAATTAAAGAACACGAAGAAAAACGACTAAGTACAAACGAACGACAACAATATTGGAGACAATACAATGAAGATAAGTGAACTATTAGAAGAAAAAAGAGACACACACTGTTCAGACAAATGCTGCGGTAGTGATACACTAGCTGAAGATTGTAAATGTCCTCCAAACTGTAAAGGCTGTAACTGTAACAATCCTAATGTGTCAGAAACTGCTACAGCAGGTGGCACAAGCGCAGGTGCTATTGCAAGTGTAGCAAATCCAACAGCAGCAAAAGCAAAAGTTAAAAAAGATAAGAACGGTATTCCTGTAGCACCGCAAAAGAAAAACCCAAACGGAACAGCAAAAAACGCTCTAGATCTGCCAAACAATTTAATGGGCGGGAAAATGATCAAGAGATAAATACTACAAATAAAGTTATAACTTATTATTTGGAGTATCTAATGCGCAAAGACGATCTTAAAAAACCTCGTGTCACCGAAGGCTTAGCAGACTTAGCACAGCGAGCTGAGCAAGACCACGAAGTACAAATGGCTAGAGCTGAACTATACAAGCTCGCCAAATATTCAATCAAACTACACGATATGCTAAAAGGCGTTTCCGAAGCGGAAGGGCTTGAAGGATGGGTGCAAGCAAAAATTACTAAAGCATCTGATTATATCAGTTCAGTATATCATCATCTAGAATACGAAGAAAATTTTGAAGAACAAAATGCTCCTACGCTAGAAGGTGCAGACTACAAACATTCTTTAAAGCAACGACTAGAAGAAAAAGCAAAGTCAAAAGCTCAACAAAAATTAATGGGTATGGCATACGCTGTTAAGACTGGCAACTTTGACGGTACTCCAAGCGAAGAAGTTAAAAATCTTGCTGATTCAATGACTAAGAAAGAATTAGAAGATTTTGCTAGTACTAAACACAAAGGTCTACCGGATCATAAGGAGTCTTAAATGCGTGAGTATATTAACCTTGTTGAAGGCAATCAGCGACTAGACGAAGTAAGTAAAAAAACTAGCCAAGCTATTGATAAAGATGTTGCTACACTTAAAGCTGGCACAACTACATATGCAGACATTGAAAAGCTATGGAGAAAATGGGACGCAGAGAGTGGACTTTTTAGCGCAGCAAGTAACCACTTTATGGGTCGTGCAGCACAGAAACTAGGAGTAGTAGGACTATTTGCTCCAAAAGGTCGTACATTTTACACAACAGAAAAAGACACAAACTCTACTAGATTTAAAACTGTAAATGTTCCAAAGGATTGGGGAGCAAAATTAGTAGGTTTAGGTGTAGATGAAAAAGATCTAAACAAACTAGCTAAATTAGATTTGCTACCTGCTAACCGTGTAAAGCAGTTTACTAAAGATAATCCAGAAATAATGAAAGGTGTTGAACCAAAGAAAACATCACCACAGTCTAATGCAGAATTAGATGCTGATTCAAACGACAGCGGAATGGCTAGTGCTAAAACAGGTAGTGCAGTTAAAACATCTAGAGGTTCTATCAAAGACGGTAAAATTACATTTTCAACGGGTGAAACTTTTTATAGAGATCCGTCAGGCCTAGGACTAAGAAAGTTCCAAGGTCACGTTGGTAAGCTAATTAATAGAATGGATGATCTTGTTCGTAAAATGAACGAGAGCATTCCTAATAGTTTAAAATCTGTACTAAGTGAGTCTGATAAAGCATACTTGCTTTTAGAAGCATTAAGTGATAAAGAAGCACAAGAATTAATTGATATTGTTGCAGACCTAGAACTAGCAATGCAAGCTAAAGATGAACAAGGTTTATTCATTCAAAAAACAAACATTGGCTTAATTAAAGATAGGATTGCATACTACAAACCTGTAATCGACAAAGCTAGTGCAATGCTATCAGCAAATGCGCCAAAAGACAACAACAAAGCAAAAGACGGTGAGAAGAAAGAAGTTGATCCGGAAGCTGAAAAAGCATCCAAAGACAGCAACGACAAAGGTGCTGACAAAGATGCAGGTAAAAAGCCAACAGCAGGATCTCTAGCTAAGTTTGCTAAATCAGGCAAAGGCGGACTTGCTAACGATCCAGACGAAACAGCAGCAATCGATGAACTACAAACTTACCTAAATGACCTAGGGTTTGATACAGGAACTCCAGACGGTAAGTATGGCCCAGGTACTATCAAAGGTGTTAAAGCATTCCAAGAATACTTTGGTGCTAAAGTAGACGGCGATGCTGGTCCAGAAACAATTGGTCAAATTATTAAACTACGCAGTATTGGATTTAAAGGCGGTAAAACATTTGTTGACTTCCGTAGAGATATGAAGCGTATGGAAGAATTACTTGCTAAGTCTGGTGCAAAAGCAGAAGGCAAAGATATGAGCTCAATGAGTTCTATTCTTGAAGCACTTCGTAGAATAGACGAAGCACTAGACGAAAAGGAAGCAAAAGAACTTGCAGACTTAGTTGCACAGTATGACGATGTTATGAACGACGGCGAATTTGCACAAGCTATTCCTAAACCAAGTTATGAAAGATATAAGAAAATTTGGGACGCTGCAAAAAAATTAGCACCAGAAACAGAGAAATCTAAAGAATTTAAAGACGGTGACGAAATTCCAACAGAATATTTAGATAAAGACGGTAATCCAGATTGGAGTAAGATTCCACCAGAAATTAAAACGGGTACCATTAATGGTGTTGGCGTAGAACGTCCACCAGAAGATAACAAAGGTGATTTATCTGGAAAGTTAGACGGTAAAGACGGTGAAATAAAACAAGATCCATCAATGTTTAAAACTGATGTTCCTAACCAAGCAGCTGAAGGTATTTGGCGTATTGAAAAAGACGATAAAGGAACATTTAATCTTGTTGGTCCTGACGGACGAGTAGATACTTCAGTAGGTATGAATGGTAGATTTACTCAAGCAAAAGTTAAAGAGATGCAAGCTCTTGCTGATAAGAGAAACAAAGAACAAGGACTTTCTACAAGTAGAGAAGAATGGGAACAAGTTCTAAAAAATGACTTACCTCAAGGTTTTCCATATCAGATAGGTTTTGAACTTTGGAAGAAAAGAGATGCAGATATATGGTATGTTCAGCCTCCAAAAGATAGTGACGTTTATAATAATGGTAAAAAATCAGAAGAGTTTAACAACATAAAAGACGCAGTTGCGTGGGCTCAAAGAACTGCTCGCGTTGGCAATTCAGCAAACGATACAATGGTTAGTCCAGACGATGCAATGAACGAGCCTGTTACAGGCGGCGGAGAAGTTGCTATTGGAGATAAAGAAAAACAAGAATTAAACGCTCTTATGAGTCTTGGTGCACAAGATAAAACCAAAGCGATAGAAGCTGCTAAGAGAATTGTAGCAAATCCAGCATTGTTAAAACTGCTTAGTGCAGAAGAACAAGCAACAATGAAAAGATTAGCAGGCGTCAAATAAATGCAAATTAATGAAATTACTGCACTTAGAGAAGATCCAGAACTTATAGCAAAATTTCAAAAATTTGTGCAGCAAATCATTGCAGTTTACAATAAAGCAAAACGTGACGAAATCCAAACATTTGTACAAAATCAAGTGTTAGAGTTAACTCGTATGAGAGCAAATATGCCAAACGATCAATTAACTAGAGAAATCACAAAGAGGGCTATTGCAGCAGGAATCAATAAAGATATGCTTGGTCCTCCTGAAGCTACTGCTAATTTAATTAAAGAACTTGTTCCTACTATTGATAGACAAGCAAAATCACCAGAAATATCAACAGATACCGGCACGTTAAAAACTCCAGGGACAGATACTGTTGGGATAGATGCAAAAACTACTGCAAATGGCACTTCAAGATCTGTAGCACCTAAGTTGCCTGGACAAGAAGTTGATCAAAAGCCAGAAGTAGATTCAGCTGTAGTAGCAGCAAATGATATATCAAAATTTCAACAAGCATACGGAACCGGTTCTGATGGACAACTTCCAACATTATTCCGTGACAAGTTTTTAAATCCAGCTCTTGGTAGAGATTTAAAATCTGCACCGTTTGTAGCACTTGCCAAAGAATTAGAAGGACAAATTCCTCCAACAGTAGCATCTGTAGTTAAAGATAGAATTATCAAATGGCACGGTGGAGATGCAGCAACTATGAAGGCAGATATACAATCATTAATTCCAGATAAAGGCGATCCTGAAATAGATGATCAAATTAAGGCTTTGGAAATTATGATAAAATTGATCACAAAATTAGACAAGGACATTGCAAGAAAATGAAAGTATTTGAAGTAACTGTAGAAGCTAAAGTTTCATTAGATGAAAGTTTTCTAGACAATCTCAAAGCATTTGCCAGTGAAGTAACAGATATGGTTACTGGAGATGATAACACAACTACTAGTCAAGTTGACGTTAAGACAGACAACACTCCAACTGATACTACACAGTCGGACATAGCCGCAGCAGTAGATGCAGCAAAAAAGAAGATTGCTCCTACAAGTGCAGACAACACAACTACTAATCAACAACCAGAAGGAAATGCGTGGGTAAGAAAGAATAATGACGATTCAGAAACTGCTGATAGTTTTAAGCGTTGGCTTAGAGCAGACGGTCCAGGTCGAGAAAAGTTTGCTGGAAAAACTCCAGGCGATTATACAGCAGGTATGACAAGATTACTTGGTCAAGGTTATGCGTTACGAGCATTAGAAGTTTATAAATTATGGGGCTCAAAGTCAAATATAACACCACAAGCATTACAACAAATTAAATCAGCTGCGGCTGACCAAGCAAAAGAACTAGGGCTCTAATATGGATTTTCATCAACTAGTAAGAGAATTAGATGCATTAACTGCACAAGGTGTAAAGGAACTTGATCCTGAAGCTAGTGCCGCTATTGCTGCTATGGCTATTGGAAAGGCTGCTAAAGGTAAAAATCTTTCTCAAACTGAAAGAGATGCTATTGCAGATTATGCAGCTCTTTTTGAAGAACTGCTTAGAAATCCATCACTTAGGAGAAGACTCCTAGATATGCAAAAACTAGTTAAAAAGAAAAAGGAAAAATGAACTTAGTAAACTTATATCCAAAGTTTACAGACAATCCTTATCTTACTACACCAATCCAACGACATTTAGTCGAAACACTTCCTTTTAAAGATTTTGATAAAGACGGATACGAAGTTCCAACTCCTCTAGAACACTTGCACTACGAAGCAAACGGTGTTGAGCTTAATAGAGAAATACAATATCACATTGCACCAGTACAAGAATGGTATTGGGATACAGAATCGAGCGAACACGGTCTCGTATTAGATCATTGTATGCTATTAACTCGCTATGCGTTTGCAGGCGAAGCAAGAGAACAAATAATAGAAGTTTCAAAAAATAGACCTATCCTACAAAAACTGTTAAATATCAAACCCAAGTGGGGAATTGATTTTAGTCTTGACTATGTAACACACAACATTGTTATGGAAGTAATACATATTGAACAAGACTTTGATACACTAGAAGAAGCATACAGAGCAAAAGAACGTCTTGAAAATATTATTGATACAACAGACTGGTACGATGGTGCAATGCAATTATGGCAGCGCAAAGACGAATGGATTAACTTATCTTCAGACGATCATTCAAACTACAAAGCACAATTTTTTGGATGGGAACGTGCTTTTGACAATAAAAAAGTATTTTCTACTTGACTTTTATCTAACTTTATTATATAATAATACAAACTAACACAGGAGGACCCTATGGGTGATCGAGTATACGGCGCTGACGAAAAGGCGAAACTAGAAAATTTGGTACGTGAAGGCGTAACAGTATTGCAAGAAGTAGAAGATTTGCAAAACGGACTTAAAGAAACCGTAAAGCATATTGCAGAAGAAATGGATATTAAACCTAGTCTAATTAACAAAGCAATTAAAGTTGCTAAAAACCGTGACTGGGATCGTCATTATGATGAGTTTGATGATTTAGAAACTATTATTACTACACTAGGCTACGATAAGTGAACACCGTAATAGACTTTTGGAGGAGTGGTTACAGATCAGACAAGATAGCGTTTTATCTAGAACTGCTAAGTTTTGTATTTACTGTGGGTGCAAGTGCTACACTTGCATTTACAGCAGATGCACCAGATATGCGCATCGTATATCCGTTCTTTTTCATTGGTAGTATTACAGGATGCTTAGGCTATTACAGAAGAAAACTTGCTTGGCCAATGATGCTGACAGGTTGGTTTGTAATTGTCAACGTGTTTGGTTTTGGTGTGGCTATGGGATGGTGGTAAAGGATGTCTAAAACTGTATATTGGGCTCCAGTAATTGTAGGAGGCGATTGGCCGTTAGTAAGCGAACTTAAATTTTATGATTTAGAGCGCCTTATTAAACGTATCGATCCTATAGAATTTTTTGGCCCGGCATCAGCAAGATGTCCTGCAATGGTAGACGAATTAAAAAATACATTTGCACTAAAAAGTCCATTAGATTTGCACATTGATTTTGGTCCTGATTTTAACAGGCCGCAATGCTTCAATGAAACATACTCTCCAGAGCTATTAGAACAGTTTATTAATCAACCTAATCCGCATAGAATCTTTCAGTTGTCTTATGCACAGGTTTTAATGTACTGTGAAGATGAATTAACAATGACACAGTTACATCCTTATTATGAAGATAATGAGTTTACTGAAAATGTTATGGGAGTTTCTGGTACAATGGACATTTCATCCTGGCTAAGACCTGTACAACCGGGATTTAAATTTAAATCTAAAAAGCACGTACTTAATATTAAAGACGGAGATGCAGTAGCATACTATAGATTTAATACTGAAGAGCCAGTAGTAATGAAACGGTTTGATGCAAAAGGTTTGTATTCAGACAGAGCAAGTATTATGCAAAGTTGTTTAGCATTTAAAGACCATAAACCACAAAGGCACACATATTCACTTAAGGCATCTTATGAGGCGTTTAAGAGAGCACGTTATAACAAAAAAATGATGAAATATATTAAAGAAAATTTACTTGACTAATTACCTAAATAGTAGGATAATAAGAGTTAACGCTCAAGAAGAGCAAGTAGATGGTTAAGTTGGCCATAAGCAACGAAGGAGAAATGAATGCCATACGTTGATGCGATGTTTGATCGTGATCAAGATATTATCCGTGTAGTGGAGCGCCGTGATGGCAAAAGACACTACCACGAGTACCCTGCAAAATATACATTTTATTATAAAGACCCACGTGGCAAGTACAAAAGTATGTACGGAGATCCACTGAGTCGTGTAGTATGTAAGAACACAAAAGACTTTCGCAAAGAAGTTGCTATTAACAAAGGCAAAGATTTGTTTGAAAGCGACATTAATCCAATTTTCCAATGTTTAAGTGAAAACTATCTTAACCAAGACGCACCTAAACTAAACATTGCGTTTTGGGATATCGAGACGGACTTTGACCCGGAGCGTGGATTCGCACCAGTTGAAGATCCGTTTATGCCAATCACTGCTATCACTGTATGTTTACAGTGGTTAGATAGCGCACTCATTACCCTTGCTGTTCCACCTAAGGGTATGAAGCACGAAGATGCTGTAGAAATGTGCAAAGCACGTTGGGGTGATGAAGTAATACTATTTACTAACGACGAAGAAGGCAATGGCGAAAAGCAAATGCTTCTTGCCTTCCTTGATTTGTTAGAAGATGCTGATGTACAAAGCGGTTGGAACTCAGAAGGTTATGATGTTCCGTACACTGTAAACCGTATTCAGCGTGTATTAAGCAAAGACGACACTAGACGTTTTTGTTTGTGGGGGCAGTTGCCCAAGAAGAGAGAATATGAAAAATTCGGTAAAACAAGCGAGACTTACGATTTTGTCGGTCGTGTGCATCTTGACAGTCTTGAGTTGTACAGGAAGTATACCTACGAAGAACGGCACACTTACAGACTTGACGCAATCGGTGAACTTGAGGTCGGAGAAAATAAAACAGTCTATGAAGGAACTTTGGACCAGCTCTACAACAACGACTTTGAAACGTTTATAGAATATAACAGACAAGACGTTGCATTGCTCGATAAACTTGACAAGAAACTACGTTTTATTGACTTATCAAACAGCATTGCACACGAAAACACTGTATTGCTACAAACTACAATGGGTGCTGTTGCTGTTACAGAGCAAGGCATTATTAACGAAGCACACAACCGTGGGTTACAAGTGCCAAACCGTCCTAGACGTGATGACGAAAGTACACAAGCCGCAGGTGCATATGTTGCATTTCCTAAAAAAGGCTTGCACAAGTACATTGGCTCAATGGACTTGAACTCACTATATCCGTCAGTAATTCGTGCATTGAATATGGCTCCTGAAACTATTGTAGGACAAATACGTCCTGAAATTTCAGATGCTCGCGTACACGAAGATATGACACTAAAGAAAAAGTCATTTGCAGGTAGTTGGGAAGGACGTTTTAGTACAGAAGAATACGAAGCAGTTATGGAGAAGAAAAAAGATATTGCTCTTACTGTTGACTGGGAAGATGGTCGTACAGATGTACTAAGCGGTGCAGAAATATATCAACTTATCTTTGATTCACATATGCCGTGGATGCTAAGTGCAAACGGCACCATCTTTACTACAGAGTTTGAAGGTGTTATTCCGGGTATTCTAAAGCGTTGGTATGCAGAACGTAAAGATATGCAGAAGATGTTGAAGAAAGCAAAAGAAGCTGGCAACAAAACTGAGATTGAATACTGGGACAAACGTCAGCTGGTTAAGAAGATTAACTTAAACAGTTTGTATGGTGCAATTCTTAACCCAGGTTGTAGATTCTTCGATAAACGTATTGGTCAGTCAACTACACTAACTGGTCGACAAATCGTTAAGCATATGAGTGCCGAAGTAAACAAGACTATCACAGGCGAATATGACCACGTAGGTAAAGCAGTTATCTACGGTGATACTGACTCTGTGTACTTTAGTGCTTGGCCTGTGTTAAAAGATGATGTAGAAAGCGGAAAACTAGAGTGGGATATTGATAAGTGTATTACACTCTATGACCAAGTGTGTGAACAAGCAAACACTACATTCCCAGACTTTATGGCAAGAGCATTTCACTGTCCAAAAAGCCGTTCAGATGTTATTGCGGCAGGTAGAGAGATTGTTGCACAGTCAGGCTTATACATTACCAAGAAACGTTATGCGGCACTTGTTATTGACTTAGAAGGATTTAGAGCAGATACTGACGGCAAGCCTGGCAAGGTTAAGGCTATGGGCTTAGACTTACGTAGATCAGACACACCTGTGTTTATGCAAGAATTCCTAAGTGAAATTCTGCTTATGGTACTAACTGATGCAAGTGAAAAAGAAGTACTAGAACGTATTACAGAGTTTCGCAAAGACTTTAAAGAACGTCCTGGTTATGAAAAAGGCGCACCTAAACGTGCAAACAAGATTGGACATTATCAACGTTTGGAGCAAAAACAAGGCAAGGCAAATATGCCAGGCCACGTAAGAGCAAGCATCAACTGGAATACACTAAAACGTATGAACGGTGACAAGTACTCGCAAGAAATTGTTGACGGTATGAAAGTTATTGTTTGTAAACTCAAGCAAAATCCATTAGGATATACAAGTGTTGCGTATCCAACAGATGAATTGCGTATTCCAGATTGGTTTAAAGAACTTCCATTTGACGGAGATGCAATGGAAGAAACAATTATCGATAACAAGTTAGACAACTTGATCGGTGTGCTTGATTACGACTTAGAAGATACTAAGCAGAATACTACATTTAGTAGTTTATTTGACTTTGGTGATTAGATGCTAGACTATAAGATTTATAAATCAGATACAATTATTAATAACCACGAAAAGTTTATTGATATTTGCGAATATGCTAGTCAATTATTAAAGCACGAGTTTCAAGGAGCACCTAATACAACTTGGATTTATAACCAATACAACATCTTTTCTTATACTGCGTCAAGTATTTTATTTTACGACTTGTATAAAGACCTAAATAAAGCTATAAGAAGCTATATTGGAGATGATCGTAGAGTGTGGTTTCAGTCTTGGTTGAACTTTTTGTCATATGATGAGATAGAAAAGGTGCTACCTATGCACGGACACGATTGGGATATACACGGTTATATTTCAATTGATCCGAAAAACACTATTACCGAGTTTACTAACTTTGAAGTTAAGAATGAAGTAGGTAATATTTACATTGGTCCTTGTGGTGACGAGTATCGGCACAGGGTAAAAAATGTAGACAAATGGGACGGAAGTCGAATCACTATTGGATTTGATTGTACGTTTGATGCTGACAAGGTTCACGCATCGAATAATAAACTATTTCCGATACTCTAGAGAACTATTATGAAAATAAAAATAGAAGTTGAAATAGATACTGATAAGCAAAACGATTTACAAACAATCGAAGAGCTTATTGCTATGCTACGCCAACTTGCAGAAAATTACGAGGACTAATATGTTTTTAAAAGTAACAGAAGTTGAGCATTATACTGATCGACTTTTTAGATTTCGTACAGAACGACCACAATCGTTTAGGTTCACTGCTGGTGAATTTACAATGATTGGTATGGGTGACGATGACATTATGCGGGCGTATTCGCTTACTAACGGTCCGTATGATGAATACCTTGAGTTTTACTCAATTAAAGTTCCAGATGGTCCACTAACTAGTAGACTACAGAACATAAAAGTAGGAGATGAGATAGAAGTAGGCGAAAAACCAACAGGAACGCTTACTACAGCGAACTTAGAGCTTGGCGGGGACTTATGGTTACTTGCTACAGGAACCGGCGTAGCGCCGTTTATATCGCTTCTAAGAGACCCCACAACGTATGAGTTGTTTGACAAAATTACTGTTGTGTGGAGTGTAAGAGAACAAGTAGAACTGTTATCGTACAATTCTTTCTTGCAAGAGCAAGATATTGTTTATATACCAACAGTAACACAAGATCCCGAATGGCCAGGTGAAAGTAATAGAATTACAACTCAGTTAACTACTGGATTAATTGATACTAATCCTATAAAAAATAAAATAATGATTTGTGGAAGTTTATCATTCAACAACGATGTTAAAGATATACTAAATGGCTGGGGTTGGAGCGAAGGTAACAGACGAACTGCTGGTACTTTTGTACAAGAAAAAGCCTTTGTAAGTTAGGAGAATACTATGAGCAATGATGTTAAATGGAATATAGGTGGATCTGTTGTTAAGGAAGATGATAGATATGTTGTGAGTGATAACACAACTCTAAAAAATCTTGTACTAAGTTCAACAAAGTTGCGTCCAAATAAATCAACTACTGGTCATCGTCACGCCGGACAAGAAGAAGTATACATTTTTGTAGAAGGAAAAGGACAGATGGAACTAGATTTTCGTATCTTTGATGTTAAAGCAGGCGATGTTGTAACAATCGAAGATAATGTGTTTCATAAAGTCCATAATACCGGTGACTATGTGTTAGAATTTATTTGTGTATTTGACGGTAGGAGAAAAATATGAAGGTAGGGTTTACCTGTTCAACGTTTGATTTGCTACACGCAGGGCACGTACAAATGCTTCGCGAAGCAAAAGAACAGTGTGATTACTTAATATGCGGATTACAAGTTGATCCTAGTGTAGATAGAGCAGAAAAGAACGCACCAATACAAACTATTGTTGAACGTTATACTCAGCTTAAAGCAGTCGGTTATGTAGATGAAATTATTCCATACGGTACTGAAGAAGATTTAGAAGACATTCTTAGTATGTATCATATTGATGTACGCATACTTGGCGAAGAATACAGAGACAAAGACTTTACTGGTAAAGATATTTGCCGCAAACGTGACATTGACTTATATTTTAATAAACGTGATCACAGATTTAGCTCAAGCGACCTAAGAAAGAGGGTATCAGATGCAAAAAACAAATAAATTTATATTTGATGTAGACGGAACACTTACTCCTAGTAGAGGTGTTATTGATCCAAAGTTTAAAGATTTCTTTAATCAGTTTTGTCGTTCTAATTCAGTCTATCTTGTTACTGGAAGTGATAAACCTAAAACTGTAGAACAGTTAGGAGAAGATACTTATAACTTAGCACACACAGTTTACAACTGTAACGGCAATGATGTATGGCAAAGTGCAAAACACATTCGCACAAACGAATGGACACTTCCTGAAGATGCACATAACTTCTTGTCTGATATTTTAACACAAAGTATATTTCCGTTGCGTACAGGATTACATTTTGAACATCGTCCAGGGATGGTAAACTTTAGCATC
>Ga0181592_10002709_pt1 | contig 14605 bp, 15 predicted proteins | sample 071ome_20_FD_133755 | JGI IMG/M metagenome (GOLD analysis project Ga0181592, IMG submission 133755) | Coastal salt marsh microbial communities from the Groves Creek Marsh, Skidaway Island, Georgia - 071412BT metaG (megahit assembly) | ecosystem: Environmental > Aquatic > Marine > Intertidal...
AATGTATATTTAAAGTTCAGGGGAAAGAATAGCGGCACGGTATCAGAAGCGACAATTCACGCTGATTATCTAAGCGGTTTAACTTATAATGCAGCCTGGAAACAATTCTTTCAGCTTAATGGCACGGAACTTATTCGACTTGAATCTCAGAACATCATATTCAACGAAAACGGACTCGACCACGACTTCCGAGTAGAGTCAAACTTGAACGATCATGCTCTGTTCTTAAACGGTTTTAATGGTAATGTAGGTATTGGCACGGCCGCACCAAACGGCACTTTGGGTTTGGTAACGTCAGACGGCGGCACCAACGTTTCGACTAATCTGAATATGTCGCTCCCTGGCACTGCCACTCAGGGCCAGTCAGTAATTACCCTCGGAAGTCGACAGGCTAGTGTTGATTACGACAATATCATTAGCGGTAGTTACGCTCTTGGTCTGATTTTCTCCACACCCAACAGTCACCGTTTTAATGATGGTACTAACTACACCTTTGAAACATCAACTGCCGCTACGATAGTTAACGAAGACGGAATCGACCATGACTTCCGAGTAGAGTCGAGCTTGAACACTCATGCTCTGTTTGTTCAGGGTAGTGATGGCTTCATAGGTGTAAACCAATCAGCGCCTGGTTTTAGATTCGATCTTGTAGATGACGCGGCCGCATATACTGATGGTGAAAAATCTGTAGCAAGCTTTTCTTCTGCTTCTGATCAACGTTCATTTTTGAAAATTAAAAATACTCACACTAATCCAGTTGCTGGTGCTCCGAAAGCAGGACTTGATTTAGAAGTAAAGGATTATGCTAATTCTCCAAACGTAATGCGAGCATGGCTTGAATTGGGCCAACGTACCTCGGCCGGGGCCGGGGGCATAACAAACTTAACTGTTCCTACAACATTTCGAATATATGTTGACAATGACGGAGATCTTACGAGTTCTAGTGGAGAATTTCCTTCTTCACAAACTGTACCTGGAACACAAATACTATATTTATCCAATACCGAAGTTATATTCAACGAACCAGGCAACGATGTTGACTTCCGCGTAGAGTCGAACGTCAGTGCTCATGCGTTGTATATGCGAGGTAGTGACGGTCGGATAGGAATTAACGCATCAGGTCCGCAAGGCACGCTTCATGTAAGAACATCGAACTCTAGTGATAACGTCAGAAGCAACATATTCGTAGATTTACCCAGTACCGCAACACAAGGTTATTCAGACATTACTTTCCAAGGTCGAGCGAGTAATATTGATTACAACAGCACTATCGCTGGTAGTTACAACAATGGAATGCTTTTCTCCGCCCCTTCGGGGCAAAGACATGGATTTAGGTTTGGTAGTAATGTAGAGTATTTCACCATTAAAGAAGCGGAAACCGTAGTTAACGACAGCAGCAGCGACCACGACTTCCGTGTAGAGTCGGACACATTAACTCATGCTCTGTTCGTTCAGGGTTCAGACGGCCGAGTAGGAATAAACACATCAGCGCCGGGAAGTCCGTTAGAAGTCGGCGTGGCGTCAGGTACCTCCGGCCCCACGAGCGCTCTACGAATAATCTCAACAGACGGTGGTGCCTGGGGGGTTTATCCAACTAGCGCTGTAGCTAACCCTGTCTGGAATACAAATGTGAACTCCGGTGAACAGTTTTCATGGTCAGTAGGTGGTGGTGAAGTAGTTAGAATAGACGCATTTGGTAAAGTCGGCATCGCTTGCACATCACCAACTCAAGCACTAGATGTTGTTGGTACGATTACTACAAGTGCCGATGTTCATATCACTGGTGCTATAAGAGACAGCAGTGGCGATTATGGTACTTCGGGTCAAGTATTAAGTTCGACTGCGACAGGTATTAATTGGATAGATCAATCTTCTCTTTCTGTTGGTGACGCAGACACACTTGATGGTGTAGATAGTACATCTTTCTTGAGAAGTGATCAGAGCGACACAGGAAGCGGTATTTATACCTTTTCCGATACTAGCACATCTGCCACATTAAATGTTTCTGGTCATGCAGGAGCTGCAAATTACAACTATTTCTTGAGTGCGTCGAATGACGGCGGGGTTAAAGCTGTACATTTTGTAAACGGTTCAACGAGAACTGCTGATGGCGGAGTTAATACTTATACTATTAGAAATGATGGCGGTAGTTTAAGATTAGGTAGAAGTAATCAGTCTACATTAATTGAAGGTTCTGGCGATTTAACCTATAATTCTAATGAAGTTTGGCATGCTGGTAATGACGGTGCTGGTTCTGGTCTAGACGCAGACACGCTTGATGGTCAAGAAGGTTCATATTATGCTCCTCTTGCTTCACCAGCACTCACAGGTACAGCAACTGCTGTCAACTTAACAATATCTGGTAATTTAGTAGTTAATGGTGAAACAAGTACGATTAACTCAGATAACCTGAATGTTGCGAATAATGTCATAGAATTAAACAGCGGTCTTACTGTCGCAAATCCAAATGATAGTGGTATCATAATAGAAAGAGGCACTTCTGGCGACAATGCATTTATGGGTTGGGATGAAAGTGAAAATCAATTTATACTGGGTACGACCACTGCTACAGGAGACAGTACCGGCAACTTTACTATAACGCCCACCACGCTCTCAGTCGGTTTTACTAAAATATCAAGTTCAAGTAACATACCATTATGGGTAGACTCCACAGATGCTGTGTCTAGAATAGCTCTGTCTGATACCGCAGGATCACTTACACTAGAGACAAGTAGCGGCAATCTTGAAGTAAATATTGGAGGAGATGCTAGCACTTCTGGAACAAATTCTACAAGAGCTATGAATATTTCTTCTGGCGGTGACATTTCATTTTACGAAGACACCGGAGCAACAGCTAAGTTCTTTTGGGATTCTAGTGCTGAAAGATTGGGCATCGGCACTTCTACTCCAAATTATACACTAGATGTTAACGGAGATATAAAATTATCAAGTACAGGAACACTTTGGTTTGATGATACCGCCGGCGGAGTAGAAAAAATTACATCCACGGGTGGCGGCACTTTAGATCTGTATTCCGATGTGCAAATGCGCTTTATTGAAAGTGATGTCTCCGCCGTTGCAGCAACTATTAATGTTAATGATTCTCGTATGGGCATTGCCTGCACATCACCAACTGTTGCTCTTGATGTTGTTGGTGATATTAATGCTACTGGTGCATTGACCGCTACCACCAAGTCCTTTGTCATAAATCATCCAACTAAACCGAACATGAAACTGCGTTATGGTTCTCTTGAAGGACCGGAAAACGGTGTTTATATAAGAGGAAGGCTTAGAGGAAACATAATAGAACTACCAGACTATTGGGTTGGTCTTGTCGATGAAGATACAATTACTGTAAATCTAACACCAATCATAAATAAACAAGATTTGTTTGTAAAAGAAATAAAAGATAACAAAGTATTTGTCGAAGGTTCAGATCAAATAAACTGTTTCTTTACTGTGTATGGTGAACGCAAAGATGAACCAAGATTTGAGGTAGAATACAACAATGAGTAGAATTAAGTTTGAAATTGCTGAAGATAATATTGTTACCGTTACAGATAGTGATTTTAAAGAAGAACAAATCAATGTCATAAAAGAAAATAATGTTTACTGCGTGACTGTTAGTGTGGTAAATGAAACCCTAGAAATAGAAGAAGGAACCGAGATAGATGGCGACTAGAACCAGTACACAATCCGGTAACTTCAGCGCAACGGCTACATGGGGTGGTGCGGCCGCGCCTGTTGATGGCGATTCTTTCACGGTCGCCGCCGGCCACACAGTTACAATTGATACTGGAATATCTGTTCCTACTAACGGTTATATCGATAGTAATGTATACGGAATATTACAAAGCCAGGCCTCGGCAAGTACAACATTAAGAATGAACGGTCGTCTTTATGTGCAAGGTGGAGGAACATTACATTTAAGAGCAGGTGCTACAATACAAGTCAATGGAACATCTGGAGACCAACATGGCATTTGGATAGAAAATGCTGCTAGTGCAAGTTGTATCATGGAAGGCAGTGATGGTATGCCAACTACAACTCTATCTGCGGCTGAAACTGTAGATTCGACTTCTCTCGCATTAACATCAGCAACCGATTTTGCTGTTGGTGATTGGATTGCAATTTATGATAATCACACGACGGTAGGGGCCACGAACGACCACGACTGGCAACATACCGACGAAGGGTTTTGGATTCATGATATTTCTGGCAATACTGTTTATTTTAGAAAGTATGTTGGACCAGATGATGTGACAGTTTCAAGTGTGAATAGTGCAGTCATAACCGTATCGAACGCAAAGGTCTTTCGCGCAGGTCAAATTATAATATTTGGCACAGGTTCAAATAGAAATGTAAAAACAATCAATAGTATTAACTATGGGTCAAATGAAATAACATGTGATAGTGCTATAACAGGAACGGTAACTGGCGAAATTGTATATCTTACTGGAACAGAAAAGGGACATTCGTTAAACGATAAAGTCCGTAAAATGGCGGCAGTCACAACCGCAACTTCGACCGATACCGATACCACTATCACCGTCTCTTCATCAGCTGGGTTTCAAAATGGAGACGAAATCTGGATAGAATGGAGAGGAGAAGCAGACAGTACAACGGATCACATAGGTTACTATGATGCCATAACAGCAGATAAAACCAAACACACAATTAGTTCTATTGCTGGAACAACAATAACACTTACTGCTGCGATTAGTTACAATGTAGTTGAAGGCGCTCTTGTACATAGAATGACAAGAGATGTAGTGTGTGAAACTGTTGCGAGTGACGGATCTGATTACGCCTTTTTCTATAATGAATATACCAGTGGTTATGACCAAAAATTTATAATGAAAGATGTACAATTCCGTAACTGGGGTAATGACGATTCAAATATATATACTGGAGTGACTATTCGAGGTCACCATAGCACAGATAGTCTTCCAGTCACATTAACCGAAACTGTTCCAGCAAGAGGCCGCGAACCTTGGATTGAAGGTGTTGTGGTACATTCTTATCCAGAAACGACTCACGATAACGATTGGGGTGGTATGTGGATATACGATGCTAGATATGCAAAACCTAGATGTTGTTTCACTATGAACGGAGATGACGGATTCGGTGTGCACTATGAACCCGGTGCAGCGATTGCTAATTGTATTTCGGCATCGGCTAGAGAACGTGCTTTTAGACTTGAAGGTTCTAATGAATGGTATGAATGTGCATATCTTTACGGAAGTAGAGCTCGATACGGTTTAAGAATGATACAACCTTACGAAGTGGGTATGGGATATCATGATATCATTCTCGATGCTATGCTATATGGAGTAAGGTCTTTCAACGCTACACCCTTTATATACAGAAGTAAGTTTACAGCATTGAGGTATGGCCATGTTAATAATGCTGCACAATTTAAACTAATTTATTGTAAAACAAAAACATTGAGCGGTCTTTCAAACACTGATGATGAAACTGGAACTCCGCAGGTAGGAGATAGTTATGTAATGAGAGCGTATAGATCATTAGGAAGTCCACCAATGATAAGTTTAGAACACAATTTTGAATATGATGCTGTTAGCATTTATGGATTTTATTCAGAATCAAAATGGGATAACACAGAAAAGGCTTGGAGATTTTTTAGAAGATATGATGCTGATAGTAACCCTGCGTTAGCGGATAGGATTTTTATACCCGCGAATACAACAACAAGAATTTCCGCAGAAGTAAAACTTTCTCCTGGATTCAGTGGAAACTATCCTTACCTTTTTGCTCATGATTTGATATCAGGTACAGGAGAAGACCGAATAAATGCCGGTGCCGCAGATGCTTCTATATGGGCAGGTAAGAGATATTCTGCACAATATTCTGTTGCCGCTGCAAGTGCTTACGAAGAAGAACAAATTACCATCGCGAGTAAACCTTATCCTAGATTTTATTATTGTGGTGTACTAAGTGATAATAGAAATGCAACCGAGGGTTACTGGGTACGCAACCTTCGCATTAGATTTGATACACCATATCCAAATCCAGCGTTTTCATTATCAAACGAATCAACTGTTTTTAGTTTTTCTTCCAGTAATATCAATATAAGAGATTCATTCACACAACAAAAAAGAAGATGGGGAGGGTAACACATGTCCGATGTGTTAATTACACCAGCCAGTAAAAAGATTGAATTTTTTGATGCGAGTTCTAATATAGACGGAAAAATAGAACTTGATGCAAGTGATAACCTCGTAATCACAAATGCCGGCGGAGACATTATCGTAGGAGATTCTACATCTGATATATTTGTAGGTGATGGTGTCACTAGCGTAGATATTGTATTTGAACAAAGCGGTGAAATTAGAGGAACTGGATCACAAACAATCACATTAGGCACTTCTGGTGATACAGTGGCTATAGGTTCTGGAGTAACTTTTACTTTACCTAGTACAACACTTATTACAAATCTAAATGCTGATTTACTAGATGGTATAGACAGCACATCTTTCTTGAGGAGTGACGCAGACGATACTTACACAGGAACTTTAACAATAGGCTCAACATCTGGCGATGCTAAAATAGCTTTTCCAGACATATCAACTTCTGTTGTTCCTGATGTTCCAACAAACCAACAATATGATTACATGACTTTTGGAGTAAATGGGTCTATAAGTCAAGTTTCTGGTCGCGGTGCTTTGATGATTGCTTCTTCTGATGATTCTCTTGTCCTGGCAAATGGCGATGTAGGTAGAAACTTTACTAATTCAGAAATTAATGTCGGCGCTGAAGAAACTTACCTATTATCAGATGGTGGTGTTCAAATTTTTACAGGTCTCCAGAGTGCGGGTGGTTCTGGTTGGCCAACTGCCCATAGTTTTGCTTTTAACAACTCTGGCCAACTTGATATTAATGTTGCAACTGGTACAGCACCTCTTAGTGTTTCTTCCACAACCGTAGTAACAAATCTAAATGCTGATTTGCTTGACGGGTATCAACCCGATGTAAGTAGCGCGTCTGGAACAGCAGATACAATAGTCCTTCGAAATGCTAATGGTGATGATTTCCGACGATACGGATTTGCTAATTACTTTAATATGAGTCACTCTACAGGTACCAGATCAAGCGATACAATTTTCTTTTCATCAACCGACGATTATATTAGAAAAACCAATGCCACGGGCATGAGAGCTTCACTTGATGTTCCTACAAGAACAGGTGGAGACGCATCAGGCACTTGGAATATTAGTATATCTGGAAGCGCAGGTTCAACAGCAACAGCAGATCAATGGACAACAACACGAACAATTAACATGACTGGCGATGTTTCAAGTGATGCGGTAAACATCGATGGATCAGGTAATATTACAATTACAAACACCGCGGTTACAAATGACAGTCACACACACGATACTAGATATTATACCGAATCGGAAATAGACACAAAGTTGACGAATGGTACAGTCACAAAGTTAGCCAACCAATGGTCCAATGTTACAGGAAATTTAACCGGTTATATGAATGACGGCGGCGGAAACTTAGGGTTTAGATTCAACGCGACGACCGGAGCAACCAATACTCTAGTAGAAGCAGGACAAGCTTACGAAATAGAGGTTGCAAATGATACCAATGGAGGAGATTTCGTTATATACCGCGGCACTACCGCCGGTGGACTTGCTGGTGAAACAATAACATGGAGTGAAGCATTTGCTATTGAAGGAACCGACGGTAGTGTTAGATTATCAGGAACTCTGTGTACACCTGGTGTCGCAATCAAAAACTCAGCAGGAACAACACAGGTAACCTTATGGTCTAATGCCTGATTCAAATTCTATATAATTATTGTATAAACCGTTTTCAAGTGCTGATGCTTCTAGTTCCCAAGGTAGTTTATCATATGGTATACCGGAACAGTCTTTGTCATACCACATCAATCTGTGACCACCTTTATATAACTCACGAAGCTCACCTCTTGCATATTGCTTGAGGTGAACTGCTTCGTGGCATATTGTCATAATAAAATTCTTTTCATCCATTTCTTTGTGTACTTCAATTGTGAAGTCACGAGGTCTTATGTTAGTATCTTCCCAAGTACAAGAACCGTATAAGTCAGTAGGTTTATGAATGTGAAGATCACAATGTATTTGTTGAAACAGTTTATTGGATAAAAGGGAGTAACAGGTAACAGCTAACACTCTACGCGCCAGTTCTTTCTGTTTCCTGGTACCACCCTTTAATTCAATGTTCATGACTGTTCTTCAGAATCTCGATGAATTTCTTTACTCATCTGTTCTATATCATTTTTCTCCTTTTCTTTTTGTGCCTCTTCTTCTTCGCTGACCATATGTTCTAATTGAGCTTTAAACCTTCTATACAAAACACCCATATCGTATAGTTCATCCCCTTTCAGAAATCCTCTCTGGGTCAGAGCATCGATAATATTTAATACTGACGAAAAATCATTTTTATCTAACAATAACTTTGTTTTCATTTTTACTCCTACGAAATTAATTTAGAAAAGTCTCTTTTTACAGATTTACCAATTGTTGTGTTATCAAATACAGGAATATCATCCTCTTCTTCTTCAACTTCCTGTTCTACATCAAACAACCTCATTTTAGGTCTATCAACACCAACCATAAACTTACGATAAGTGGCTGGATCATTATATCTATTCTTCAACTGTTTGACCATAATTTGATTCATTTCAGCCATTTCATCATTTGATATTAAGGCCATCATAAAATCAGCAGTCGCTGGTAAACCAAATGATTCAGAAGTATCTTCAAGACCTGGATCACTATTCACATAACCACTACGATTTAACTGAGTAGCTGTGACAATCGGCAAATCTTTTTCAACTGCTAGACCACGGAGTTCTTCTGCGATTGCTTTGATGTATGTATACGAATTAATGGACCCTGTCATTTTCATTCGCATTGAACCACAGATGTTTAGATAATCAATATACACAATATCTGGTGTGAAATTCTTTTTCAATACCAGTTCGTTCATGAGATATCTAAAGTTACCTGAGTGTGCAGCAGCAGTCGGATACTCTTTCACCACAAGTTTACCATTGGCTTTTGATTGTATATCATTCACGCGAGTACTAAACATTTTCTTTGACATATCTTTAATCTGGTCAAGTGGTACATTCAGTAGATTCGCGTCAATTCGTTCTGAAATTCTTTCTTCAGCCATTTCAAGTGTTATGTATAAAACATTTTTACCATCCTTAATGTTTGCTGCAGCCATATGGCACATCGCAAGCGTTTTACCAACTCCGGTACCTGCCAATATCACATTCAATGTTTTATTTGGCAAACCACCACCAGTAATAAGATTCATATATTCGAGGTCAAAGGGTACTCTATCTTCTACTTTCTGATAGAAATCAAAACGACTCTCGGCGTCTTCAAAATAATCATGACCAACTCTGTCGTCAAAGCTTACAGCCAATGCGTCCGAAAGTATATCGGGAATACTACCCTTCTCTTTCTTTTTATCTTTACCGTCAATGATTTTAATTGACTGCATAATTGCATTGTATACAGCCTTCTCTTGACAAAACTTTTCTGTCGTGTCAATTAACCAATCAATGTTTTCGTTTATTTCTCCAAAGTTCTTTACATATTCGGTAGATGTTTTGTGAAGACCTTCGTTAATAGTATCTTCATCAATTTCAAGCGTCAGTGTATTTTTATCTGGCAGGGTATTATACTTGGATATAAAACCCGAGATTTTAGAAAACAAGTATTTTTCAGTGTCGTCTGTGAAATACTCATTTTGTAGGAAAGGAAGAACGCGCCTAGAATATTCTTCATTCTGCGTCAGATTCTCCAATATCGTTTTCTCTATCATCTTTTGACTCCATATAATCAAGAGATTCTTGTATTAAACCCACAAGAATGTCACCAAGTAAAGTTTGAAATTCAGCCTGTTCTTCTTCACTATAAAGCATTATATCAAAATCTTCTGGGTCATGTACTTTATAATCAAAATGAAGGTTGCCTCTTCCTTGCTCATCTTCATCAAACTTTACTTCGCCATAAGAGTATAGTATATCATTCCATGGTTCATTCGTCAACCGAATTCTAGCTGTTTCACCGTCTTTTGTTTCCATATTTAAAACGGAATATTTTTCTCTTATATCTTGCATAATTCAACTCCTGCTTCTTCAAACATGGAACGCGAATCATTAAACGATTCTGTCCATCTAGCATCATCTGGCGAAATTTCATATTGACAAACCACACGGCGAATGCCTACTTGTATAATACCTTTGGCACATTCAGAACAAGGTGGTAGTCCATAAACATAAAGTGTAGCTCCGCGTAATGAGGTCCCTGTATAAACCGCATTAAAGATAGAATTCATTTCGGCATGAATAACATATTTGCGTTTAACAACACTATCACTCATTCTTTCAGGATCATCACGAATCCATTTAGGAAAACCATTGTACCCAGTAGACAAAACTCGCCTATCTACTGGATCAACAGCAACAGCACCAATCTTTCTTCTTGGATCTTTACTCCAGGTAGAAACATCTTCGGCTAATTTTAGGAATCTAAGATCCCACTTCTCCGTCGTCATTTAATATATCACCCATTGCAACACGATACTTCTTTTCAATAAATTCATTGAAGTCGGTATCTTTAAACATATTCACCCAAAATTCCATGTTAGACTCTAGTTGAGAGGCTCGCATGTTTGGTTCTTCTAGTTCACCCGTTTCTCTATTTACACGAGCATACCAACCCTGTTTTGGTTTGGCCACATACCCGCCTTCAAGTGCAATGTCAAGTAGACCAGAATAACGATTGATACCACCTTCAAATGAAATGGTAATCGGTATCTTGGACTTTTCTCTTACATACCTTGACTTCTCTACATTGATGATAAAGTGGTGACCCTGTAGTTCTTTACCATCTTTATCTTGCTGACGACCTACAATCCAAATGTTATCAGAAGAATAGTATGCACCTGTACCACCAGACACAACATCTTTACTAAACATTTCCATTGTTTTGTAGGTATGATTGATTGCAATCATTGGAATGTTTTTCAGTGTAAGATGTGGTGTCACCATACGAAACAGAGACTTCAACTGTTTTGCACGAGACATATCAGCCACCGACTTTTCGTTCAGTGCATCCTCTACTTCTTTCTTTGAAGCAATGTTACCAATTGAATCAATTACAATCATCACTTCATCTTCGCGTTTAAGTTCTTGCAATTGTTTCATTACATCAAACTTCAACTGTTCTACATCGGTAATTGGTGTATGAACAACAGAATTTAAATCGACACCAAACGATTCAAAGTATGATTGTGGTGTACCAAATTCTGTATCGTAAAACAATACAACACCCTCTGGATATTTCTTTAGAAAAGAAGATACCAATAGAAGCGAGAATCCGGTTTTAAAGTGTTTTGATGGTCCAGCAATTGTAGTCAGACCAGGCGTAAGACCACCATCAATTGTACCTGACAATGCAACATTAATCATAGGTACCGATGTTGGTATCATGTCACTCTTGCCATAGACTTTACTATCAGCAAGCGTAGAAGTGAACCCTACTGTAGAGTTCTTAATCAATCGTTCTTTTAAGCTCACACATTTCCTCCAGTATAAACATTACGAAGTTGGTCACTAAATTCTTCAATCTTCACCAATCGTGTAGTGGCGGGCCAGTATATGTAGTCCTTGTCCGTACCACTAGCTAAATTATTTAACAACGGTTGTATCATATTATACATGGCATCAAGCCTGTCCTGTACCGTTTCAAGTTCTTGGACGGTGGATTGAACCACCGTCGTTGCATTCTGTACTGCTTCGAGTTCATTCTCGTCAACGAGCGTGAACCCAAAATCAAATGTATTACTGTCCATTAACTACCTCCTCATCATAATAATTTCCTTTTAACCTATCTTCTGGGTTTGCCTTAGAGTGTACCGAATTCAAAAAATTATACAAGTCTTTGTTTGGAATTCTAAAAACTTGATATGGTTCAACATTCAATAATTTTGCTAATTCTGGAACAATTTTTTTCCTATATTCATTAAATGCTTTATTTCTTTTTAAGATAGAAAGAAGTTCTTCTTGTTCCTTAGATGTGAGTTTATCTAGTTCTTCTTTAATCCACCACACAACATCTCCAATTCCAGAAAAGAAACCATAACATTTACGAAACCTTTCTTCCCCACCAAGAACTACTTCGCCACCATAAAAACAACCAGCGTAATATGGAGAATATTCATTCCATTCGTAAATATATTCTCCCGTCTCAAATTTTTTAACAAATTCTCTAGCCATTAAAACCTCCCTAAGAATCTTGCAATGTGATGGACAAATGGTAGTAATGTAATAGCCATGAATAGATTTGCACCTGTATGGGCCATGGCTATTCGTAGTGTATCACCTTTCGGCATACCATCACTGACTAACAAACCTGCTAACCATATTGTTCCTGTTGTGCCAATGTTCGCACCAAGTACCGCAGCAATCGCAGCAGGTAATGGTACCGCACCAGATGCGACAAGAGCAATAATGGCTGTTGTAGATAAAGAAGACGATTGCCATAACAAAGTCATAACAATACCACCAAAGAACATGTAAATTGGATTTGCAATGAAAAACTGTAAATGTTCCATATTGCCCATAGCTTTCATTCCACCACTAAACATTTTAAGTCCAATGTAGAACACGACAAGACCAATGAGCACTGTAATAACCGGATTATTTAATTCCATCTTCTTTACCTTTTTGACTAAATCCATCACTCTTTTTCCATTGCACGATGCCAGTACCTATAAATGATTTTCTCCTCTTCAACTTCTTCCTCTAGTTCTTGCCCTTTCCATTTATACCAAATTGTTTCAGCTAATTCTCTATCAGTCATTTTTTATTACCCTTCAATTGTTGTGCCATTTGTTTCAATACGGTAGCAGTGTTTCGATTCTTCTTCGCAAGACCAATGTTTGCTGCCAATAATAACAAAACTGCCAATGGATCAAATGCAAAAATAATAATCAAAATAATTAATCGTACACTTTCCTCTACTCGTTTCTCACCATAAATCATTTCCGAAACATATGCGAGAGGACCAATCTCTGCTTCAAGGCTCACCTGTTCTTTTGTCAAAACACTTTTACGAACACGCAATTCTTGAACAACCATTATATCATTTTCTATCTCATTTGTCAAGGCCTTTCTATCAGGTTCTTGTAACTTTCTAACAGCAACCGAACCTTCTCTACCTCTTATTCTTTTAGCATCTATAAGAGTCTGTATTATATCATCAAGTTGTTTTATAACCTTTTCTTTATCAGAAATACTCCTTTGTTTGTTTTCAATTTGATTATTCAGTATACTTATTTCAATATCATTATTTGAAGTGGACAGTGTTTGGTCTATATGAGCTTTCGAAAGAAAACCAAAGATACCAAGACTTGTTATGAACATAAGAACGAAGATGGCACTGATAAGATAAGTTTTCAGTGCTCTTGGTGTATGATCCCAATTATGATATAACCAAGAAACAGTGACCAATTTTCCAACTTCTAGTACAGAACCCATGATAGCCACCGGTAACACCGCTGCAGCAAATATTGATACCAGACCAATAATTGAGTAATATGCAGCGACGACCGAAACGCCGATGGCTGTTGCGAGGGCAATGTAGTTAACCATTTTTAATTAAAGAAAACTTGTCCAATCTTTCATAAACTTCCTCCAAAGGGTGTCTCAAGAAAAAACCTATCGTCAATCTAGCATTAGGGTCTTTTTCTACTCCATGCATAACATGACCAACATCGATTAGTGCAGCTTCATACTGATATGGTTTATGTTCCATATGAATGGTTATTTCCGTATCTAAAAGATTTATATTAATTTTAACTCCGAATTCTTTTTTTACCTGATCATCTAAGTGGTGTTCCACTTTCTGATTAGGAAACAAATAAGAAAACCTAGGAGCATTATTTAGGCCATATATGTTTAAATCTTGTTCCAAGGGTTTCACTATTTTCTTTAGTTTGTCGTCATTAAACATCATCAAATGAAACCAGTATAAACTTTTTCTCGATGCACAAGTATAATGCCATTTTCCATAGTCTAAGTTTTCATAAAAAATATTTCTCCAATATTCTTTGTCGATTTCATAATCTATATGCCATAAACTCATGAAAAGAAGTCCTCCAGTGTACTTTGTTTCTCTGTCTTCCAACCAATCTTCTCACAAATGATGTTGATTGGACTCAGATAAGCCTTATCAAATTGTTCATCATAATCAACATAATCATGAAGACCGAGTTCGTTTGGTAATACAGCAGGAAAGGCAATCACATTTTCACCAATTGGATTAGGTACTTTAAGATAGGTAAACTTTATCTTATCTTTATCGCGAATAGGTTCAGAACCTTTCTTTCTATATTTGTTATATAGTATCGCACCACGAACCGCAATTGGTGTACCCTTATCGTAAGAATCACCAACAGTATACTTAGTCACTTCGCTGACACCACGAGGAAAAGCCACATCTTCTGCGGGTAGTGTACGAAATTGTTCGCGATTCTCTTTTACATACTCTTGTAGTGTTACCTCATCTTG
>Ga0181592_10002710_pt1 | contig 14604 bp, 10 predicted proteins | sample 071ome_20_FD_133755 | JGI IMG/M metagenome (GOLD analysis project Ga0181592, IMG submission 133755) | Coastal salt marsh microbial communities from the Groves Creek Marsh, Skidaway Island, Georgia - 071412BT metaG (megahit assembly) | ecosystem: Environmental > Aquatic > Marine > Intertidal...
GCCAATTTTAGAAAAAGGAAGTGGATCCAGCTAACCAAAGCAAGGGGCATGCTACACCACCGTGCGATGAGCAAAATCCTGACCAAATTCTTTACCCAAATAAACTGATTTTCTTTGGCAGGTAAGCCCTCTATTTTTATAAGATAAATATGAGGCATCAAAAATTTGAAGCAGGAAGAAACCCTCCTTTTATTCGTCCTCCTAAATATACAGGCATCACCCTGTCCTTGCTCTCAATTTTTGTTTTAGTCAGCATGCTCGCGGTCTGGGAAAAGATGGCCCATGTTCCCAGTGTGCCCACCTTACAAATTTTAGCGTGGGATCGTTGTGAACTGCCTCTCGAAAAGGTTAGAAAGATCTATCAAACTGAAGCCCGTTGCATCGTAACGGTTCAATATGAAGCTCAGCAGAAAATCATGGAGAGAATCAAGCAAAGTGATGAGTGGGATATTTTAATCATCCCGGACAGCCAAGAACTAGCCGAAACTTTGCATAATGGGCAGTGGTCCAACCGTGGAGTTATTGCATACAGCAAAAGCTCCCTGCCGCCATCCAGTTTAAATCAAGAAAGCAATCGATCTACCCCCCTATTCGGTTTTTTAAAAACCTCCCACAAGGAAAGCGCTCCTGCCCATTCATTCTTGAGGTATTTACAGGCACCCACAAAAGGACAAGTGGAATTCGCTCTCGAAGGATGGACCGGGGTAAGCGAAGACCACTGGGACCAATCGCCCAAACTCAAAATTTACAGCACTCAGGAAAGCAAAAGTTGGATAGATTCCATTGCTCAGGATTTTGCTAAACGGGAAGGGCTCGAATTAACCATATCTTTCATGGAGAAAGAGAGTCTGGAGGCGAGTGTTCAGCTACTCATTCAAGCAAACAACCGAAATTACTTCCCCGATTTAGTCGGTTTGCCCCATGCCCTGATAGCACCAAAATGGATAGCTACTCATTATTACAAGTTTGAAGGTACTCTACAGGAACCCCAGCCTGATTTTTCTTTTTATATATACAAACAGTCTCCGTTGATAAGAACCTGCAATAGATTCCTTGATCACCTCAGTAAAAACAAATAAGCCAATAGGCCACCTAAGATATTTTGTTCTTTGTCTGTTTATTGCATGCAGTCTTCCCGCAGTTGAAACTGAGGAAGAAAATTCAAATGTTTCGGCCCAGCGCTATAGCTTTCCAAGCTCGGTCAGCGAACTGGAAACCATCCAGGCTCGCATCCAATCAAGCCTTGCCAAGGTCAAACATACGGTTGTATCGATCGAGGCAGAAGATGGTGCTGGCAGTGGCGTTTTAGTTTCATCGGATGGCTTAATTTTAACCGCCGCTCATGTAATCGGAGAAAGCGGCCGGGAAATGAAGGTTGTTTTTGAGGATGGCACCGAAGCAAATGCACGAAGCCTGGGCGGGTCTGAGCTTTCAGATGCCGGAATGCTGCAACTTATGGACTCCCCCAAAAAACCTTTTGCCCAGATTGCTGAATCATCCGAATCCAAGGTGGGAGATTGGTGTTTTGCATTGGGGCATCCTAGTGGCTTTGATCAAGAAAGGGGGTTGGTGCTGCGAGTCGGCCGGATCATTCGTAAAAAAGAAGAAACCATGCAAACGGATTGCCGCCTATTGGGTGGTGACTCCGGTGGTCCCTTATTTTCAATGGATGGCAAAGTGATCGGTATCCACAGTAGAATTTCCCATGATCCGGAAGAGAATTTTCATACAACCATTGAATCCTTTCGTTCCAATTGGGATTATTTTTTAAACGAAAAACTGCACACCTTTCAATCCATGCAAAACGGAGGGTTTTTGGGAGTTTTCTGCGAGGAATCCAATGATGGCTTATTGGTGTTAGAGGTAGTGCCGGATACCCCGGCCGATAAGGCGGGTATCATGGCAGGAGATGTTTTAACCCGACTAGACGACAGTCCTTTAGATACCCGGGAAAAACTAACCATAATGGTCAGCAGTAAACGCCCGGGTTCCAAGGTTGTACTCGACTACTTACGGGATAGTTTTGAGATTTCAATTCGCCTCGAGTTGGGGGAAAGGGATTCGTTGTGATCCCCAACCCAATTCCTTTCTTCGCCTTTTTTGTGTGTGCTTGCTGCCTGACCGGAAAAATAAAGCAAAACGATGAATCCCTTCCGTCGCACCTCCGGTTAAATGGATCATCCATTGGGAATACTTTGGGGAAACATAAAGAAGATGTCCTCCAACCAAGTGTCGGGCTTTACCGAAATGATAAGCTCATTGCTCATGGGGTTCTCGTTGACCGCAAAGGATATCTTTTATCCAAAGCCAGCTCGAGCGTTGGTGCCAGAACCATCAGAACATCCAACGACCAATCCTTTTCTATCCGAATCAGAAAGCGAGATGAGCATACAGACCTAGCCCTCTGGCAAATTACAGGATCTGCTCAAACATGGAAAACCGTACAATGGTTAGATCAAAATAAAAGTGCTGGTCTGGGCACATGGTCGGTTTCTCCAGGAGCAGAGCTCAAGGATATAAAACTGGGGGTTCTGTCTGCCAATCCCCGTGTAATTTTACGTGAAGGTGGAGTGATGGGAGTTTTGCTTGAAGACACCAATTCTTCTGTTGCTGGCATTACGATTACAGAAGTGCTCCCACAATCTGCAGGAGATCGGGCTGGTTTAAGAATTATGGACCGTATTCTCAGATTAGATAGGCGTACCGTCCGAACGACCGAACAAATCAATCAACTTCTAAAAACCAAAGATCCTGGGGACTTGTTAACTTTACGGGTCAATCGTAGAGGTAAGGAAATGGATATTCGTGTCACCCTTGGACACCGCTCGGTCGCTTTTGATTTATTCAACCGTAACCTATTGATGAGTGGCCCGGTTTCTAAGAGGAAAGATCATTTTCCTCTAATCATCCAAAATGACTTGCCGTTACATAAAGAAATGATGGGCGGAGGCCTTTACAACCTGCGAGGCGAATGCCTTGGCATCAATATTGCCCGGGTTGATCGGGTGACCACCTACACCCTGCCCTACCCGATCATACTCCCTATCCTGAGCGGTTGGCTTAACGAACTCCTCTAAGCCCTTAGCGCAGAGGAAGTCCCAAAACATAGCGAAATCCAATTTCAGAACCGCGGTAGGATGCTTCATATTTCCACCTTGTGGCAGATCTGCATAGATGGGCCGTGCGGATAAAACTCCCTCCCCGGACAATCCGCCTGCTTCCTCTGATTGGACCAATTGGATCGATCCTTGTCAGGTCATCATCTGGATAAGGACCGTAAAAATCATAGCACCACTCCATAACACTCCCGTGCATGTCATAAAGACCCCAATTGTTGGCTGGATAAGGGTGGGTATCATTGCGTAAAGGTAAAAGTTCTTTGCGCCAGAATGGGGTGAATGAAGAACCTAAACTGAATTCCGTTTTGGGTCGTTGGTCAATCACATAGCCCCTCACCGACCCATCTATGTTTGCATTCTCGCCGGAGAGATAGTTTCCTTCACCAATTCCACAAATCCCTGATGTTCCTGCCCTACAGGCATATTCCCATTCCGCTTCTGTGGGCAAACGATAAACAAACGGACTGGGCAAATTTTTGCTCAACCTTTCCCTTTGCGTTTTTTCCCAACAAAAAGCTACAACCTGCGAGTAGGATACATGGGTTAAAGGAAGCATTTGATCCAGCCGCCCGACTGTTTTTATATTTTGAGATTTAAGAAAGTTCTTCAGTGTTTGCATATCCTGAAACTTTTCACCCTTTACTTTATATTTTCTCGGTTTTTTTGCTGTAGTCCAAGAACCTTGAGCAAAGACTGCTTCGGTTAAGGAAATGTCCGTAGAATCTCGCTCTAAGTTTTGAGCAATAGAAAAATTTCCTCCCGTATAACCAGATGATCCACACATGGTTTCTATACTTTTACTCGACAATGCATAGACAAGGGATCCGATCTTTCGGCTTTCAGGCAAAAACTCATTCCATTCAGCTCGGGTGACTTCAAACTTTTTGATCCAGAAAGCCTGAGTAATTTCTACTTCGCTAAGCTCCTCATCTACATCTCGACCCACTTCATCATCCGGGCTACCCATAAGAAACTTACCGGATGGAACAAGAACAAGGCTTTCTTTTTTGGCAAGGTTGACCAAAGCAGGACTGTTCACCTTATGGGTACCCGGCATTTCAAAAAAAGTTATCCCTTGATCCAAGCGTTTTGTTTGATGGTCGCTCGGCTCCCCACACCCGAGAACAAACAGACTAAGTAAAAATAAAAGGAATTTTATTTGGTGAGATATTTTAGAACATTGGGTCATTGCTCCAATTTTTGCTGTTCCATGGGTAACTTGATGTAAAAGGTCGTCCCAATCCCTTCTTTGCTATCAAACCAAATTTGCCCCTGGTGGGACTTAACAATGACATTATGGGCAATCGCTAGGCCCTGCCCTGTCCCGACGCCAACTTCTTTTGTGGTAAAGAATGGCTCAAAAATACGAGCCTGCACTTTTGGAGGGATGCCCCCTCCGTTATCAGCAATGGCAATAATGACACAACCAGCATCTGGGTAATGACGGGTCGATACAACGATGTTTCCTTTTTGACCATCGCTAATCCGGTCACGAATCGCATGGGCACCATTCACAATGAGGTTTAAGACAACCTGATTAATTTCTCCAACATTACAGGGCACCAAAGGGAGATCTTCCTGTAGGTTCAGATCTAATTGCGCATGATATTTCCATTCATTGGTCGCTACCACCACAGTCGAACGGATCGCTTGGTTTAAATCATTGTTTCTTTTGGCAGATTCAGCATCTCGATACGCAAAGTTTTTCATCGACTTTACGATCGTAGTAATCCTGGAAATCCCCTCAGCTGCCTGCTCGACTGCTTCTGGTGCGTTTTCCTTAAAAAAATCAATATCCCCATCATCCGGTGCATCGGGCGACTGGTTTAATTTTTTTATGAAACCATCGGTTGCATCCTTGAGAAACAATATATTGTCATTGGCAAATTGAGACGGTGAATTGATCTCATGGGCGATGCCTGAGGCCAACTGGCCCACTGCTTCCATTTTCTGAGCATGTACCAGTTGAGTCTCGAGCTCTTTTCTTTGCTGCATTTCAAGCTGTAGCCTTTCATTGCTTTTTTGAAGAGCTGCAGTTCTTTTTTTCACTCTAGACTCCAACCCATTGATAAGTCCACGCAGGCGTTTGGTAACTGATCGAATCTCATAGGGTCCAGACTCTCTCAAGTTAAAAGGCTTATTGCGATCGATCGAATTTTTGGCAGCTGCCTCAAGTTTTCGGATGGGACTGGCAAAGCTTTTGTAAGTTATGAAAGCGAGTATACCAACCAGCACCAAATACATGCCGCTCGCTAAAAAAAATAAAATAGTATTTACCGACTCTTCCTCTCGAAGAGTATTTAACTTCTGCTGCAAAGATTCCTGAGATTTCCATTTTCTCTGTTCTGCTTCGGATTCAAGCTCGTTGAGAAGTTTGGAAAGCGTTTCCCTGCTCTCTTGAAATGCATTTCTGGCTGACTGAATTTCTGAAGCTGCATTTCCTGTTTTTTGAACTGCAGCTTTCTCCATCCTTACTACTGCATCTTCTAATTCCTTGATCCCTGAAGAAAAGGGACGCAGAAAATCCTCGGAATAATTTTGTGAATATTTGGAAGAGATAAGATTCAATCCTTCTTTGCTTTGGACCAATCGATCACGTACTACTCCATAAATTCCGGAAAAGTTTGGGGGATAAATTTCAAAGGCTTCAAAGCACCCTCGAGTCGCAGATAAAAAAGATTGAATATCCAAATATTCTCCGGAAGAGGAACCAGAATTTCTGCTTTCTTCCTCAAGTTCACGGTTGGATTGATTAATGCCCGAAAGCATCCACCACCCGAATAGTCCCACCACAAGTGCACCACCCAAACTACCCGAGGACAGCAAACCGATGTAAGACTTTACCTTCATAATCGAAACTCTATTCGATTATGGTTTTAAATCTTAAGCAACAGGATTTCTCACCTTAATTTTTTGGGGAAAAGGAAAATCCGTGTAGCAAGAAATATAATTTCTGATTATTTTTAAAAGTGACCGGTCCACATCTGCCCCAGCAGATGCAATTAGCATGGACTCCTCAAGCAGTAAATCTTCCTCCAACCGCATCCCTTCAGTAAGGTCTTGGGTACTAATTTCAACAATTGAAAAGCTGCCAGATTCTACAAGTAGAAATTCGGCCAATGCTTCCACCACCTTCGGGTCGTAGCTATCTGTTCTCAATCGGAAAGTTTCAATAATTCTAGAATCTAAATGCCCTTGCTCCTTGTAAAAATCATAATCCAAGCATAGGCGAAGGATGGATGCTGTTGTACGAATCCCACTCCCATCATCCACTTCAAACTTAGGCTGTACATCAATCCTTTGAAGAATTTCCTTTATATCTTCCAACCCAGGAATGAGTTCCAAGATCTTTTGGGTCTCCTTCGGCAAATCAAGCACCAAGGCCTTTAATTCCTGATTCAGTTCTTTTTTGTGGTATACAGTATCAACGAATTGCTGCGGGATGGAAAGATAGGGCAGTTGAGAAAAGATTGCTGCGATTCCTACACGCCATGAATCTTTCAATTGAGTGAGTTCGGCAATCTCATTAGCCAACCGCCTCACTCTTTGGGCTCGCCCGAAAAAAAGAGGCTGCGAAATTGAGAGGGACTGAGCCAAGGCATCGACCGCCCCCCGTAAAGTTTGATCCAAGAGCAATCTCTTACTGACAACCAAGTTGTATTGCTCAAGTGCATCTTTAAGAGTTTTGTTTAAGATGGCTGGAGGGCATGGTTTCGAAAGCATGCGAAACACATTGCCATCATTTACCGCTGACATAGCTGACTCAAAATCGGTATGTCCCGTCAATAATACAGTCACCACCTCAGAATCGATTTTCTTAATCTCCTGAAGCATTTCAGACCCACTCATCTGGGGCATCCTCATATCGGATAGGACAACAGCAAAACCCCCTTCCCTCTTAAAGACATCCAAACCCTCTCTGCCGTCTGAAGCAAAGTGAAGTTCGAAACTATTGCGCAAATTTAGTTTGAAACCACGAAGAATCGCTTCCTCATCATCTACGCAGAGTATTTTATTATTCACTTTGTATGAGTAAGAGTGATCAAATTCAGGGAGCTATTTTTTTCTAAACTTAGCAATCTTGTTCAATACTTGCTGTTTATTTTTCCAATTTTCAGGTTTGGGAAAGTCCTGGTTTTGCAAAAGATCATCCAGTGTAACTTCTCGGCTTGGAACACCCTCGTTTGGGATATCAACCTTCGCTATCCAAGCAATCGCATTCAGGACCAATCTACGAGCATCTAAAGATGCCCAATTTTCATGAAAGTGTGCACCGGTAAATCCAAAGCCCCTGCCGTAATTATAATCAGCACCACGTTGGTAAGCCCAAGCGACATGCTGTGCTTCTTTGCGCTTAAGCACGGCTTCGGCAACACTTGGGTTTCCATGATGAGGATGACTTTCCACTCCAGGTTTCATTCGTCTCATCGTATTTTCTGGCGGAAGTGCAGAAAGAACAGGTGTGATCGTTCCTATGGCGGAGGTCGCCTCACGAAACCTCATATGGTAATACCATTCATCCTGCATCTCAAAAGGCTGGACTCCACGAGCAATTGGATGGTGTGGCAACAGCTTAAATTGGGCGTTCCACACTGGATTGACCGACCAGTAGGGCTCAAAATATCCACCAATCCATTTTAAAAAGTGATCACCAGCAGGACCCTTTGTTGTCTCTACGCCATAGTGAATGCACGCGAGACCGACCCCTCTTCGCATAACTGCATCAAATTCGCTCAGGTTTTTATTGAGCAAGTGGCGAACCCCACCATCACAAGCCACCACCACTGCCGCTGCATCATTGAAAACAGACGGGTCCTTGGGGTAACCCCCATCCGTTACCACAACTGTTTTGATCCCTATATTTGCCGCTTCTAAATGGTCTGCAAGCAACTTGCATCCAGCGGCATGCTCATGGGCAAAAAAACCGTGGCTTTTTGGGCCGGCAACAAAGACCACCTTCTTTTGTGCGGCAAATGCACCCAAAATGAATAGGTGGGAAATGCATAAGATAAAAATTTGGACTACTAATTTCATAACGGAATATTTTCTGATAATAATGGGTGCCAAAATTGCACTTTGTGAAGAAATTTGAAACCGTTAAATAAAGAAAAGCTAAAATTATAAAAACGATGCTTTGATGAAGAAGTTTTGCACTTTGAGCAGGAAGCCCAATGAAAACTTAATTTTCGGTATTGTGAATCTCTTTCAGGGAGAGGTAAAAGCGGTAAAACAGCGGATCTTTTTCTGCGATTTCTGCAAGAACATCTTCTCCCATAAATTCAAAGGACGACCCTATCGTTAAAACTAATTCTCGGTTGCTTAGGTTGGCAATTTCAGGATCTTCTGCATGAAGCTGGCGGTATTCACGAACAACATCACATTCAAAGGTTGGCTCCGTTTGTGAAATGGACTCCCCCCCTTCCCTTGCCCCTGCAACCGAACGGTTCAGCTCTATGATATCTGAGTCATCTATCTGGGTCATTGCCTCCTCGTTGCTGTCCGTATTGGTTGAAGCTTGACCCGTGGAATGTTCAATCTTTTCAGAAATTTCAAGGCAGGTTAAAAAATAAGAAACTATATCTGATGAAAGGGCAATTTGTTCAGATTGGTTATACTTAAAAAGAAGACCTGAAAGCTTGGAATAATAAATGTTTGGGTTATCTCGATTGGCACGGACCCTGTCCACCAGAGACTGCTCGGTTTCGGTGTTATCGGTGTTTTGGCTCCAAAGTGCAAGAAACCAGGGAACAGATGTGCTCGTTTGGTTGTTGATCTCCTTGGTTGGATTTTTCACCGCAAAAGAGGTTACCAAACCACTTTCGCCCTCGATCGCTTCAGATGCTACGGAAACAGCATCTCCTTCTGCATAGAGAAATATTTTTTCAGCAAAATTGGGATGCTGAGACTTTAAATATCTAAGCTCTGATAAAAATTCACTGGATGATTTTGGTGCGAGCAGAAGACAGGCAATGCCATGGTTGAGCAAAAAGGAAAAAGGCCCTTCTAAGCGGGAAAATTGTGATTCATAATGATCACGCGAGCTATGAGGACTCAAATATATGAATAAAGCATGAGAAAAAGGGACCGGCAGTCCTTCTCTGCGGGCGAGACCATATTCGACATCCATGGGGCTTGCCGCACGTCTCATTCCAGGGACAACCAGGCCATTTACCATACCTAAATCGATGATCTCAAAATTTCTTAACGGGTTTACCTCTTGCAACAAATAGTTGTAATAACGGTCCCGTGTAGGACGGTTAAAACTGGTAATTTTTTCTGCATATTCAAATTCCTGCTCCACGGCACTTTTTTTCCCGTCATAAAAATTTAATTTTCCTGGAGGATCTATAGAGTGATCTGTAGGTATTGATTTAAAAATGGGATTCAGCTTGGCCAAATCAGGCTCCCCCCATGCAAAATTTAGCCGCCATTTTGCATAGGGCTCAACCAGCCTAAAACAGGCACCTTCAATCAAATAAAGGGAAAGCAACAGCACTGCAAAAGAGAGAGCATAATTTATGATTTTTTGGATGATCAACATGGGTTTTATTTAAGCACATTCTCCTTTGGATCTGGGTCTTCCGAAGCCACTGATTCATCAGGTTCTTCAGGTTCCTCAGAAGGTTCAGCAGGATCATGGTCTGCGCTCACTTCTGTTTCTGCAATCAGATCTTCCTTTGCCTTGGCTGGCTCCACCTGCTCTTCTTCCGTCTTGCCTTCTGCTTGATCAGGCAATGGCTCTTCCTCTAAATCAACACTTTCTTTATCCTCCTTCTCCTGAGTAAGTTCAGTGGAATTGCTGTCCGCCTCCTCAGAGGTTGATGAACTTGCTAGAGCAGTGCTTTCTGGACCTTCCTGTTCCTCTCCCTCCGCAACCTCAACAGAAGTAGTTTCTTCATCTTCGTTCGATTCAGAAGGTTTATCTGCATCGTCATCACTAGACGGCACCACGGTTTTTGGGGCAACCACTGCGGTAGGAAGATTTATTGAGGATGTAGTTTCTCTTTGTTGGTAAACATTTTTGGCGGACTTTGGTCTCATCGCATACCAAAGGGTGAAAATTCCGACTAAGTAGGTAAGCACAGTAAAACCAAAAATCGCCGCCTTTTCTGAATTTTTAATAACTTCATGCCCATTAATCAAAGTTAGCCAGAAGAGAGCAAGTGCGGTAAAAAGAGGCAATGCGAGCCCAAAACTCAATGACCTCAACTGCCATGACAACCTGGGTAAATAGCTTATAATAATCAGGTACACCGAACCGGTTGCGATAACGGAGCTGATAACTATTTTAAGTGCATGTATTTTTAACCCAGGATCTGCATGGTTTGGCAGTAAAATAAATTCCGTCAGGAAAAAGCCTGCAAATTTATAATTTAAAAAGGTGTCTATTAAGTAATTCAGCTTAAATAGACCGTAATTTAATACGGACCAAAGAAATACCAAAACCAAGAGACCAACGGTTCCTGTAGTAAAAAAAAGCGTCTTACAAAGAGCATGCATAGAGTCTATAAAACATGATAATGCTTTTCAAAGATGGGTCTTATGGCAAGAGAATCTTTTCAGACGAAAAGCACATTTTATCCTAAAGATTAATTACTTACCCGAATAAGCAAATTATCCCAAAACATTTGCTCTCCAGCATAAGAGAAACCCCACAATAGACTCCTACCACTGGCAAGTGGTTCATCCAAAATAAATTTGGATTTTTGGAGGAGGGAATCTGAGAAACTTTCATCCGAAACCAACAAATTTACCAAGGTTTGCTTGGATGTAGGGTCGGGAATCGCCATAAGTTGTATTTTCATCCATTTACTGGAAGACCAGTTGATGTCTCCTCCAAAGATCTGCTCTTCCCTCTTGGAGAAAAGTACTTTTTGTGAACTTGGGTTGATCCGAAAAGCAAGCCCGCGCATCCCTCCAAGCGCACCGGCAAAAACATTGTGCCTTCTGCTTTTAAACGCCCCCAAACAAGAGAAAGAGAGACTGATGCTTCCTTCCCTGTACCTTGGCCCAAAGAGAAACCCATGTTCGCCAACCGGATTTCCCGTTAGGGACAGGCATTTTCTTCCCTTTTTAGAAATTACTTTAAATTCTCCGTCCAAAACAAAGAAATCTTTCGGAATCGTCCCCTCCTCCTGGCTTTCAAAGTTTTCCTCGTAAACCGTCGTCCACTTTACATCGCTTTCTACTTTGGCATGTAGAATGAGCTGAAGCATCCAAGTGCCCATGCAATAAAACAGGATCAGTATAAGCGTTTTTTTACTCATTCCTTAACGAATCAATCGGAGCACTCCTTAATCCTATTCGCACGCCTACATTCAGACTTACCCATGCCAGAAGGAGGAGGGAGATTCCAAATCCAAAAATATGAAACCATGAGTAGTTATATACATCATTCATCCAAGTGGGAAAAAGAGCAATGATACCAGCAAGCAATCCTAGGGTGAGCCCAAAAAACAGGACCCTCCTGTTTTCATTGAAGTAAATTTCATGAAGTTGTGTAAGTGAGTAACCAAGGGCGGATAAAATCGCTTGTTCCTGTCTTCTTTCCCATAAATTTCTGAGCACTACGATCAATAGCCCAATTGTGCCGAGAAGTACACCCAAAGCACCCAAAGCCTGAAAAATTGAAAGGTAGGTATTTTCCACTTGTTTTAACCTTCCAAGCCTTTCGAGAGTTGTTTCGCTATGTACACCATAATTGAGCAGTCTGTCCTCGATATGATCAATAACCGCACTTTCCATTCCTCCACCTCCTAGCCAAAATTGTTGGTAGCCACCACGTTGCGGAAATTTACTAAGCCAATTTTTTTCTGATATATAGAGGCCCCCCTGCAAAAAACTACCTTGTACCACTGCACATATCTCCACCTCAAACTTCTCTCCCTTTCCATCAAAATAAGTGATTCGATCACCGATACCCTTTTTGAGGGACCACATCATGGTATTTTGATCAACCACGGCAGGAACAACATTGGTTGGATACGGTTTTTGTAGATTTGCCCAATTGCCTTGTGCGAAAGGAAACCTGCCCATCACTAAATCTACTGGCAAGCCATACAAAGGGGGCGATGTGGACTTATGTAAATTCAGGCAACTTGCATCGTCGCCTCCATGGGTTCTCAAAGAAACAATTTGGGATCCCTTAAGTAAATTGGGATCCAGATCAAAAAGTTCAATCCCTTCCTTACTTAGAAGATCATCATAAAGGGGAAGACTGGTTTGAATGATATAGGAGAACCCACCTGTTCCTGATCTCCACTTTTGGAAGTCTTGGGGTAATTCCTGCCTGAACGCCCCAGCACCCAGCACCAGAAAAGTTCCCACGGCAAGCAGCCCAACAACCACCACCTTTCTCCCAAACCGAAAGTCTAAATGAAATAAAATATCGTGAGGTTTTTTGGGAGTCTTGCGTTTGCTTACCCTTATCACCCCAAGGATTCCTGCGGTTACAACCAACGCTCCGATTCCAAAAAAGCTGGGCCCCGGCAAGCTCTCTATGCCAACTGTGTAAACCATCAGACCGATCACTCCCATCCATAATAAAAGCTCGGCCCACATGATTACAGGAAGAACAAGGAGCTTCCCTGGGGAAAGTCTTTTTGATCGGACAAACTCTCCCGACTGCAACAATTCCATGGGCGATCTTTTAAACTGCCCATAAGTAGTCAGCGCCAAGGTAAAAAGAGCCACAAGAAAAGATCCTAAAACACCCCAAAGCACGGATTCCCACTGGGGGGCATACAAGATCTGCAACTGAGCGACTGCAGCCCCCCACACATCGTTTAGCATCCATAGCACCGTGCGACCAAAAAACCACGACCAGCCCACTCCCATTGCTGTTCCCAGAAAACAAATCGATCCAATCTCCAGCCAAATTATAAATTTTATTCTTTCCGGAGTATACCCAAAGGATCGTAATAAACCTACCTGACGGTTTCTTTGCTCTAAGGAAAAACCAAAAAGCAGGGCACTTAAGGTGAGACCCGCCAGCAGAACAAAAAAACCGAACCCCATAAATAACTGACTGAAATCAACGGGTCCTTCCGTGGCCTCGATGGAGTCATGTTTTAAGTCCAGCCTTCGCAAGCCAAAATCAGCGGGCCTAAGCTTGCCTAACAGTCCAGTACTAAGGGAGTCCGCATGCTCCTTTCCATGGATGCGAAGACCAGTGACCCGCCCCCAACGGTTTCCCCACATTTCCTGGGCTGCATCCAAAGAGATAAAGGCTTTGGGAGTTCCCCGGTAATCATCCCAGTATCTCTCATCTTTGGTCCGAATCTTGTGCTTTATCGGTATGCCTGTATCCCACTCGCCGCAATTTTCTGCATCCATTAATCCAGGGAATTTTGGGGACCAGTCACTTTCCTCGCCTGGTCCGAGCTTATCCGGCATAGGCAGTACCTTTGCTACCCGAAAAGTTCGGTTCTCTTCTTTTAAGTGCCGCCTCTGACCAACAACAAAATATTCCAAACTTATTCGATCCCCAATGCTGAGGTTTAAGTCCTTAGCAGTCCAATCATTGACCGCAATTTCATCTCTTTTCCACTCCAAGCCCAGCATCCCTTGCTCACGCACCTCTACCCCAGTAACCATCGAATACGGGATCAGGGAAGAGCCCTTTTCAGGGGGCGTAGAGGGCTTTCGGATAGCGTTGACCAGGTAGGTCAGTTCACTCTCCAAACGGGGATTTATCTCTTTGGCCACGGCAACCAGTGGGTCGGGCAAAAACACGCTTCTGCTTCTCAGGTTCCATGTATCCGGATGGCGTAGTTTTGGGATTTCCAGTCCCGCATCCCCCAGTGTCCAGCAACTCTTGATTGTCTCTTCCACATCAAGAATTGAATTGGTATCAGCTTCCACGAGCACAAGATTGCAAAAATCAGTCCTGCCTTTCTCGGGCTCAAAGCTAACAAACATATCCTGTTGCAACATGCTCAAAGGCACAAAGACCGTACGAGCTTGGTTCATGGAGGCACGCAATGAAAAATTCCCCAGAACCGAGGGGTTAACACCACCAAGCAAGGGCCGATTCCAGGAAATAAACCGGGAATCCCGCTCGCCCGATAAAGGTGCATCCCTGGAAAAAAGGCTTGGTTCTTCAACCCTCAAAACCAATCGTGATCCAATCTCCATCTTTATTTCATTAAACAATGCAGGGCTTGCCCAGAACCCTGACACACTCATGTCTGGAACTGGACCCGCTCCATTGGTAAAATGAAAGAACCTCGGATCGATTCCCAAAACCGTAAGGCCACTTGCACGGTACCTGCCATCAGGAGAAGACAGGGTGCCTTTTGTCAAGAGCACCGGAGCGAGTTTTATTTCGTTATTTAAACTTTTTGACTGCCGGATACGATCGGCCAAATCTGAATAAAAATATCCCTCCTCTGATAGAAAGACATAGGATACAGAACCCGTTCGCTCTCTTGCCTGGTTGGTTAAAGCAGCCTCGATTGAATCTCCAATGCATAAAGATCCAACA
>Ga0181592_10002726_pt1 | contig 14565 bp, 3 predicted proteins | sample 071ome_20_FD_133755 | JGI IMG/M metagenome (GOLD analysis project Ga0181592, IMG submission 133755) | Coastal salt marsh microbial communities from the Groves Creek Marsh, Skidaway Island, Georgia - 071412BT metaG (megahit assembly) | ecosystem: Environmental > Aquatic > Marine > Intertidal zone...
AATTCTAAGGTTTGGATACAAAATTGTTTCATTATCATCATTCAAAGAAGTTTCTAAATCATGGAAGCTAGCAGAAAAATCTTCATCTTTATCTACTCCTTCAAAAACAAAAGGTAAATCTAATGATTCCCCAGGTCTAACAACTACACCTTGTCTAAAAGTAAAAATACCTGTAGCCGGATCGTATGTACCATAATCAGAAGTTAAAGTACCACCACCATCAATTTCAACTCTAAATGATTCAAGAGTAACCGGCTGATCAGAAGTATTATTAAAATTTATATTAAAAGGTAAATTCAAATCACCAGCTCCTTGCACATAAGGTACAGATTGTGGAGCCGAAGGCGTCATAATCAATCGACTAGCTAAAGCACCAGCAACTACTCCCCCAACTTGACCCGGATTCAATAAATCTGGATTAGCAGCAAGAGCAATTTCATTATCATTACAAGATCCACTTACATTTCCCATTACATTTCCATCACCAATTAGTGAATTTATACAGTTAGCAGAAACATTTCCAAGGGTTAGGTTAGTCAAATTAAGTTCAATATCACCACCACCGCTTTGTTCGCGAGCCATCTTAATTAGCTCAGCAATTTGCGAAAGTTGTTCATATTGAGGGTCATCTTCAGGAACACCAAGCATTCCACTTTCCATATCTTTAACACCAACCTTTAACCAATAAATACCAGAATCAATTCTAGTTATATCAAAAGCATTATCAGTATCAGCTGAATAAATTTTATAAGATTCAGAACCATCAACCGGAACAGCCCAAGCACTTAAAACCTGAGAACCTCCCGGAAGTTTTAAGGTATTTTTATCTCCAAGCCAAACTAAATGCCATCCATCATAACTAACATCGACTTTTCCAGCATTCATTACTTCTTCAGCAGGGTTTGGAAAATATTGATAAGCAGAAGAATTATAAACTAAAACAACTCTATTTTTAGCAATCAAACTATTTTCAGATAAAGAACCACAACAATACTGAGAAACTCCATAGTTACTTGTATAATACTCAACAGGCAATGCTAAGTATTTACCACTACGACCTGATCTTCCAAAAGATAAAAATCTAAATTGTCCACTGTTTAGACCATCAATTCTAGATAAAAAACCATTCATAGTCGAATCATTATTCGAATACATAAAATTAACTCCCACCTGCTCTTGCTTATAGCTAGCAGAAGGACTTCCTATATATGCAGGAGAACGATCATCATAATAATAAGCAGCACTCGAACCTTTGGTTGTAGCACCAGTTAAATCGGATACCTCTTCTAAGCTCGGCGGAGCTTCGTTATAAGGTGAATCAGTCATCGATTGGTAGAATACACCAACCGATAAGGCTAGAACAGCAATCGCACTTATTGCAAACAGCCTAATTTTATGCGTGGACATGGTTATATTAATTATAGAGTAAAAATATTTTTTCATATTAAATAAAGACAGACTAATTCTAAACTTAATACGAATCTTTACATTATAGCACAAATGTTGCTAAATACCTACAAAAGCTACTCAAATAATCAAAAACACACAAAGCTCTATATTAAGACAAAAAACAAAAGCGCTTATTAATAAGCAAAGTAACCGCTGATTAAACAAAATTAACATTTGACAAAAACAAAAAACTACATAAAACAGAACCCCAAAATCACAAGAAATCCTTTATAAAAAGACAAAATTCACCATTTCAAAGCAATATACAATCAAAAAAACATCTCTCAAGTAAAATACAATTAAAATAAATAGTTTTGTAGTAAATCAACATTCAAACTGAAGCATAACCAAGTCACTCCTTTATGAATATGAAGAAGAAATAAATATAAAAAAGAACTTGGAAAACAAGTCTATAAAGAAATATTTAATAATAGTTTAGAACCCAAATAAAAAAGGGCCCTTTCGGGCCCTCAAATATTAATTTAAACATGATCTCAAACTGTAAGAATTAGATGAAACATCATAATAATCAGCCTTTTCAAGTGAGGTAAATTCAAAAGAAGAAGGTTGATAATTAGGATTATCAAAATAAACAAGACTTGGATTAGATATATTTTTAAGTTTACCATTAAAATCTATACAGAAATTATTTCTATCATCATCAACAAATCCAAAATAATTATTGTTAACAAAAGGTCGATCATATTCAAAGTCACCCTTAACCAAAGCATCTATAATTTGAGTACTCTGATGGAATTTATTGTAATTGATATTAATTTTAGGATCTGAATGATAATAATCATTAAATTGAACAGAAAGATAATTATCAACGAAAGTATTTCTGAGAATATCAAGAGATCTAGTAGATATATTTAAAGCATTATTATAATTATAAAATTTGTTATCCCAAATCCGAACAGTTCGATTATTAAGACCATTAGAAGATCCAAATGTAATACCTACAGCATTACTATTGAAATCATTACCAGCAACAAAGTTACAATTTTTTAATTCAAAATAATAGAAACCATCAGGATTAGCATTATCATATATAAAATCATAATTATTTGAATAGATAGTATGACCATTACAATCAAATGCTTCAACAGATGAATGCAAACTAACATCAGTTTCTAAACGAATACTCGTATCTAACTCTGAAAGCACTAATTTACCACCATAGGTATCTAAAGAAGTATCTGAACCAGAACACTCACCTGTATTATCTAAATCCAAACAGTAATCACCATTATCTAGTTTTAAAAGCGAAGGCACATTCTCAGTAGAACCAGTAAGTAAAGGATTAAATAATCCTAGTGAAGTCTGATCTAGTAAATCATCATCAATTACTTCAATATTAGTACCACTTTCACCAAGCAAACCTAGGATTCCAGATATGTCTGTAGAATTTTCAGAAGCAGAAACCTCATCTTCAGATTGATTATTAATATAATCAAGCACACCACCTAATCCAGAATAAAGATCAGGGTTATACAAATTTAAATTAAAAGGAGATTTCAACTCACAACCTTCAGAATTACAATCAATATATTGAAAGCTTTCACTAAACGAATTACCACTACTTACAAAGTAATCATTATTAGTAGATACAAACTCAGTACCAGCATCTTTACTAAGCATTAAATCATTTGGAAAATAAAGTTTACAAGAACGTTTATCAGGACTTGGAATAATATATAATAGTATATTCTTAGTATCTCCAGCACTAATCTCTAACAAATCAGACTTCTTTCCTTGATTACTAACTAATGGCATTTCAAAATGAACATCCATCAAATCTAACCTATCACGAACAAGATTTAACAATGATTTATAATAATCATCAATTTTATTAACTTCTTGATCTTCGTATGTGAAAGCCTGGGAAGAACTAATATCTAAAAGAAAATTATTTTGGTATTCAATAGCATTTTCAATTTCATCTAATGCAGTTCTTATATATGAAAGCTTAGACGGCAATTGAAAAGAGTTACCAATTTCATTACCATGTAATACTAAACCAGAATCAGGCAAATAAACTTGATTATTATAATCATCAGGAAGCAAAGAACCAACACTTGAAAGACTATTATATAAGTACTGCTGTCTTAAGGCAAAAAGATTCTTTTTAATTATTCCAGGACATTGAGTATTATAACCTAAAGATCGATCCATACGCAGAATAGAGTCAAGAAAGCTATCTTCATTATAACCTACATAACCAAGATTTTGTAAAAATTGATTATAACATCCATCAGAATCACACAGCTCTGAATCTGATATATCAGTGTCACTTAAATTTCTAAGAGCAGTAAAATACATCAATCTTGCAAAGTCAGATTGAGATGTATCAGACACATCAAAACAAGAACTATCCACTTGATAGTAATAATTAAAGAAATTAGAATTCGCATAAAAATTAAACGGAGAAGCAATAGATGTTTCTAGATAATCAACCGAAGGTAGACCAAAAGCAAACTTATCAAAAACTTTGTTAGATTCTGTAAAAACAAACGAGAGTAGTTTATACTTACTTTTTAGTAGATTAATTGAAAAATTAGAATTTGATATCCCATGGTTTTGAGAATTAAAATCATAAACCATATCCCTATCAATAAACTTCAAAGATGTTCTTTTATTTGGAAAAGCAATTTCTTCTATAACCGATGTAAGGTTATCAACAGTAGTTAGATATAAGTCTTGTAATAGTAAATACAAGTGAATCTCTAAATTAGATGGCTTTTTATCGGTTTCAAAATTCTGATCTCTTAATAATTTAAATTCATCAGCTAACTGGGTATTTCTTAAAAATTCTAAGAATAATTCTTCCTGAGAAACAGCGAAATTACGTAATTGAATATTAGTACCATTACCTTCATACTTAGAAATATTATCAAATTTATTTTGCTCAAACATCCGATTATCCCAACTAGGAAGTAACAAATCTTCATCTACCATACTAACAGTACATGCTTCGATATTTTGACTAGGTAAAAACAAATTATCCAAATCCAAATCATATGAAGAATTATTTGTAATCTTATATCTAAAAAGTTTATGAGTACCAGAAGGAGTATAAATATCATAATCGACATCCTCAACAACAAAATTAACATTTTTCTGAAGCGGGCTATAACAATTTTTATCTATTTTAATTGAAGATGGAGGTTTAACAGACGCACTAAGATTAAATGAGGAGTCTAAACATAAATCATAAAATTCAGAAGCAGAGACACGATTTACAAGATAACATACTGGTGATCCTAACGGAGGAATCCCATCATTTGATTCAATTTCTTCGGAATGATCTACTACAATAAATCTCAATAAATCATCATACCCTAAACCTTTTGGAAGATACTTAAGAGCATTAATAGTTGATTCATTATGATATTTAAGTAAAAAATGCATCAGCTGATCATCATAACCTTTGTTGTTTTCAAAATGAACAGGATAATCAGAATCTATTGAATCAAGTATGAAGAAATTAGAATTAAAGAATTCAGTAAGATTATTTTTAAGATTTAAATACAAAATATTTTCACCCTCTAACAAATTTAATTCAACAAAATAAATATTTCTTGCAGGATCATATTCAATAGAAGAACCTTCGATAGAATCAGATAAAGATACTTTTACATGTTTAAAAAAGCTCTTATCTATATTTAAATTAGAATTAGCAATAGAAGAAGGATAAAATGGATTATTTATTAAATTAGCAACAAAATTATTAGTTAAAAGAAGGTTTAAAGAACTAATAAAATCAATCGCAGCATAAGGTACTTTAAATGGCGACATGACAACCGGATTCCTAAGTTTATCAAAGGAAGGATAATACATATTATAGTTTGTAGTATAGTCCCTAGGCATAAATGCAGAACCAACAAAATTAATTGTTACAGTCTGATCTCTATCAGAATTAATACGAATAAACTCAGAAGAACAATAGTCTCTTCGCAGAAGATCAAAATTAGGAGTTAAATCCGGAGCATCTTCAGGATTATACTGCAAATCAGCAGGATTAGTATTATTTGCAGCAGCAGCAGCAACAGCATCAGCAACAGCTGTAGCATTCGGACTAAGTTCAACACTTGAACCACCAACAGCTTCATCCTCTAAAGCACCATCAATGATTAGATCAGGATTTTGAACATTAATGGCTTCTTGAATAGCCTCAGTATCAATTCCAAGATTTGGATCTATGTCAAAAGAGGTAATAGCATGACTAAGTTCAATTCCAAAAGAATTCAATACGCCTTTCGCAATATACTTCAAAGCATCAAAAGATTCCTCAAAAAATGTAAGTATTTCAAAATTATTATTACAATCGTTTCTAAACTCAACAGGAAGACTATCAACATTATATCTAAATGGTACATCACTTAAAATGTCAACCAATTCTGGTGTAATCAAAGCATTATCTGGTCCAAATTCTAGATTTCTCAATCTTAAACCATCACCAAAAAAATTACCTTCATCACCTCTAACTTCATAAATTCCATATACTAATTCTAAGCTTCGATTAGCTGGTAATCGTTCAGACACCGGATCTAGATTAAAAACATCAGAAATATCAAAAACTCCACCATTTACATTAAAAGTTCTTAACTGTAAGTCAGCACTTTCGATATCTTCTTTTTTAAAAACAAACATTTTTAAATCTCCATCAAGTTCATCACCGCTTAAATCATTAAAATTAAGCTTGAAGTTTTCTAATTCAACAGAATCTGCTGTATTATTATAAACAATCAAAGTATTTAAGGATTGAGCAAATTCTGATCTATCAACTCCATATAGACTTGAATCTAACTCAAACAAATCTGTATTTAAATTAAGAACCAAACTTAAAAGACGATTTGAATTATCAATATCTAGTTGTTCAAGATCACCATCTCTACAATAAACAGTACGACCAGCATTAGAAAGAGCCTTAGTTTCCATCACAAATTCAGCACAATCTTCATTTAATAAAGTGGACCAAGAATAAGCATCATCATCTTGATTAATAAATTCAACTCCATTTTGAACTGGTACACCATTAACCTCTACAGAAAAATTACCATCATTTAATCCATTATAGATATCGACAGAATCTGCAGGCAAAGGTCCTGAAACTGAAAAATAAGCCGTATCACCAACAGGAATAGTTAAAGAATTATCATCTAAGCTATAAGTTTGTGAAATATTAGCTACTAAACCTACAGTAACCTCAACATCAGTTTCATTTGTAACCTTAAAAGCTTTTTCAGTTCGCTGTTCTTGACCCAAAGCATCTACATCACAAAGTGCAAAAGTTTGATCTTCTAACATCTCAACTCTAACAAGTGGACAATTTTGACCTTCAACCACAGTTGAACTTAAAGATACAGTAGCTGGATCATCATCATTTTCAATATAAGTTAACTCATAATCAGCAAAAACATTAGATAATGAAATCACATTCTCAATATCATCAATTATAGTTCCATCTCGAACATCACCAGAAACATAAACCATCAATCGAGTCCCAGAACTCACAGTAAATTGTTGCTGTAGATCAACATAACTACCTGGACTATTTGGATCTTCAACTTTCAAACTAAATCCTTGAGCCATCTCAGAAGAATCATAATCAAAAGTCAGATTATCGGCATAAGGATTTGCAATCACAAAAGCAATTTTTAAAGGAGCAGCTTCATCAAATGGACATTCAACGTATTCAAGGGGATCAGCCATAACTAGTGCAGCTCGCGGACAATCATCTCTTAACTGAAGATCAACTGTCCAATTTTCACCAGGATTTAAAACATTATAAACTGCTCGATCATCTTTATTTTGAAATCTTACAGTAATTTGATCATCACGATATCCATTAATAGTAACAGAATTAAAAGTTAGACCTTCCTGTATAACATCTAGACTATTATCTCCAACTCTCAATAAATCATTAGAAATATCAAGGTTAACAATATCAACTGGTCGAAATTGATTATCAAAAGCAGATACAGAGATAACCTTTGTGTCCGAACATGTTCTCTCAGGTTGATCAACTTTTACAAGAACAGAAGGTTCAACTTCTTCTGGTGGCAATGGCTCACCTTGGCAATCAAATTCATTAACATTGATAGTAAAATCTGAAGTTGCAACTAGTTCACCAGCGTCATTATAAACACTTACTTCAACTACCTTATTATCTAATACTGGTAATCTAAAATCAAAAGTAAGATCAGCATCATGAGCTCTAACAAAATCAATCGTAGTACCATCAACAAATGCTTCAAATACATTTTGCTCGTTTATCATTCCAAAATTTTGCTCCGCACTTGATGAAAATTCAAAAGTGTAATCACCATCAACTGGTGCTCCAAAAAATACAGTTTGAGAAACAGTTAAGTAAGCAGGATTGGCATCACTACAAATATCTCTAGTAATATCCAAAGTACCAATAACTACAGCTTGATTTCCACCGCCTGGATCACCTGGATTGTTTGGATCACCTGGATTGTTTGGATCACCTGGATTGTTTGGATCAACTGGATTATTTGGATTATTTGGATCTTGACCAGCTCCGGCTTGGTTTGCAGCAAGAGTATTGATTTCAGTACTATTACATGAATCAGTTAAATTACCCATAGAGTTGTTATCCCCTAGAAGGGAGTTAATACAATTAGCAGAAAGGTTAGCAATATCAATATTTGAAATATTAATCACAATATTCCCACCTTGATTTCTTTCAAAACCTGCATCATTAATAACATCATCACCTTGACCACCTTGACCACCAGGAACTCCTGGCATCGCTGTATCAAAATTTGGTTCATCAACATAAATCCAATAAACATCATTTAAGAAATCTGGCATTGCTCCACCATCAGCAGCATCCCAAACTAAAGTTGGTGCAGAACTAGCAGTTACATTTGGAGACCAAACTGCTAAAATCTCTGTAGCTCTTGGTAAATTAAATCTAGTATTTGTTCCAATCCATAATAAATGCCATCCTTTACGATTAACATTTAACGTAGTTGGATTTAACATTTGTGCAGTTGTTGGATTTGCACAAACTTGTGTGTCTTTTTCGTTATAAACAATTAATACCTCATGTTCTGCAAATTGTGCATTTGAATCTAAAGAAGAACAACAAAACCCACCTTGGTTTAAATCAATATTAAAAGCTGATTCAAAATAACTTAAAGGATTAACACGAAAAACCCCACGATTCGCGTAAGTACCAAAGTTAATAAATCTAAATCTTCCATCATTTGGCTTAATTTGAGAAAGCATTTGAGAAAAAGTTCTTGTATTTTTTCTATACATAAAGAAAAAATCTCTTTCTGCCGGTATCTCCTCCAGCGAAGCACCAAAATCACAAATTGGATTTCTACCAATTTGGTTATCAGGAAAAGTATAAGAAGACTGAACTACAGTACTACCAGTTAAGTTAGATACTTCAGTCAATTGTGGTGGAACTAATCGTTCCGAGGCTTTATTTGCAAAGATTCCAAAGTAAACACTTAAGAACCCTAGCAGTACACCTACTGCAGCTACCGATAAAATAGCTGTAAGCTTTTTTGGGGTTTTCATGGGTATAATTATTAATTTTACTAATATTTTTGCGTAAAAGTACTTTTATTCAAAATAAATACTCTTTATTTATATATATATAAAATTTCGCAAAATAATTTTTTATAATTTTGATTATTTAATTTTAAGCGAATACTCAAAATACAAAATAATCCCTTTATTATACCAAGAAATTAAACTTTTTGCAAAAGTAACTAATTTTCTAAAATTCAAAACGTCTATTCAAATAAAAAAACCTTGCCAAAAACAAGGTTTTATATTTAATCCCACTTAGAATTTCTTTCTATCTGGAGGAATATTTAAGTAATTAATTAAGTAATCAGCAATTTTTGTAAAAGTAGGCAAACTCGAACTCCCCGCCCACTGAGTAGTTTTAGGTTTATCTAATTTAACCATCACTACAACCTCAGGGTTTGAAGCAGGCAAGTAACCCAAAAAGGAAGCATAAGTTGTTCCAGGACCCTCTAACGGCTTACCTTTTTTATAAGTTTGCGCAGTACCAGTTTTTCCAGCAATCGAATAACCCGGAATTTGACCAGACTGAGCCTGACCATTATCAACCACAGAAGTCAGCATAGCTGTAATTTTTGAAGCAGTTTGCGAAGACACAGCTCTTCTAACAACTTGTGGCTCAAACTCCTCTACTCTTCCATCGCTATGTACTATTTTTTTAACTAAGGTTGGCTTCATCAAAACTCCATCGTTAGCTAAAGCAGAAAAACTACTAATCATTTGAAGCGGAGTCACAGTTAAACCTTGACCAAAAGAATGTGTTACAAGTTCAGAATTAGCCCATTTTAAATACGAATTCATTCGCCCACTTGGCTCATTATAAAAGAAAACCCCGGTTTCGTCATTAAATCCAAATCTTTCAATATAAGAATACATTAATTTTCTTCCTAAGTTTTGCGCAATCCAAGCCATTCCAATATTATTAGACGTTTCTAAAACTTCAGTCATATTGATTTCCCCGTAATGTTTTGAAAGAGCATTATCAATCTTAAACTCGTCAACCGTAATTGGACCATCATCATTTATCATTGTTTGCGGAGTCACTAAATTCACGTCCAGTGCAGCAGCCATCACAACTGGCTTAAACACCGATCCAGGCTCGAAAGTATCCAAAATAGCTTTATTCCTAAACACAGCCGGACCAACATTGTTTTTATATTTCTTATAAAAAACTTCTCCAGATTCTTCTGACTCTTCTGGAATAATTCTTACATCTTTATAAATCTCCTCATCCAACATGTAATAAAATTCCTTAAAACCAGAATAATTAAACTTTTCTACCCTATCATCAAAATTATAATTTTCCTCTTCCAAATGCTCTTTTGGTGGTTCGAAAACTTCGGTTTCTAGAGCTTTAGCATAATTATTTAAATCAAAATCCGGATAATTAGCCATAGCTAAAACCTCACCAGTTTTTGGACGCATCACTATCACCTGACCAAAATTAGCATCATATTTGTTAACAGCTTTTTCTAAAATATCTTCAACAACCATTTGAATCGATCTATCAATAGTTAAATAAACATCAGAACCATCAACAGCATCTTTTAATACTGAATCATCAGAAACCGCAATTTGCTTCCCAAGTCCATCGATTTGGGTTTGATAAACACCATTTTCACCATCTAGTAAATCATCAAAAAATAATTCCATTCCATATTGACCACCATCTTGGTTTTTGTAACCAATCAAGGCTCCCGCTAAGGAATTTTCAGGATAAAACCTGTAAACTTCATCAATCAAACCTACTCCTTTAAAGTCTTGTTTGTATTTTACTTTTAACTCAGAAACTTTTTTAGCTTGCTCTGGACTCAAAGCTTTTTGCAATACAACATAGCGATTTTCACCAAGCAATAACCTTTCTAATTTTTGAATATTCATATCCAAAACCGGAGCTAAAGCCTTAGCATAAACTTTCTGATCCGAAATTCTTTTTGGAAAAATCTTTACAAAATCTTTATTCACTTCCACAGCAGGAAGAGACAGTCTTAATAAATCACTCATCAACTTTGAATCTGGTTTGTTTACTAGTAAAATTTCATCACGATATTTTTTTGCCACCTTTTCTTCTAATTCCTTTATAAAATTCATTTTTAGTTCACTGATAGATTTTTTTGGAACAATTAAAGCCTTCTCTTGCTCAAGTAACTCACTTGGTAGCTTAGCTCTTTCAAGTTCTACTCTTTGATTTTCTTTTTCTAAAGCAATCTTTGAATTAAATAAAATTTCAAACAAACTCGAAGCTACTTGAGTTGGATTATCAACAAAACTTGGGTCCACAAACAAAGTCGGAAGTGTAGTATTTGTAGCTACTCTAAAATCCGAACCTGAGTGAAAATCTTGAATAAAAATTTCTCCCCTATGAGCTTCAACCTCTCTGTAACCTTGCTGATTTTTTAGTGCAAGATCAATAAAATAATCATGTTGATTACTTGTAAGTAAAAAAGTTTTAAAACGATCAGTAAAAAGAAAGCTCCAAATCCAACTAGTAAATTAAATAGTCGATTTTCTTGATTCATATTTGGCTTATTTTTAATTAAAACCATTATATGACTAATCATTTTTTTTGCAAAGCTATAAACCCAATAAAGACTTGAAAATTACCTAGATCTGTTTTTTAAATCTACTGATCGATTTTTTGAATCCTCACAACAACCATTCCTCCATGGGCATGTTGTTCCAGACAATGACAACCATAGTTTTCAGACGCATTTTGATATAAAATTTCATATCTTAAATCCTCCGCCGAATCCAAAATTCGCTTCAAAGAATTTATACTATTATTGTAGTCAATACCTCTACCAAACTCATATGATTCATCTCCTAACCTATCAAATGGAAACACCAAAGTTCTTTCACCACCATTTTGCCTTAAATAATGAATAAGGTTTCCTAACGCATGGTCTTCTCCTTTATCTAAATCATGTATTAAAACCAAATCAGAATTTCCATTGTCTCGACCAAGGTAATCTATCCCTTCATTTACACTAGAATTTTGTGCATGGATTCTAAAACTGTAATTAAAATTAACCTGCTTTCCATTAATTTTAAAACTTAAATTCGATAAAGATGAAACCAAACCATCTATCCGGGAACCTGTGTTAACAGACCAGCTATCAGATAAATCAGAAATTAAACCTCTTGTCTGCATCAGTTTTAAATATTGCAATATTGGAACTCGGTAATCTTTCCATTCAGTTATTGTAAAATTTAAACTATCTAAATTTGGATTATTTTGCAGTATAGAAGCTACCGTCTGCAATCCTGATAAATGATAAGCACCACCTGGATAAATAACTGAATAACTTGTGGCTCCTTGAGGAACACGCACATAATCAGCAATACGCCTAAATGCTAGCAAATTATGCATAATAGCTCCCTGACCACGTCTTTTATCGAATTTGTACAATTTATCAATCTCGGTACTCAAAATTGATCTTAAAACTTGCTCTTCAGACATTTCTGGATTTTCAGCAGCTCTTAATTCATATATTTCTATACACATTCTAGCCATTTGAGCATATCTCCTATCCCTTGAAAGTCTCCGAATATAATTTAGACTTATGTTTGGCCTATCCACTAGGGAGCTTATAAAATCACGCATACTATCTCTTCTTAACACATATCTATTTTGTGAGTCATTATTATAAGTCACATCAGAAATTCGAGGAAGACTTCCATCAGGCCTTAATCCAACCATGCTTGAGAACTGAGAATCCGAACGTCTCAATAACTCCCGAAAAGCAAAACCTTCTACGTCAGGATTTTTAGATTGCAGCAAAAACTCAAGATTTTCATTTGATAAAGACTCTCGTCTCTCGATTAACTTTCGCATAAACAAGGTCTTTATATCTTGATTATTTAAAGATAAAACCAAATCATCATTTCTAATATCTGATTGAACGATTCTCCAAACATCACTAGATAAACCTTTAATATTTAAAAACTTACAACAATCTTGATTAAAAGAATCAGCTCCCGAGAAATTTCGTCTAAAATAGGCAAACATTTTTTGATTAAATGTAGAATCACTAGAATATGGAAAATTTAAAACATAATCCTTAGATAACAAATTATTTCTAAAACCATAAGCTAAAATGTAAGAATTGGCATTTTGAATGTTTAAATTTATATCAATATCCATCCTATTATCAAAAATTAAATTTAATTTATCATGCTTTAAAAACAAATTCCTGTCTGAGATTGAATAACTACTTTCAAAAAAACTTCTTATTACACTATTATCACTTTCCTCATGCTCTTTTAAATAATTGGCAAAAGTTAAAAAACTTACTCCACTTTCAATCAAAGATGAATGCTTTTGGGCAATCTGCGGATTTTCATTATAAATTTCATACACAATCCTACGGTGTTTTATCAAAGAGTCTCTTATATCAGTTAATTTTTCATCATTTAAACCAGAAAAAAACACTTCATCATAATCATACTTTTGCTCAACAGAACGAACCCAAGCTCTAAAATCATTTAAATCAGCAAATACTTGCTCAGGATTATCAACATTAAAAAACTCAGAAGTAAAGTTAATATATTTTCCAGATCCAATAAGTAATCTCGTAACTTCTCTACCTTTATTTCTAAACCAAAGATATTTATTCCTAATATTGTAGTTCTTTACTTCATATCTTGCAAAACGAGCAACAGTTAAAAAAAGATATGAACCATATCCTGGCTGAGAACGGCCAATTAAATCCAATGATGAATAGCTATTAATTTCTGTAATAGATGAAACAAGGTCATTAAAAATTTCCGTTTTTAAAGGCTCAGCTATTCGGTCAATAATTAAAGTAAAATAACGAGGATTTATTTCAGATAATTTTCGAATTAAACTTTTGATCTTAACCGAAGAATTTGGAATATTCTCAATTAGATAGTTTACAAAACTTACCAAAAATTCATCACTGAGATTTTGAAAAAGTATTAAAAATTTATCAGAATCAATTAAATTCAAATCTCTACTCATAAGATCTTCCAAAAAATTAGAATTATTCTCTATTTCTAAATACTTCACACACATATAAAAAAATTCTTCTAAACCAGAACCCTCCAATTGACCGCTAAGAAATTCATCAAATTCTAAAGATATTCTATTAGTTAAAAAAGTACTTATAAATCCATCAATGTAACCTACAACATTATCTACACCAATCTGGATTGGTATTATATCTTGCAGAATATCATTTAGAGTCTGTTCAATCAGGTCATCAATTTCAACACTATATACATCAACTAACGATCTAAACTCTTCTGTTTCTAGACCTAAATCATTAAGCCTTTGAATTCCTTCTTCTTTAACATATCGAGTAGCATTTTCATATTCAATTCTTTTAATTTCGTCTTGAGAAACTTCAGAAGATTCAGAAGCCTTAATAGACTCGGAAGACTCATCTTCATAACTCGTACCAATAAATTCATTCATATGAAATATTTAAATCATAGTATTATACCACATTAAATTCAAGATGACTAATTATTTTTTTGCAAAGCTATAAACCCAATAAAGACTTGAAAATTACCTAGATCTGT
>Ga0181592_10002754_pt1 | contig 14495 bp, 19 predicted proteins | sample 071ome_20_FD_133755 | JGI IMG/M metagenome (GOLD analysis project Ga0181592, IMG submission 133755) | Coastal salt marsh microbial communities from the Groves Creek Marsh, Skidaway Island, Georgia - 071412BT metaG (megahit assembly) | ecosystem: Environmental > Aquatic > Marine > Intertidal...
ACAGTAAAAGGTCTGAACTCTGCTTGTTCAGCTATTTGCTGACCTAAAGCACTAAGCTGTTCCTGTGACTGCCTACCTAGTCTTTCTACATCTTGTATATTTTCTTGACCAAGAAAGTAGTTACCTGCACCAGTAAGCAGTTGGTTACCTACACCACCACTCATTATGGCATTCATAGTGTCTTGAAAAACTGACATTTTAATATTCTCCCCGAATTATTTAGCCGCCCAACCAGTGTTAGTTCCGTCACCCGACTCTTTTACATATAAAGTTGAACCAGAACCACCATCTGTTCTAAGATATAATGTTCCTACAATGGCACTGATACTTCCTTCTGGCGCACCAGAGCCAGTAATAATACCACCACCTAAAGTACCGCTATGGTCATAAAAGGATACTCTTCTTTGTAAATCAGAAGCAGAACCACTAGCCGCACCACCTGCCCTAAACATAATATTACCATTGGTATAAAAACTTAAGTAATTGCTTGTTGTACCAATCTTAGGATTACTGCTTGTTAATGCACCTTCTAGTTCTACGAATGCACCACTTCCAGATGTGCTACTTGTGTTTTCTATTTTTAGTACAGTACCGTAAACTGTATCAACACCACTAGAATACTTAAGTATACCAGTACCAGTGTCAGCTATAACAGAGTCACTACCATTGTGGAATATCTCAAGACCATCACTAGATGTACCAAAGACGGCTTTAACGTTATCATTAAAGACAAGGTTGCCTGTCATTGTTCCACCTGCAAGAGGTACTTTAGTAGTCACTGTGCTAGTGTCTGCTTTAGTAGCTACTGCTGTTGCTATGTTATTAAACTCAGTGTCAATCTCAGTTCCCTTTACAACCTTAGCCGCGTTGCCAGAAGGGAGTGAGTCCTTTGCCGCAAAGTTAGTTGTCTTAGTGTAATCAGACATTATATTAATCTCCCTAATAGAGCGTGTATATCAAGTTTTTGTATAGAGTAAGGCGCACCATTGATTGTAGACTCAACACCTACAGTCACTACTGTACCGCTACCTGTACCAGAAACCTCTGGTATTTGTATTTCAACACCAGTAGAATACTCTGCTGTTGAATTGTATTCACTTACGTTGTATTCAGCCAGTGTAGTATCTGTCAATCCAGATGTAAAAGACTGCTTGGAATATCCTGTTGTATAATCATATCCCCAGTTTAATACGCTTGTAGCCGCTACGCTACCAATAACTGTCAAGTTAAACTTCTTCAAAAACTTTAAGTTAGAAGGATTGTTAAAGTCCATTGGGTTACTAAAGTACTTCATAATGTAAGTAGAGGATTCATCTAAGTAACCAGTGTAGGTTTTAATTCCATCACTCTTACCTATGTATATAGTACCATCAGTCAGCCTAGCTAATGACAGGGGCGTAATGTCCGACCACGTTGTTGCTCTCTGTGAGCCATCGGGTAAAGCAGTACGCATATCAAAACAGTACGTTGTGTTGCTGTCTGGTAGCGTTAGTAAGTAGAACGCTTCCTCTGGGCTGTACAGAGACTTAATAGGATTAGTCTGTTGGTCAACAAAAGTTAATAAGTCATTACGCACATTCTTACTAATGTCACGCATAGGCATAGACTTTTCTTGTATAGTCCTACCAAAAGAACGTACACCATCTTTAGATAAGAACAGTATGTCCGTACCTGTGCTTTGTACTGAGTCACGCGCTATACAACCAACGCCTTCTACAGTGTCTACAAGAGTCATAGAAGCAGGACTAGTAGCACCAGAGTACACCAGTATACAGTTCTTACAAAAGATGATTAGAAAGCCATTGTGAGCCGCTAGAGCCGTTATCTCATCGTGTCCATTAGGGAATACACTAGTTACATCTAATGAACCAGAAGTACCGCCTGTCCAATGGTGTCCATTTAATGTATCAGAAAAATATACAGTATGTTTATTACCTGTAACGTCAGCCGCCCATAGTCTGCCGTATGCCGCTAGAACTTCATTAGCCTCTGGTGGAGTACCTGTAGCATGAGAGTGTGCTGAGTGTTCCTCCATTACAAACGAGCCACCGTGGTCTGTACCTAATACATACTCATGGTCTCGTTGAAACATATACACATGGTCATTTAAATTAACTACTTTCCAGTTGTTAGCCGTAGGAGTATAACCAGTAGGTGTGACATCAGTTAAAGTGGTTGTGCCTGTGAATATCTTATTATTACCTGCTGATATAATACGTTTGTCACCACTCTTGTCTACAAACTCAAATATAGTTTCAATACCACGACTACTGCCTAATACACTAGAGCCGTTGGTTGACAACTCTGTATAACCTTTCCTAGCACCTACACGACCAAAGCGGTCAATAACACAGTTGTCAGCTATAGCCGCAAAGGAAGCATCCAGACCTACTGGTGAGTCCTGTGTGTTAAGACCTGCAAAAGCAGGAGCTTGGATTGTAATGTTCTGTAATTTCCGAGCCATTAATTATAAGTCCAAATAGTTTCAGAAGGAAATCTTGCGGCATCCAAAGCTATTGCATCAGCTAATGTAGCATCTGCTAATGCAAACAATTCAGCCGCACTAGTACCGCCTGTCTCTCCACGCTCTCTAGCGGCTAACGCTGTTGCGTACTGCACAACAGGAGCAGAGGGAGCAGATAGTGTGTCAGTGTCGTCTGTAAAGTCATCTGTTCTTTGTACCAAGTTAAAACGTAAGCTATATACAGCATCGGGCTTTGGGTACACATCTACAATCAGTTCACCACTAGCGTTTGCTCCGTTCCAAGAATAGTAGAAGGGAGAACCACTTGGGGGTGTCTCAATCAAGTAAGCCTTGTTCATCCAAGAGGAACTAGCCTGTTTCATAAAAGCATCTGATGTGTCGTTAATTACATCTAAGGTTTTAGAACGATAGTTAGTACCAGATAGTGCATAACTAAATGTATCTGCTACTGTGTCTACAGTCAGTGTGTCTCTTAGTGTTGACCAATCCCACGCATCTTCTACGATACGTTTAGCATCATTAACCAACTCACCTACAAGTTTAGAGTAAGAGTTCTGGTCAACAGTAGTTACTTCGTTTTCCCTTAGTCTGCGTAGTACGCTGTTTACAAGTTGTAAGTAAGTCATTAGAATGAATATATCCTTGGTTGTTGTCTTCTTGGCATTAAGTCGTTATCATAAAACTCTTCGTACTCAAAGTATTCTGGTGAAATGCCAATTTCTGTTTCAAATTTAAATAGTTCTTTACCGAACAGTTCTTCTACTTGTGTAGGTATATTAGAAACAGGCGGTCTATATGTACCATCCATGTTTATACCTGCTAATGAAGAAAGGTCTACACCGCCTAAAGCATCTTCTAAGGTGTCTTTAAACGGCTCTACAATGTCCTCTGCGGTTGACCCTACTTCTCTAACCACATCCTCTATAGGTCTGCCTATATCGCTTGCGGCATCTACTATAGGCTGTACCACAGGCTCTAATACTTCTCCTCCTGTTCGTATAATATCTTCTACAGCAGAACCACCTTCTTTAATAACATCTTCTAGTTGTTTTATAGCCTCTGGCGTGTCAATGTCAAGACCTAAAGAGGGTAAGTCTATGTCAAATTCTGGTAAGTCTATATCTACATTACTTACAACTTCTTTACCAAAGCTGCTTACAACAGCCTCACCAAGGTCTTCACCTTGAGCCACACCTTCTACAGTAGAGTTTATAGCAGACTCAAACTGCTCTGGAGATAGCCCTAAAGTTGCTCCAGTTACTCCTGCTTCAACCAGTGCATCATTAACGTACTGACCGCCTAGCATACCTACAGCGGCTCTTACAGGGTCATCAGCCGTTGCTACTGTAATTGCGTTACGAATAACAGGGGGCAGTGCGGCTGTAAGTAGTGTGCTTACTAAAGGGTTAGTCAAAGCCCTTTCAATACCAGAAGGGTCTTCAACAAATACTGTGCTGTATGTACCCACGCCACCAAGGTTGACATACTCACCATCACCTCTAGCACCATAAGACTCTGGCGTTCCTATACCAGTGTTTAAGTAAAAGGTTTGACCATTTATCTCTTTAGATAGAGGCACTTCGTTTTCAGTTAAGAAGTCCTGTACTACGTCAACACCTGCTCTATCTGAAACAGCCCTTGCCCCTGCAAAACCCATACGAGCAAAATCACTAGGGTCATATTGATTGTAGTTATATACACTGTCAGTAAACTCTTGTTGCTCTCGTACTCTATTATAGAAGTCCAAATAGTTATTTAAGGCTATATCAGAATCAGTATATACAGGGGCTTCACCATAGTCTTGCTCTCTGATTGTGCTTTGAAAAGCTGTGATGCCTGTATCGGGGTTAGTTACAGTTGTTGATAAATCAAAAGCCGTACCTAAAGTTCCTTCCTCTACTAACCCATTTTCAACAGGTTGTAAACGCTCACCTGCTAATTCTTCCTCAGTCATGGAAAAAGGGTCAGCATCAAACGGACTAGCAAAAGGACTTAAGTTACCAACTTGTATAACCATTATTTCTCTCTCTGTACGCCTTTAGTTTTTTCCATAGTACGCATAGCACCTAGACCTAACATACCCATTAATACAGGCATCATCTGGGTTAAATCAAGGATTGGAACCACAATCGTAGATGAAGCCATAGCAAGCGCAAAGTTTGCCACTGGGATAACCAAGAAGTTACTCGCCATACCCATGACACATACCCAACCCACAGCAGGTCTCCAACCTGCGACAAATAAACTCTTATGTGCCGCTTCCGTCTTATTAACTTCAATTTGTGCCTTCGCCAACTCCTGTGCATGTTTTTCAGCCATCGTTGCAATCTCGTGGGCAAGGGCATTCTTTTTATCTTTGTCCTCTATAAATTTATCTAGTAAACCCGATACAGGGGCGATTAATGAAGTTAAGTTTAACATTATTTTTTACCTAATAGTTTCTGAACAGTATCACTTTCGTATATACGCAGTCCAAGCCATATAATCGTCAGCAACGATGCAATAGGCGGTAGCCATGCAACAAGAGTTAAAACTCCTGTACTTGCCGCGGCTACGTCTACTACCTGTTTAGTCTCTTCTGCAATTCCATCTAGTTGTGACACTAGAGCCTCCTATTCAAATAGTCCTACAATGGTATAGGTTAAACCTATAATTGATGGTACAGCCACTAATACTACAACTACACCTGTAATTATTTTTGTTACTAACTCTTTATTTTTTATACTTTTACGTTGACGTTCTACTTCTTCTTGTCTACGTTTACGTTTACAGTCAGCTTGGAACTGTAACCAATCATCATACAGGTTTGCTCTACCTGCATATATCATTAACTCCTTAAGTTCCTCTTCCTGCTTCTTTAGAGTCTCCAGAGCCATGAATGCTTCCATGTCAGACTTGTTTCCACTCTTGCTTGCTTTCTTAGCTATTTCGCTTTTAGAATTAAAGTATGACGTTGCTTGCTTTGCTACCCTAGTTAAGTCCTGTCCGTTAGCTATCGTTTGCTTTATTACAGCAAAGGCAGAGTTAGCAATAGCTAGTTCAGCAAGCATTATTCAGCCTCCAGTGCAGTTATACGCGCCTCTAGTTCTTGTATTGTTTTAACCAAAAGAGGTACAAGTTTAGATTGGTCAATACCTTGATACTCTGGTAATTCTCTAGTACCCATGACTGCTTCTGATACACCTTCTACAGCAGGTTCAATTACATACTCTTCTGTGTATGTTCCGTCTTTTGTACCTGTTACTGCTTCGGGTATAACTTCTTGAAGTTCATGTGCAATAAAACCATTGTTTCTTAGTTGCCCATTTATCCATCTAAAGTTACAAGGATTTAAAGATAATACTGTTGCTGTGGCGTTTGTTATAGGCTGTATATCTTCTTTTAGTCTGTAATCAGATGACGTACTATATATTGTTGCAAAATGACTAGATGAAATACTTCCTCTTGTATTACCACCACCATCTTGAAATGTAATATGATAGTTCTGTGGGTTGTATCCTGTAGTGGTTGTAACACTACCTTTACTTATTATTGTAGCGTTAGCGGTTGAGGTTGTTGTGTCTTTATCAGCAATTATTTGACTCTTTGCTGTAATCCCACCAGAAGAACCTGCGGTTAATTCAATACCATTAATTAGTGATGTACCGCCTTGACCAATCTCTATAGCACCTGCGGAGTCGTGCTTAATAAGATTACGCAGATAGTTACCAGTTACATCTCTACTAAATATAGGTTTGTCTTGCTGTAAGACTATACCTGCTGTTCCGCTGTCAATCCCTGCACTAAAGCTACCGCCCTGTAAAAGCACCGCACCATTTACATCAAGTTTTGCAGATGGGGTTGAGTCTCCTATGCCCACCCGATTGTTAGTTGCATCAACAGAAAGCGTGTTGGTGTCTACAGTCAATCCTGCAAAGCTAGGGCTGTTAGTAGTTGCTACGCCTTGGTTTAGTGCCTTGACAGAAGCAAGAGAAGTACACTCACTATCCATCAGCGCACCTGCGGCTGTAACGTTAGCTGTGTCAGTAACGTCTGCACTAGCCTCAATGCCGTCTAGTTTAGTATGGTCAGCATCAGTAAAATTATTATCTGTTTGTGAGGCTACAGTAAAGTCTAGTGTACCATCAGCATCTTGGTATGTAACAGTAATACCAGATTCAGTATTACCAGTTACCATAGCACCTACAATGTCCTGTATCTCTTCGTCAGTTTGGTCTGCGGTTGCACCTGTTTCTATACCATCTAGCTTAGTATGGTCGGCATCCGTAAATACGTTTGAATCTGTAGCACTATCTACTAATGTTCTAATTTCTGCCGCAGTCTGGTCAGCCGTAGCACCTGACTCAATACCGTCTAGTTTGGTGTGGTCAGCAGTAGTAAAGTTTTCATCTGTTTGACTAGCTACAGTAAAGTTTAATTTACCGCCTGTATCGTCATACGTTACAGTTATGCCAGATTCAGTGTTGCCAGAAACCATTGCTCCGACAATATCTTGTATTTCTTCATCAGTCTGGTCGGCTGTAGCACCTGCTTCTATGCCGTCTAGTTTGCTGTGGTCTGCATCAGTAAACACGTTAGAATCTGAGGCACTGTCTACAAGTGTTCTAATCTCTGAGGCTGTTTGGTCTGCGGTAGCACCAGATTCAATACCATCTAGTTTTGTACCATCAGCAGATACGTCACGACCATCAAACGTGCTGTTAGTTGTTATAGCCCCTGTCATAGCACCACCAGACTTAGGTAGTGCATTGTCGGCTTTAGTGCCTTGGGCGGCTGTGGCGTAGTCAGTAGAGGCTGTAGTAGCCGCTGTGCCTAAACCTAAATTCGTTCTTGCTGTACTTGCATTATCAAGGTCAGATAAGTTATTTGAGGGTACAAGTACATTACCTAATGTATTGTAACCATCTGCCCATGCAGAGCCAGTATATACTTTCATCAAGTTGCTAGTTGAGTTAAAGTATAACGCTCCAGTTATAAGAGCATCACCATCATTATCAACAGAGGGGTCAGAAGACTTTGCTCCTAAGTATCTATCATCAAAAGAATCAAAAGAGTTAGCCGCAGAAGTAGCGGAATCAGAAGCATTGTTAGCGGAAGTCTGTGCCGCGTTTGCTTGTGTAGTTGCAGTATCTTTAGAGGTGCTTGCGCTCTGTGCAGAGTTATACGCGCTAGTTGCTGAGTTAGCCGCTTCGGTTGCCTTATTCGTGGCTATTACAGCTTGTGCGGTTACTGCATCAACAACACCATCGTCTGTTGAATTGCCAGTACCACCTATGCCTCTAAATATACCCATGAAGATTCCTTGAATAAGGTTGTAAAAAAGAAAGGAAAAGGGGACTCCCTAAGAAGCCCCCGATTGGTTAGCTATTAACCATTAACCATTAGGTTAAATGCGGCATCTGGTCGCAGAACAGCAGTACCATACAAAGTGTCAGCAGTGTATAGAGTAGCAAGGAAGTCTTGCTTGTACTGAGTTTGAGAACGAACACCTAGTTGCTCTGCAAGAACCATAGCATCTTTATGGAACAGCATAGCTTGTTTAATGTCACCACCTGCGCTGTTGTCAGCCGCGGCTTCAATTACAGGACAGTTAGAAGAAACAAAAATGTCAATGCCATAAATGTTACCAATTTGTCCGTTGTTGACTACACGACCATCAACGAAGTCGCTAGAAGAGTAGCGAGTTAGACCCATGATTTCGTTACGAATAGAAGGAGGTACTACGAGGCAACGATTGTCCATAGGAACATCGGCATCATCCATCTTCTGAATTAAGTCACGGAAACCTTCATCAGTGAATACATCAGCCGCGGCAACAGTGTCAGCGGCATAAGCAGTTAGACCAGTTGAGGCATCAATGTACCAAGAACCAGTACCAACGTAGTCGCCACCATTGTCACCGAAAGACTTACCTAGTTCAAACAAGCTAGAATCTACTTGCTTGGCTAGAGCGTAACCTGCATCACCAGTGTAGAACTGACGTAGAGAAGCAAGTGCTTGAGTTTCAGTGATGTCTTCAATTAGACGAGAGTATTCAAAGTGCTTGTCAATAGTTACTTGTACTTCGCTCTCAGTAGCGTTTTGCACAGTAACAGCAGTGTTCTCTGCTTTAGCGTGTGCATCACCACGAACAGGCTTAGGAATGTGAAGAGTGTCACCTTTCTTACCTGTCATAGAGATTTTCTTGACTAGGTTAGCTAGTACAAGGCTTTTTTGATATGCGGCAATTACTTCATCACTCCAAATTTCGGGGATGAAAGTAGCCGCGCTAGTGTTGTCTACAAAACCGCCAGTTGCGGGATAAGTTGAATCAGTCATTTGACCATCTCCTAAAATAATTTATTATTGTCTGACCCTCCCATCAGCATAAGCCGCCATAATCTCATTGGACAAACTCATGTAGCGTTCTGGGTCTTCCTTCATAAGTTTAATAATGTCAGAACGTCTATAGACTTTTTTAGCTGACTGTTCTCCACTGCCTCGTACATTACCTGTACTAGCGGCTTTGACAGCCTTCTTACGCTCAGTCTTTTCAGTGGCGGCAGTTTGACTAACTACCTGCTGTCTCTCTTTCCACAAAGTAAAAAGTTCATCAGCGGCTTCGTAATCATACTGTTGGTCTGCCTGTACGAAAAGCTGTTGTCTAATCTTAGAACCCTTAATCCAATCAACAAACTTGTTATTCTGCAAGATTTCATTCATATCTGGATGTCGTCTTTGCAGTTCAGCCATAGCTGTTGACTGACGATACTGGTTGCTGATTTTTTCAGCTTCCTTTATCTTAGGGTGATTATCAATAGCCCTTGCGACTGCCTTGTCGGGTTCTGAGAAAAAGTCTATTTCTTCTTGTTCTGGTTCACTTTGTTGCGGTGCTTGTTCTGAGAGTTGTGTTTGGATGTAATCGTCAACGACCTTTCGCAGTTCACCTACTTCCGAACTTTGTTTACCTAAAAGTTTCTCAGCCTCTTGGTGCATCCGTATAATTTCGGCTGTACTCTTTCCTTGATACTTTTGTGGTACTTCTTGTTCTTCTGTAGTTTCCTGTTCTTGTTCTTGTTCTTGTTCAAGAGTTGTCTCCTCTTCTGGAGTCTCTTGAGTTTCTTGGTCTTCGATTACGTCTGTACGCTCTTCTAATATTCTTGCCATTATTAAACTCCGTCATAAATGATTGTGGAGGTGGATTATGTAGAGATTCGGTTAGGAGTTGTCTCTACGTTCTTTTTGTATCTGCTTTTCGCGGTTTCTTGCCCACTTGGTTGTAGCACCTAAAAAATCACCACAATGGGGGTCTAAATTACTGCGAACAGGAGATATAACTTTTCTAGCCATTAATGAACATTCGGGACAAGGTATCTCTTTTGTTTCTGAATCTATGAACCTTTCCGTTGTATGTCCGTTGTCACATCGGAAGTCAAGGAGAACTCTCATTCTTCGTTTGCTTCCTCGTAATCTTCCTTGGCTGTTTGTATCTGCTCTTGTAAGTTTAGTAGGTTAGCCATGACTACTAGTTGTCCCTTACGGAAGTAAAGGTCTTTGTCATCTTTACAGGCTTCTACTGAGTTAAGTTGTAACGCACTACCTTTCAAGTCTTCTAACAGATTTTTCCATCCGTCTGTACGGAACATATCTTCTAATGAACGATAGTATTTTTCTAGTTCTACATCAGTCATACACTGTTTCTCCCTATAGGACAGCTTTAATTTATAATTTAATATAACATACTATTGTATATTATAGTATTATTATAACATATTTTTATAAGAATGTCAAGTATTATTTTCTATGTCTTGCTGTTTTCTTGGCTACTTTCTTAGGTTGTTTACTGAACTGTTTGCCTTTTTTAATGTCAGCACGTTTCTTACGTGACGTAGCGGCATATTCTTTTTTACTTAATGCTTTAATAGCTTTTTCTGGTAAATAACGCTCACCTGTTGCTTTACTGCCTTGTGTGCTAGGTTTACCAGACTTAGTACGCCACTTCTGTTTAGTCCACTTCTTAAGGCTTTTCTGTGGCTTTTTTAAGGCAGACATTACTTGTGTACCTTCTGAACAGGAAAGTCAGCAGTAAGGCTTGCTCCTTTGTGTTTAACAAACTTACCTTTATGTTTCATAAGTTTGACAGAGCCATTCTTCTGCTTCATCCAGTGATAACCATTAGGTGCTTTAACTTTCATCGGTAGCCTCCACCTTTAGCTTTATATTCTTTTGCAAGCATCTGAGCCTTTCTCGCAGACCACTGTCCTGCCTTACCGCCCTTAGACCCTGCTTTAATTTTATTAAACAAGTTCTTACGCATTGTAGGCTTAGTATAATTACCTGCCTTGTTGACAGTGGACTTACGCTTAGTAGCCATTATTTTTTAACCCTTTTACCGCCCATAGGATTCTTACCAGTTCTTTTGCCACTTTGCTGACGAGGCATTGAACTACTAAAAGCATCTTCGGGAAAAGGTTGATTTGATACATTAGACCATTCGTTTCTTATATGCTGTTTTAAAATGTCACGCTGTGCTTCTGAATTAGTATTAGAAAGGTAAATCAAAGACTTTTTTAGTGCTTCATCTAAAGTTCCAACTTCATTATCATATAACCTAAAAGCATCAGAAATTTTTTCTCGTGCAGGTCTATCTCGGAGAACTGAGTTAGGTATTGCGTATTTCATAGCCATTAGTATTTACCCATTCTCATTGGTTTCTTTTTGGGTTTAGCTTTAGCTTTAGTTTTTTTCTTTGGTGGTCTTCCAACCTTGCTTCCGTATGTACCTTTACCCATTGGCATAATAATTACCTCTCTGTTTTACCATTTAACTTTATCAGCCCAGTAAGCCGCTGACATTTTACCTTTGGCTATATTCCTACCATGTCTAGCCTTAAAGGATTTACGCTTCGCCTTCATACGAGCAGATTCACCCGACTTAGGTTTACCTGCGGTCTTTGCCCCCTGTTCTCCAAACCTAATTGTCTTGACTTTGTCACCTTCCTTTGCCACGACAACATGGCTTTTTTTTGGATGGTTAGGGGTGCGTTTTGGTTTGTTATAACCACTAACTCCTGCTCTTGCTAGTCTTGGGTCTGGTTTTTTTGGCATTAGGCTTCTCCTCTTGGTACAACTTTAGGACTTGGACTTCCGCTTCCAATGCCTGTATTCGCTCCTTGTGGTCTTGGAATGCCTTGTTGACTTGGTTGATTACTTCGTTGAGACTGTGCTGTGTTACCATTAGTTTTTCCTTGTTGGTTTTCTTTTACAGCTACCTCACGTTCTTTTAGTAACTGCTCCGAGATTTTGAGTCGTTTCTCAAATTCTTTATCGTCTGCATCACCTACATTTAAATTTGCTGATATTGCTTTTATGCGGTCAATCTCCAACTCTTCTGGTACTGCTTGTGCATCAGTAAGTAGTTTTTGCGCTCTAGCTTGTGACTCAATCGCCTGTCCTTGGAGTGCCGCTGTCTGTGACTGTTGAAACTCAATCTGTGCTTGCTGTGCCGCCATAGCCATCTGTTGTGCTTCTGGGTTAGGCTGATTAGCTTGCTGTAGAGCCTGTACGAGTTGTTCGCGGTTGGACAAGTTCATGTTATCTACGATTGACATAATCAACTGAGAGTACATTGGGCTGTCGGGTTTCATAGTCTGTAACAGTTGCACCAGTTGTGTAACCTCATACTCACGCGCAATAATACCAAGACTGCTTGAGGTATGGAACTTGTAGTCAGCCACAGGGTACTTCTCTGGGTTAAACTGCATATACCTGTGGGCGGCTTTGGTTACAAATGGAATGAGGAATGATTCTTGGAAGTTAATGAGAGTACGCTTGTGCCGTTTGATAATAGCACCTAGCGACATAGAGATACCTGCGGCAGTCTGGTCGCCATTGATAGACCCTGCAATACCTGCTGAGTCAATAGCACCTGTAGCAGTCTGTACCATCTTCTGTAGTTCTGCCGCCTGTGCAAATGTAACTTGACTTACATTGCCAAAGTTAAGTGGTTGTAGTACTTCTTTTGGTGAGCCGTTGGTTAAGATAGTCTTACCTGCACGTACTTCCGTTCTAGCACCACGAGGCATACGAGTAGCATCCATAGCCATCATTGGGTGTATGGTCAGTGCAAGAGCGTCTATTCTGGCTCGTATTTCAGCGTCTAACGCCTTTTGTGAGTTATACCCTTTCTCACATACCCCTCTGCCCCAAAAGCGGCTAGGAACGACATCCCAAGGGAATGCAACGACAGGTCTGTCACCCATCATGTAGGGGTTAGCTTCTGCCTTAAGAAGTGTACCATCATTAGCAATAACAACAATGGCTTCTACATAGTGGCTTTCATTTTCATCATCAGCGACTAATTCTTCTACTTCTTCTGCTTCTTCTTCTTGTTGTGCCGCTTTAAGTAAATAACGAGGGACTAAGCCGTAGTACTTAGTTAGACGTACTTTGTCGTCTTCATATACTGACAAGTCCTTGTCTGGTTCAATGTCAAAGTCTGGGGCGGCTAGACCTACCTCCACATCACGATAGACACCTTGTTCCTGTAGTTGTTCAACCAAGTGAGTAGGAACGAACTCATCTACTGCACAACCTAAAGCATCGTCTACGGAAGTAGCTAGGGGGTCAATCAAGAAGTTCTGCGGCATTACTGGTCGTAGCTTTACGCAGGTCATGTCTACGATGTTCACACCTACTGCTGTCAACTCCCCACCCATTACTGGTTGTGTTGCAGGTTGAAACTCTTTTTCTTCTTCCAGAACTACCTCTGCAATACCTGTTCCGAATACAGCCGCGTTTATAAGGCACTCAGCTACTCCCTTACGCACTTTATTTTTTTTGAAGTCTTTAGTTAAGGTTTCTCGTAAAAGGGCTATATCGGCTTTCTGTGCATCGGAAACGTCATCCTCAATATCAAAGAACTTACCACGACCAAAGGTGGCTTCCTCTAGTTCCGCAACGGATGACTCTACTGCTTGCTGTAGTGCAGGAGAGATAATACGAGAGCGTTCAGTCTCTCTGGTTCTATCCTCTGCCGCCCACTGTCCTCTCCATAGGCGGTAGTATTCATCAAACTTTTCTGCATAGTTGGATTCAAAGTGGTCACGCCAACCTTGACATTTATTTATTACCCAACCTTCTAGTGTTTCTTCCAGTACAAACTGGTCTTTATCATCATATAGCATATTAGTACCCTGCGTATGTATCTAATAGTTGGTATTCTTCTTCTTGGTAATCTGACATATAAGCTATGTTAGCTAACTGGTCTATGTAGGCTAACGAGTCAATTAAGTCATCATGTACCATCTGGTTTGGAAACTGAAACAACTCATCCAAAAATGGTGTGTTCCATTCCCCTTTGTTTAGTGTTATTCTTCCGTGTTCAAATCTTCCTTGTAACGCCCAAACAATCCTGTCCGTTTTTTTCTTATTACCGTGTGTAAGTTCGTCAACTCTAAAAAACCTCTGGTTCTTTTTCATCAAGTCACTGAGGTAAGGGTACACTGCGTTCTTTAACGCCCCCTTCTCAATACCGACAGCCACTGGTCTATAATCTCTAACAGCTTCAAAAATCTTTCTCGCAGTGGTCTCCACACCCCATCTACCATGAATGATATCAGCGACCCACCAACCTTCTTCATTTGCTTTAACCACTGAGATAGCCGTTTGGTCAAGGCGTTTAGTTTTAGTCGTGACTTTAGCCACATCAGCGAATCCTGCCAAATCGACTGCAATGTAGTACTGACCTCTGTCAGGCTCTTCTTCACAAAATCTAATATGTTCTTCTTTGAATAGTTCACTGCCTTGCGCCTCAAATGATGCCATGAACTCCTGTCTGAAACTGTAGGCTGACATTGATTTCTTAGCCGCCTCAATTTCCTCTGGGTCTAACAGGGGGTTGTCATAGCTAGTAAAGTGATAACCCTTAAATGTATCGTCTTCCGATAAACTTGCATACTGGTATAAATCATAAAAGTGATTCCTACCCATTGGCGTACCAATGAACAAAGCATCACCCTTTTGGTCAGCCA
>Ga0181592_10002755_pt1 | contig 14495 bp, 10 predicted proteins | sample 071ome_20_FD_133755 | JGI IMG/M metagenome (GOLD analysis project Ga0181592, IMG submission 133755) | Coastal salt marsh microbial communities from the Groves Creek Marsh, Skidaway Island, Georgia - 071412BT metaG (megahit assembly) | ecosystem: Environmental > Aquatic > Marine > Intertidal...
CATACCGGCGTGGTGAATCGCGAAACCATAAGGAAGCAAGTCTCTAAGTTCAGAGCTCTTCACGGTTTCAGCCTCTGTGGTCAAAATCTCGCGGCTCGCCGAGTCATCTCTCATCAACTTGCCCAGAGTTTCATTCTCCATCGCGAGATCTCTGAGCGCCTTTGCTGTCTTTGCCGTATCCTTGCGGCTGTGGACGAAGACGAGTACCTGGCTCTTACCCGCGCTTTCCATGACCTTTTCGTAGCAAATTTCATTCATGAGTTGCATCCGCTGCAAGGGCTTCTTCACAGTTACGCCAATGTACTGCTGTTGCAGAGGACACGGACGGAAAGAATTATCAAACACGTGCAAACCCTTCTCCGGGTTGACGCGCATGAAGGTGGCGACGTCTTCGAAGTTTGGCAGCGTGGCTGACAAGCCAACGAGGCGCACCATTTCTTGCGTCGATTCAACTTGTCGGACAGTTCTAGCGATGATTGATTCGAGCACTGGACCACGATCGTCATGGAGCAAGTGCACTTCATCGATAATCAACAGCTTGACAAGCTGCGTGTACACGCGATCGCCAGACTTGCGCGTGATGATATCCCACTTTTCCGGAGTCGTCACGATGATTTGCGTAGCCTCAATTTCCGCTTTGCTCAGAGACACGTCGCCTGTGAGTTCTCGAACCTTGATGCCAAACGTCTTCAAGCGGTTGCTCAAATTGCCGACGATTTCGGAGACGAGCGCCTTCATCGGCGCAACGTAAACAATCTTGAACGCAGAAGTGTCTATGCTGCCGTCTCTACGACGATGCAGACCAACTTCGTGCAAAATCGTGAGCATGGCCACGTTTGTCTTACCCGCACCCGTCGGCGCGCAAAGAAGCATATTCTCCGGCGACAACAAAGCGCACTCATACACGCGGCTCTGAACGCGGTTCAAAGACTTCATACCAGAAAACGCTGGCTGCGCCCACTCGGGCAATTCCTCGATTGGTCTGAGAGTTTCGTCGTCGTTGAAGGGCTTGGGCTTGAGCGCGGGAATGTGCACCTCCTCATAACCCTTCTTCGTCGTTCGGAACGACCCAGGCGGAAGCTCGCAACGCTTGTTGCTCATAAAGTGGGAACCTTGCGTAAACGCCAACGCATCGAGCTCTAAAAGTTGACGACCGGCTGCTGCCGCACCGTGCTCTTGCGAGCGCATGTCTGCGACTTCGCTGCGGAGTTTTCTCGCCTCCTCGCGAATCTTCTGCTCCGTCGCCGTTTGACGATCGCGCGCCGACGCGCGAGTCGCACGCATGGTCGCTAAGATGTCAGCCGTCGCTGGTTCAGCCTTCATCTGTTCTTCAATGTCAGCTGTCTCCTCTGGACTCGCCGAGCGCGCCAACTTGGTGCACCAAAAAATCTTCAGACGGTTCTTCAACAGCACCTTGATGAGGTCAAACTTGTCGTAATCGAGAAGCGAAACGAGCGCGTTTTCGCACTCGCGATCGTCGCTCGACGCGAGCTCGGCAAACACCTCTTCGGAGAGCTTCAAACTCTCAGCGGCGTCGGAATCCGTAAAGCCAAAAGCCTTTGAAATCGCTCGTTGCAACCAGTGCGCGTCGATATCCGTCGGGTTGAGCCCGTGCTCGGCGTTCGGTGCGTATTCCCCATCACCATCCATCATGCCCCCGACAGCCGCAGCCTGCACTTCGTCATCATCTTCGTCATTATCGGACGCATCGAGAACTTCATCCACGTCAGAGTCTTCTTCCTCCTCTTCTTCAAACTCCACCGCGACGCCGATGTCGTCGTCGAGCTCTTCGCCCGCCCCGTCGGCGCCTTCGTCGGCAATGGAGAAATCCGTGATGAGCTTTCCAATCGCCGTGAGCTGTGCAAACTTCTCAGAAGTCATGGAACCCATGAGCGCTTCGACATCCTTTTGCTTTTCGCGGTCCGTCTTACCCTCCTCCTTGAGCGCCGCCAAAACCTCATCCGCCGCGCCTCGCATGACGTCGGCGGGCTGATCCCCAAAAACGCCTTGAAGTACGCTCAACAGCCCTTCATACGCCGCTCTCGTCTCCCGCGTCTTTGGTTTATACAACCCACTCTCCGCTCCCGTCAGCACCGACGCCGACGCCCGTCCACCGCGTCCTCCTCTCTTCCCTCCAAACTCATCCGCCGCGATTTCATCCGCCTCTCCTCGTCCGCGCTTCTCCGCTCGTCGCTTCTCCGCCTTGCGTCTCCTCTCTTCAAAATCCTCCGTCATCCCAGCTCGCGCGCGATCCCCGAACTGTTTCCCATCAATCTTCCCTTGTAACGATTCCGGTTGTCCCGTCGGTTCATCTCTCGGTCGTCCTCTTCGGTCGCTCTCGAGCACCAAGGACGCGTTCTGTTCGCGGTCGCGGTCGCTTTCGAGTCAGTCGCGCGTTCGCTCCATTCAGTAGTCTCTTTCCTCGGGTTTCCGTTGTTCCGTTCTTCCCGCGCGGCGCGCACGACGCGCGTAAATAACCAACGCCCGATGTGCACCCATCCGACTCGACGCAAACCCGTCTCGTTGACGCCGTCGTCGACGCGAACGCGCGCGCGTTCCGCGCAGATGCCGCCCGACGGCGCACCGCACCGGTGGTGGATCGAAAAGTTTGAAATCGCGTCGCCGTCGCCTCGCGTCGCCTTCGCATCGGGTCACACCGAAATTCGCACGACGCAGATCACGCACCGCTTTGTATTCGTACTGTCTGTACCGCGCCGCGGCTTCCGCACCGCCATCGCGTCCGCCGACACCCATGGGACGTGACGACGCGGACTGAGGGATGTCTCGCGCCCGCGCCGACCCGCGGTCCCACGCTTTACATTTACATAGTAAACGATACATTCGCCTGTATATACACTACACAGTATTGATAAATGTGATGCTTTCCTCCGTTTCTCTCTGCGTGATAGTAAAAATACTACACATAATACGATAGTACGTATTAGGGTTTGGTTAGGGTTTACAAATGGAGCACACTTTTGAAAAACGTGACGACCGACGACCGACGACAGAGGACGGCGCCGCCGCGGCCGCGGCCGACGACGATTCGCGGCGATGACGACCGCGGCGACGTTGCTGAGGGGATTAGATCGACGCGCGCGTCGGTCGGTCGTGGGTTTGGGCGACGACGAGAGCGACGACGAGGGTGAGGGTACCGCCGCGGTGGGAAGAGACGTTCTAGGCGCCGGGCAACGCCGAGGCGCGGGCGACGCCGACGGGCGCCGACGCGCGGCGTGCGCGAGACACGCGTTCGGGGATGTCGATTGGCGGTCGCGGTGTGCGCGGGGTGCGATGACGTCGACGTCGACGTCGAGCGGTGTGGCTGAGTCGTCGTACGTCGAGCGTTTGCGAGCGAGCGCGACGTTTGCGGCGGGCGCGACGACGAGGCTGATGTGCGCGGCGTTCGGCGCGCACGGATCGATATCGAGGGTGAACGCGCGATTGACATCGACGCGGAGGATACGGGACGAGGCGAGGCGAGCCAAGGCGATGGGTGAGATTCGTGGGAACTGCAAGTGGGCGTGGGCGAAGGAGAGCGCGTGTCAGGGCGCGTTGGCGACGCGCGCCGAACGATACGAAGAGGCGGAGAAGTGTTTCGAGCAAGCGATTGGTTTGGACCCGAAACACGTGCGGGCGTACGTCGGGCGAGGGGCGTGTTACGCGAATCAGCGCAAGTACGCGGCGGCTTTGAAGGATTTTGAGCGGGCATTGGAGATTGCTCCCGATGACGCGCGAGCGACGTCATATAAAGCCGCCGTGGTGGAAAAAATGGAAAAGGTGTCCCGTTCGAGGAATGATTGGTCCACGCGAGGCGGGTGTGAGGCTCGGAAAGAAGACGTGGATAGTCTGCGCGCGCGCGTGCTCAATCCGGCGCGCGGGTTGGAGGCGCTGCGTCGAGGAGAGATGGCGAACAAGTCGTATGATTTGGAGCTCGGCGACGACGACGAAGAAGACAAGGATCGACGAAGCGATGGGAAGAGGAGGCGACACAAGGCGAAACGTCGTAAGAAAGATCATAATAGCAATAGACGCGGTCGAAGCGACCACCGATCGAGTCGAAAGTCGAGTAAGAGGTCTCGTCGCGATGTGTCATCGTCCAGCTCTTCCTCTTACAGTTCGCCCGCGAGGAAGTAGGCGTCTTACAGTTCGCTTACTTTCTCGCAACGCCTCGGTTACAGTAGAATGATTAGTGATTAAAGAATACTAAAAGAATAGCTATAGCGTACGAATAACTCTTTTGCTGGTGCAGCGTCGGAACTATACTGTCGTCACCGATAGCCGACGCTCCGACGACAACTCGTCACGTCATTTTACGATTTTGTACAAGAAACAATCGAGCTTCCACTTGCTCTGCGGCTGCGCCAACGCGGCGTATCCACCATCGTAAGGCTGAAACACCCAGTCCGCTGGAAACTGTTTGCTCATGATAATTACGCGAGTACCGTTTCGACACTCCGCGGCGAGTTTCCGACCCGTCGCGTCCAAGAGCTCAGGCGTGAAACAGGTCGCGTGAATATACACCACATCCGCCCGAGACACGTCGAACGCCAACAAATTCCCTTCCACGAGCGTGATTTCGCAATCCTTCCCCGCGGTTTCCGCCTTGACCGCCTCGAACGCTTCCAACGCCCGTCGCGCCTCGTTGTGCAACTCTGGTAACAACTCCACGCCGCGCGACCGATCGAACATCCCAGTCAACGCCGCCGCGACGCACATTTTCCCCATCCCCGACCCTAAATCTACAAACTCCAACCCTCCATCTCCCGCCGACGACGACGACGCCGAAGACGCCGGCGGCGCGCACCGCCTGAGTACCGCCGTCGCGGCGTCAAACTCGAGCTCGCCGTAAAACCACTCGTCGCCTCGCGTCCGCTCGGGCGCCGCCGCGTGCGACGCCTCGGCGATATCTAGCGCCGCGTCGCGATCCACACCCTTAAACGCGACGTCGTACGCCCACCGCCCGTCGTCGGAACCACCCCGTGCGCGCGCGACGCGACGGTGAGGACACGGACCAACCACTCCTTCCCATCGTCCGCGTCGTGCTCCTCGTCGCGCCGTGACCGACGAACGCCGCCAAATCCACGACGGCGACGACGGCGACGACGCATCAACGGCGACGACTCGCCCTGACGTCGACGCGCGCGAAACCGTCGCCATCGCGATGCGTTCGCGCGTCGAAATGCCGCGTCGCGCGCGTGGAATGTGTTCATCCCTTTGGAACTTTGACGAGTCATGACTCGTCAAACGGAGACTGAAAAACCAAAAACCAAAAACCAAAGCGACAAACGTCTTCACACGACGACGCGACGCGCGCGCTCGTCGTCGAAACCCTTCGGCGGAACCATGCCGGGCGAACGACGCGAACGCTCCGTCGATGATTCTCGATCGCCGACGAGGCGTCGATCGCGCCGACGGAGCGGAAGCGACGACCGCGGGCGCGGTGAAGGTGATTCTCGGCGGCGGCGAGACGATGCGGATCGAAGACGCACCGAGGGTGATGACGACGACGACGACGGAAGACGTGAGGATGGGGAAGTGCGCGATGTGACGGTGACGGCGAAGGAGACGGTGACGGTTGACGCGACGCAGCGACCGACGAGAACGGGTGGAACGTACGTCCCGCCGTTCAAGTTGGCGCAGATGATGCGCGAGACGCGAGACAAGTCGAGCGTCGAGTATCAAAGAATGTCCTGGGACGCGTTAAAAAAGAGCATCAACGGCTTGGTGAACAAGGTGAACGCGTCCAACGTGCAACACATTGTCCCAGAGTTGTTTCGGGAGAATTTAGTGCGTGGACGGGGGTTGTTTGCGAGGAGCGTGATGAAGAGTCAAATGGCGAGTCCGCAGTTTTCGGGGATTTTCGCGGCGCTCGTGGCGGTGGTGAATACAAAGTTTCCGGAAATTGGTGAGCTCGTCATCAAGAGGTGCATCTTACAGTTTCGACGGGCGTATAAGAGAAACGATAAGCCGGTTTGCGTCGCGGCGACGAGGTTTTTGGCGGCGCTCATCAATCAACAGGTGCGTGTTTCGACCGACTGGAGGGCGTTTGTTTTGCTTTTTTTCTTTTCGGACGTGCGACTCACTCGGAGTGCGTGACAAAGGATGAATTATGATTACGCAACACTCACTGATTCCCGTGAGGAACAAAATCATATACGAGCTTTTTAACACTGATGTCAACGCGCGACGCGCTCTATCGAATCGAATGCGCGTATGAAAAGGTGGTGCGGATGACTGACCAACTGATTTTAATTTTCTCCTTGTTTGTCTCGCAGCTTGTTCACGAATTATTGGCGTTGGAACTTTTAACGGTTTTGCTCAGCACGCCGACGGACGATAGCGTGGAGGTTGCGATCGCTTTCGTCAAGGAGTGTGGTTTCACGCTCCAAGAGCTCACCCCTCAAGGTTTGCACGGGATTTTTGAACGCTTCAGAGGGATTTTGCACGAGGGCGAAATCGACAAGCGCGTGCAATTCATGATTGAGGGTCTGTTTGCGTTTAGAAAGGGTGGGTTTGAGGGCAAGAAGGGCGTGCCCGAGGAGTTGGATTTGGTTGATGAAGACGATCAAGTCGTACACGAGATCGGTTTGGATGACGAAATGCAGGCGCAAGCGGGCCTGGACGTGTTCAAGGAGGATCCAGAGTTCGAGGAAAACGAGAGAAAGTATGACGATATTCGCAAGGAAATTCTCGGTGAGTCGAGCTCGAGCGACAGCGACAGCGACAGCGATAGCGACAGCTCGAGTTCATCTTCTAGCCACGGCGCAGGCGCTGGCGCAGTTGCTGAACCGGCGCAGGCTGGAGGCAAGATGGAAATCGCCGACATGACGGAGACCAACTTGGTCAACCTTCGTCGTACCATTTACCTTACCATCATGTCTTCGCTCGACTTCGAGGAAGCCGGTCACAAGTTGATGAAGATGAACATTCCCCCGGGCGCTGAAGTCGAGCTGTGTACGATGCTCGTCGAATGCTGCTCCCAAGAGCGAACGTATCTTCGCTACTACGGCTTGCTCGCTCAACGCTTTTGCTTTATTAACAAGGTGTACGCCCAACTTTTCGACGAAGTCTTCATGAAGCAGTATAGCACGATTCATAGGCTTGAGACGAACAAGTTGCGCAACGTGGCCAAGTTTTTTGCGCATCTCCTATCTACGGATGCGATGTCCTGGACTTGCTTGGCTTACATTCAATTGACAGAGGAGGCGACGACGTCAAGTTCAAGAATTTTCATCAAAATTCTCTTCCAAGAGCTCGCCGAATCTCTCGGTCTCAAGCAATTGAACGCAAAAATGCAAGACCCCGAAATGCGCGAGTACTTTCAAGGCGTCATGCCAAAGGATGAACCGAGGAACACGAGATTTAGCATCAACTTTTTCACCTCAATTTCGTTGGGCGCGCTCACGGATGACATGCGAGAGTGGCTCAAGACTGCGCCAAAAACTGCACCGAAGCGCGCGAGGTCCGACTCTTCGAGTTCTAGTAGCAGCTCTAGTAGCAGCTCTAGTAGCGGCTCTAGTAGCAGTTCCAGTAGCAGTGGCTCGAGTTCGAGATCGTATTCGAGTACCTCTCGTTCGTATTCGAGCTCGTCCAGCTACAGCAGCAGTAGCTCGAGTTCGTCTCGTTCTCGCTCGCGCTCGCGCGACAGACGCCGTAAGCGTTCCAGACGCTGAGTTGCCACACGTAGAACTATTCGTTTACTAGTATAATCAAACAATTACACGGAATAGGATTGAAACATGACACGCCTCTCACGCGCTCCGTCGTGGCTTTTCTTTTCTACTTTTTGCTCCCCCTTCTCGCGCTGCCAAGCCTCACTCCACGCCGTGGCGCCGGTCGTAGGGCCGGGTCGATGAAATTTAGCCTAAAAAATGTTAGCAAGCGTCAAAACCGTCTCGCCGAGCACAAGGCCGCGGAAGCGCGCAAGCGAGCTCTAGAGGATGAACGGATGAATGAGCTCCTTCGCGACGGTTTCGGTGAGCTCGAAGCCGCGGACGACGGCGTAACGTTCGTCCGTGGAGGCGTGACGACGCAAATGGACGAATCGACGGCGGGCGACGCCGCGCTGCGCGTCGGTGATGTTTACAAACCGAAGAATTTGACGTCCGAGAAGAAGCGCGTCCGAGAAGAAGCGCTTGCAGAGACGCCGGCGTCGGTTAAAGATGTTGACGAGTGCGAGGAGGCGCGACGAGGCGAAGGAAAGAGAAAGGTGCGCGCTCTGGATATGATGCTGGAAGAATTCGCGGCGCGAGACGCGGCGAGACGCGCACGTGCAGATGATGCGACTGAGACGCCGGCGTTGGGATACCAGCCGGCGGTCACCGTCGGGTCCGCGAGCACAAACATACGAGTCACTCCGCTTCCGCCCGAAGTAACTGAAAGCGACGTCGCCCATGCGTTTGATATTTATGGACCGATAGCGAGCGTGAAGATTTGGTTACCGAGGGACGGGACGTCGACGCAGAATAGTGGATACGTGTGCTTCATGTCACGAACGAGTGCTGAACGTGCCGTGGCGGAGATGCACGACGGTCAGCTGTTCGGTAGCGTCATCGACGTCGAGATTAGTAAACCGCTGCGTCTACCATTTTGCCACGCGTGGCCATTGGACGTTGACTCTGTCGAAGCTGAACGCGTGTTGAACAGCGTCGTCGTCGACGTCTTGCGCGAGCGGGTAATCCCAGCGTTACCGGCGACGGATGAAACATCCCACATGCCGGACGTGGTGGTCACCATTCCAGAGGATGAATCCTTGCGCCGCCGTATCGACATTGTCGCGACGTATGTCGCGGAGGACGGACGCGAATTCGAGGAGGTGCTCAAGACCAGAGAGAGGGACAATCCAGAATTTGAGTTCTTGTTTGACGCGACGAGCTACGCTCATGCGTATTACGTCTGGCGCGTTTTTGCCTTCGCGCAAGGTGACGGTCTCGCGTCTTGGCGCGAAAGCCCCTTCGTGATGTCCGTCGACGGTCCGCGTTGGGTACCACCGCCCGCGCCGAAGGACAATCCTGAGATTAACAAATTGCTCCGAACGTCCAAAGCATCGACGAAGCTCATTGCCAAGGATAGGGAACTTTTGATGGACATTTTGCGCCACCTCACCGTGAAGCGCGAAGACATCCAGGACGCCATGGAGTTTGCCGTGGAGCGATCAGAGTGCTCCGCGGACGTCGTCGACGTCATCACCGCATCATTGTTGGGTGACGACACGCCACGCCGATTGAAAATCGCACGTCTCTACGTTGTGTCAGATTTGCTCCACAACTGCGGCGCGCCGGTAAAAGGCGTCCAGTCGTATCGATCGCACTTCATACGAACGCTTCCATACGTGTTCGCACACTTGGAAAAGTACCTCTCGTCGCTCGCGTCCAAGAATGCCCGCGAGGCGTTCAAGCGAGACGTCCAATCCGTGTTGGCTGCGTGGAAGAGCTGGTCGATGTTTGCCGACGAATTCATCCAAGGCTTGGAGTACACGTTTCTTTGCGGCGATGTGAGAGAGCTCACGCTCACTCGCGCCGACGCCGAGTGCATCAAACGCAAACTCGCAGATTTACCGGACGAAGCGTGTCGAGCCGAATGCCGAGCTCGCGGACTCGTATCCGAAGACGACGATTACCGCGCGCGCCTCGAACGTCTCGAGCAATCCCTCGTCTATCACGGCGCGAACGAATAGAAACGAATACAGAAAGTAGTAACGCAACGTGCAGATAGTTCTAACGGTAGTACCACTCCACACACGTGCGCGCGCCGCCATTCAACGGTAAAGTAACACATTCCATCAAACTGACGCTGAAAAGCCATCTCGGACCCTCCCTCATCGTCCCTCCTTCATTGCACGTCGCACTTCATGATCGCCACCGCGTCCGCCACCCCGGTGCTTCCGCGCCACCGGCGTCACCACGGTGTCAACGCCGGTGCCACGCGCCCGTCGTCCATCCTCGTCCGCGCCGCGCGCGTCATTAACCCGGTAGAAGAGTCCACCGAGTACACCCTCGAGCTCACCACTGAAGAAGCTCGAAAGTGTCTCAAATTCGACGCCCTCATCGTCGGTGACAACGAGCGCGCCATCTTCGTCTCCGCCGTCGCCCGCGAATCTGACGTTGAACGAGCGGGCGTCGTCCCGGGACAGCGCCTGCGCGCGCTGACGAACCCGGTGGATAAAACAAAACTGTGGATTGTGAGCGACGCCGAACGGTTAGCCTTTGTCAAGGATGCGATTCGAAGCACGCGGCAGGAAAACATTACGTTGGTGCTGGAGAAGGAGGTGTCGGTGACGCAAGCGATGGTGGAAGAAGCGATGAGCGACGAAGAACGGGAGGAGCAAAAGGAGCGGGAGGAAAAGGCGAAGAGACGAAACGAGACACCCAGGAAGTTGGATAGAGACGGGAAGAAGATTGAGGATAGACCGGATTTGTACAGCGATAATTGGCAAGGGGATGAGTACGTCGGGAAAGGGTTTTGGAACGAACTCACCGTGGGACTGGCGGTGGCGATCGTGGTGCCGTTGGTGATCACTGTCGCGGCGACCGCGTCGAGGGGAGTGTTGTGGGATACGACGCGGTTTTAAACGTTATTGGGTAGTTGTGGTGTATTTAGCAACACGAGTGAGAGAGAGTTGACATTCATCATCGGTTCGACGCGCCGTACTTGGCAGACGGAATCGCCCCCTTTTCTTCAAACGCCTTGACGTCTTCTGGTGGCAGTCCCGTGCCCGTGACTTCGTTACCAACAGAGACCCAGTAATCGCGAAGGTTGTTTTTCCTCGCAAAAATTTCCAGATAGCGTCCACCCGGCACGAGCTCTTCAATCAATTCATAAATTTCCGTCGGTTTTTGAGATTGACCACGTCTCGGGGCGAAAATGATATCGCTTCCTATCGCCTTGTCTTTTAACCCAGGCGGGGCGTCCCCGCGTCGAGCCACCAAACACACCTCCTTTGCGTGTTGCAGATAAAAACCGTGCGACTTGGCCAAGCGTCTCGAATTCGTAACCTTGACCCACACGATTTCGTCCACGAATTCGTAGCCCCACTTTTTAAACTGGTTCAAACACCACTGGTACTTGGCGTTGATGACCCAAACGAACAACAACCCATTCTTCTGCAACATTGGCAGCGGTAAATCGGCGATATCTTGATCCGTCAACTGTGAGTACCCGAGCGAAACCCCTCTCGTGGGATTAGCCGTGGCCAACTGCCATGGCGGGTCCATCATGATGACGTCGAACTGTTCGTGTTCGTACATTTTACTCCAATCATACGTCGTCACGTTGGCGTGCACGGGAATACACTGCGGCGGAACCATCCACTCCCTCGGATCAATCTCATCCACAGCCGCAGCCATGGCTTCGGCGTCCTCTTCGTTCGTCTTGTCGCCCTCGCCGCCCTCGACGTCCCCGCTCCCTGATGTTGCACCCGCCCCCGCCTCCCCGCCTCGTCGCTCCTCGGTGTACTCGAATACATCCGTCCCCTTTGGCTCGATTCCTTTTCGCGCGATTTCCAGTTTTAAATCCCTCGCCAACGCGCGCAATTCATCGACAACCGTCGTCAAGTTGGTTTCATCTGCGATCGGCGCATCCAAATCGTAATCATCCTTCCCGTACGGCGTCTCGTACCGCTTCAGCGTTTCCTTGGCCCGCGTGATTAACTCCGTATCCTTCGTCACCGAATTCGTCGTCGTCTTCGCAACCGCCATGGCGCTCGCGAGTAACCGGGCGTATCGATGAAACGCTGATCCGTCTGCGCAACACGAACACGAATCTGGTGCAGATTCGTCGATGCGTTTACAATAAAACGACGACGACGACGAAGTCAGCGTAGACGGTTCGTCGATGATGATGCCTCGAAGAGTGTTACGGCGATCGATTCGCTTCGCGTTCGAAAAAGTTACGCCCGCGTCGAGGTGTGAGGAACGAAGGAACTGGCGAGCGGAGCATCTTTTTTTTCAAATTTTCAAACGCGCCTGTCGCTGCGTCGGCAAACTAGTCGCGCTTATCGTCCTGTTCTGATTCGGATTCTTCGTCTATGCCGACGTCCCGGGCAAACTTTTCAATGTTTTTACTGACGTGGTTGAACCCGCCGGCGACGCCGCGGTCTTTAACGGCGTTTGTGAAATCTTTGAAATCATTGGCGAAACCGCGTTCGAGCGCCTTGGCTCGAGCGGCGGCTTGGGCGAAGAAACCGCCGCCACCCGTCGCCGGTTTAATAGATGGTGGTTCGGATGACGGGGCGTCTAGCGGTACGCGGCGGGTTGAGCCGGAAGGAGGTGGCGTAGACGTCGCGTTCGTCGTCGGCGACGCCGTCGTGATTTTGCTAGTGTCGCCGACAGAATTTCGAGGACTCGACGGCGGATCCATGACTTGCGAAGGCGGCGGCGACACTTCCATGGAGACGCGAGAGGGCGTCGGTGTGGGTGAAATCAGAGACTCGTCAAAGGATGGGAGGTTCTGATCTGTGGACTTTGGAGGCGGTGGCGACGCCGGATCGGTCGGGGTATCGGTTCCCGACGTCGCGACAGGCGAAGTCGGGAGAGAGAGCGTCGGCGCCAATCTAGTCTGTCTGGCGTCCTCGTCGTCCTCGTCGCCATCTTCTTCATCGGATCGATCCGCGTTCCCGAGCGCCTGTTCGAGCGTGAGCTCGGGAGCATCGAGATACGGACGAAGCTCTTTCCAAGGCTCGGCGACGCAATTCGGAAGCAAGAGCTGCGAGTGGAGATCGGCGACAAAGAGGTTTCGCAAAAATTGCGAAACTTTGGATGCGATGCCCTCGTGAGAGATGCCAGCCTCGCCGAGTTCGGGGATAATGTCGAGCTCAATGTCTGGTTCCTTGATCAACCCCCACCAGAGTCTATCCCCTGGTGGAGGCGGGATCCAGATTCGCATGACGCCTTGACACTTTTTCAGCGTGAGCTTGAAGCGAAGCGGCGTCGCGCTCAGCGTATCGGAGAGCGACGCGACAACTTTCGCCGCCTCGCGAGCCGCCATGCTGCGAATGCTAGAGAGACTTCGCGCGATGTCGTCCAATCCCGATTTCTTTTGCGACGCCGCCTCGTTTTCCATATCCTGCGCGTATTTCGACAGATCGACTCGCGTCTGCACCGTCATGGTTGCCTTGCCGATGTATTCGACGTCGAGCTCCAACGCTTGAGAGTACCCTCGTCCAGGCATGTCGGCACCGTCCCACGGCGCGCTCGACGACGCTAAAGACGGCACGCGAGCGCTAATGAATTGAGGCACCGTCGTACCGAAATCTATGTGCGTGATTTCAAAGGCACCGACAAACTTCGGAGTGCCCGGCGCGTTGTTGAGCTTGTTGACGAGCTTCTCGGTTTGCTCCGTCTGCCAACGCTCGTCTCTAAACATGTCAAAGAGCAATCTCGAACCGAGCGCGTTGATCGCCGCTCCCGCTGCACCGGCACCGGCGCTCACCGTACCTTTGGATTTCGCATCACGACGCATCGATTCGTCTCTGTAGCTCTTGACGGCTTGCGTGTACGCCGTAAACTCTTCCATCTCCGCGCGAATCGCGTCCGTCGCGCCATCCGTCGACGAATTGAGTCGACGACAACACGAGAGAAGAGACACGAACCACGCCTCTTTCGCTGGGCCAGACATGGCGAACAGCCACACCGTTCGCGCGCCGTCGCGCACCGCCTCGCATCCCGAATCGCTCCGAAGGACGAGCGGCGTCGATTTGTGCCATCGAAGCTCCTCTGGCTTGTCCACGCCGGGAAATCGCGTGAGATACACCGAGCACCCTTTAAGGTTGATCTTCTCCACCACCTCCCCTCCTCGCTCGAGAGAGAGGTTCAAAACCCCATCCGCCGTCAACCTCACGAACCTCTTCGCCCCGTTCGAGCTCGACAACTTCACCCTTGGGTTCGGTTCGCCGAGAGTCAACCAACCGGAGTACGTCGACGCTGACTCCTTCGACCTCGACCCCGACGCCGCATCTTCGCTCCCCCGTCGCGTCGCGTCCCGCACCGCACCGTTGATAGCATCACCCCCACCACACACAAATTCCCGTCTCGCCTCGTCATCCTCCGCGCGCTTCTCCGCCTCTCGCTCGGCGTTCGCGATTACCGCTCTGCGCACCGCCGCGATTTGCAACGCCAACACCCCGCACGCCCCGCACGCCATCCCGTACCCGAACGACCCACTCGAATCCCCGCTCGAGGTAAACATCCACTGCCCAATCGTCGCCGCCACCGCCCCGATCGCCGCGTACGTCCACGGCGCGCGTCGTCCGTCATCAACGTCTTTGCAATTCGCATTCACTAGCGTCAACTCGGCACCAGAACGTGATGTCACCTTCACGTCGTCATCCGGTCCAGACATCACCGAGGTCTCCATCGACGCTCTAGAGCAAACCGAAACCGAACGCAGCGAACGGGTTCGTCGCGTCGTATCGACGCCCCCGACGACGACGACGACCGACGACGATGAATGACGATTCGATTCGGTTCGATCTGCTGTCGTCGCAACTACCTTCAATG
>Ga0181592_10002765_pt1 | contig 14469 bp, 12 predicted proteins | sample 071ome_20_FD_133755 | JGI IMG/M metagenome (GOLD analysis project Ga0181592, IMG submission 133755) | Coastal salt marsh microbial communities from the Groves Creek Marsh, Skidaway Island, Georgia - 071412BT metaG (megahit assembly) | ecosystem: Environmental > Aquatic > Marine > Intertidal...
ACCAAATCTGCGTACGTGACTAAATCTGAATCGGCGGGCGTGTTGGGGTCGTCATCCGTTGATATGACGGTACCACGAAGACCGCCAATTTTGCCGTTTAGGTCATTATTGGCATTTTGAAGGTCTGTAACATCATACACGCCGCCATTGGTTTTAATATCTTCAGTGATTGTGGCAACAGTTTCAGCTGCGGTCGCAACGGCGGGTAGCCCGTTGACATTGTCTGAAGCAATGTCTAGCACGTTGGACAGCAAATCTATATTTGTGTCGCCACTGCCTGGTGTCGCTTCTGGGCTCTCTTCATCAAAATCCTCAACCTCATCGATGAAGTCGTCTTCGTCCGCGAAGGACACCCCAAAGGTTGGGAAGGTTAATCCAAAATGGTCATCTTGGCGGGTGTTTGCTAATAAAGCAGGGTTATACTGCAAAGTGCTAGCAACTTCAGACGATGCTACCCCAGTACCGCCCATGGCCATGGCGCGTGCATCGGTCGGTGCAAATGGCACGGCTGCCACTTGAAAGGAAGCAAAAGAAATCGCTGCCCCCAATAGAATTTTTTTATTCATAAACGTGTCCCTAATTTGCAAAATTTTGCCATTACGTTTGTTTAATATTAGCGGAGTCTTGCGCTCGCTTTAGTCTGTAATGGTATTTAAAGAATGCGTCTTATAGTTTAGACCAATAATAAAGTATGGAAAATGACAAATTGCATACAGGTGCGCAGAAAGTTGAATAAAAAGTTGATAGGGCAGAAATGCCTCTCTATAGTGCGCAGTATGGTTATGCTAAATCTTGTCATTCGTGTTTCACGAATTATGTGCGCTCTCAAAGTGCGTGTCGCAGGTCGACACGTAGGCGCGCGGCTTGATGAATGACAGATAAGTAGACCCTAATCTCATTCAGAACCGCGGCCAAGGCTGCGGTTTTTTATGCAGCATGCTTTCTTATACGACGCCTTCAACGCCATTCTGATCGAAATACTTTTTGATACAAGGAGTTCGGTATGAACGTAACCTCGGTGTATGCAGCCGTGGTCTTAATCTGGTCTACCACGCCGTTGGGGATCCGTTTTAGTGTGGCGTCATTTGATTTTATTCAAGGGCTGTCATTGCGCATGTGGCTGAGCATTCTAGTGTGCTGGGCTTTGCATTTGGTTTTCCATGTTCGTCTTCCTTGGCATAAAGGGGCGGTTCAGGGCTATCTGCTGGGGGCCATTCCCATCACGTTTGCCATGTTATGTGTTTACTACGCAGCTCAAACCTTGCCCAGCGGACTGATTGCCGTGATGTGGGGGCTCTCTCCAATCTTAGTGAGTGTTTGCGCGATGATTTTGTTGCCGAATGCACACTTGGTGGCGAGGCAATGGATGGCCATGGGGCTGGCGGTGGTCGGGCTATACATCATTTTTGCTCAAGGGATTGCCATCGGCTGGGAGATGCTAGGGGCCTTATTGGTGCTGCTTTTGGGCTTACTCTTACATTGTGTGAGTTCCGTATGGTTACAGCGCCTACATGTGGTAAAAGGTATTCAGCCGGCTAACCCTTTAGCACAAACCACCGGGGCCTTAATGTTGAGCGCGCCCGTGTATGGTCTGCTTTGGTGGGGCTTCAGTGGGCCTTTGCCGGAGCAACCCGAAATGAAATCCATGGCGGCCATTGTGTACCTCGCAATCTTTGGGTCTGTGGTGGGGTTTATTGGCTATTTTCATTTAATGAAACACTTGAGTGCCGCCACGGTGTCTTTGGTGACGTTAGTGACGCCAGTACTTGCCTTGATTTTGGGGGCGTTACTCGCCAACGAGGCCTTGGCGCCACGCACCTTCATTGGTTCCAGCGTGATTCTGCTGTCTCTCGTTATTTATCAGTGGCGTCCGATCAACCTTGCTTTAGTGCAACTGCGCAGCCGTCTTGGCGCTGAATAGCGAATATTTGCACTAAAACATTCCCTTATTTGGCCGATACAACTTTCAACAATACGGTTTCGTGCGCTCACCCAGGGCGCAAAGACGGGGCCCAACCAAATGGAAAGGAGTAGGCGCATGAAACAGATTGCAGCATGGGTATTGGTTCTCATGATTCCCATGACGGGGTGCAGCATGTTGGGCTTTGGGGATGATGACGAAGAAGTGGAAGACATGGCCTCCTTTCAAGAGGACTCAATGCTGAAACCCGTAGAAACCCATGTGGATCCGATCGCACCTATGATTTTACGCGTGGTGGGTTATGGCGCCATAAATGAAAAATCAAAGGGATTAAGCAAAGTGCAAAAACGCTTGATGGCCATTCGGGCAAGTCGATTAGATGCCTATCGAGCCATGGCCGAGCGAGTGTATGGCACTAAAATCAGCGGTTCATCCACCGTGCGAGATCTTGTAGTTCAGAATGACAGCTTCCGTACCTACGTTGATACATTCATTCATGGTGCTCGCGTGGTGACATCCGACGTACTGGAAGATGGCAGCGTTGAAACCGTTCTAGAGATGGTGATCGACGCGGGCTTTCGAAACTGTCTAACCACCGAAAACTCGATGCGCTTCAATGCAGACTGTCGTGCGGATGTGATGCACAACGGGCGAATGAAGACCAGCCGCTATCAAGACATAAACCGAGTGCAAAGTCAGTCGGCAATTCCTGAAACCAACCATTACTTTGTCGACTAACGTCGATCCGTTTGATCGCGTTATTGGGGGTTATCATGCGAGCGTTTAGTTTCTTTCTTATTATTCTGTTTTCGGCCGTGCCTTCCTACGGGGTTGAAATGACGGCCATAGGCATGGCAGCGGTGGGCTCTGATATGGAAGCCAGCCGAGACCAAGCCATTCGAGATGCATTACGTCAGGCTTCGCTGCAAATGGGCGGCTCGATTCACTCCTCGCAAATGCTGGTGGATGGTCTAGTGACCTCAGACCAGATGTCCTTAAAATCAAACGGACGCTTTCGACATGTGAGAATTCTGCAAGAAAAGATTGCCCATGGTGTAATTGAAGTAAAAATCCGTGCTGAATTTCTGGAAGGCGGACAGTGCGACAGTAACCTTGGAAATGGATATCGCAAAGCCGTGGCGGTTGCAGGGTTTGCTTTACAAAACCCGAAAGAAGCCGTTCTCGGCGGTCTTTTGAATATCGAGCAGCGCCTATCCGGTGTGCTCTCCAATACACTGAATGCACGTCACCGAATTCATGCCATGGACAGCGGTCACGTGTTGTTGTTCACCAGTGTTGATCGAGCGCCGTCTTCACAGAATAACCTACAACGCCTCACAAACAGTGTTGAGTTGGCGAAAGAGCTAGGAGCACAGTTCGTGGTGAGTGGGGTGATTCGAGACTTAAACATGATTAACCCTGAGGCCGATGTGCGTCGCATTTGGGATGCACCTTTGGATTTAGTGGGTCTTTCAAGAGAGCGACGCGAGCGAAATTTTGTGCTGGATGTCTACGTACATGACGGCATCAGTGGCGCACTCATGTTTCAAAATACCTATGCGACTTCAGGGGTATGGGAATATTCTGATCATGATAGAACCGGGTTCGCAACACCGCGGTTTTGGAAAAGCGACTTTGGTCATCAGGTGAAGCAAACCCTGTCGAAAGTAGTGACAGACCTAAATGAAAATTTAGGTTGCCAGCCCTATATGGCAAAAATCATCGACACGCAGGGGGATTATATTCGCCTCGATACTGGCAGCAGCGTGGGAATGCGTCCTGGGGACGAATTAACCGTATTTCGCACCAGTACCTTTTTTAACCTGGATCAAGAAGGGCTAACACAGCTACACGATACAAAGGTTAAAGCGGTGATCACTCAGGTTCAGCCCCGCTTTGCGGTGGCGAAACTCGAAAAGACCCCTTCTCGATACGCTATCCAAAGGGATGATGTGGTCGTGGCCTGGTAGCCTTTTGGCATGGGGGGATGTCTAAATACCTCTATACTAGGGCGGCTATTCGGGTTTTATATCCATATGTAATTTAACGGTTTTTCATGGCAAGTAGAGCCTTCGCTTCTATACTGAAGTGAGAACTGCTTGCGCCACCAAGGATGATAGCCAAGTATCTGCTATCAGTTCGTGGAGGTCACATGAATAAGCACATCGTTGTCATTAACACGCCTAAGCATAATCCCAATCGCTACTTTCAACGCCTCGCCAGTCAAATTCGAGAGAATACAGCGACTAAAAAAACGCCCATTGTATTGATTAATACGGATTACCCAGATGGACTGCCTTCGAGTCTGGTGAACTTAGGTGTTCAGTTGGTGGAAGGTCATGGTAATCATGAAGCCGATTTTGAAATGGCCAACATAGAACAGGCCGAGCACATTCTAATTTTGGCGAAAGATGAGTATCTAGAAGACAGTGATAGTCTGACGTTTGATTTGTGTCATCGTATGAAGGAACACGGACTGGCTTATCGCGTTATTGTGGAATGCGTTGAAGATGAAAACCGAGATCGCTTCAAGCGAATCGGTGTGAAATCGGTGATTCGCCCGATTCGCTCTTATCCAGAAATTTTGGTGCGTGCCATGGAAAGTCCTGGAGCGGAACAACTCATTGAAGATATGTTTACGCGGGCGAATGATCACTTCATGCGCTACGGTCTTTGGATGGAGGGCGATCGCTGGCAAGACATCGTGTCCGCCATGATGATGGCAAACCTAGGCACGCCTCTGGCGTATGTGAGTAAAGAGGGCCGAGTGTGTATTCACCCAGCTGGTGACGAAAAAGTCTACGGTCAGAGTGTACTGATGCTGGTGCGCACTGAGGCCATCCCTAGTGAAGATCAGGTGAAAGAAGCTTTTAGGCAGTATGTCGCGGTTCATCAACTCAGCGCTTAGCTAGGCCTATCAAATTTGGGCTGCCGATGTAAGCAGCCTAAATTTGATGTTCGTTTAGTTCTAACTGTTCAGATTGATCAACACTGTTGCGAGTACAAGAATAAGACTTAATGGTTTTGCCCTGTTCATTGATGGAATGAAGATAGATATCAAAGCCCCAAAGGGTTCTTAAGTGCTTAATGACTTCGGTGGTGTCATCATTCAGTGGTACATTGCTTTGGCGATAGTGGTGTAGCGTCATAGAACGATCACCGGTGACGTCCACCGAGTACACTTGAATATTGGGTTCACGGTAAGATAAATCATATTGTCTTGCTAGATTTTCTCTCACGGTGCGGTAGCCCATCTCATCGTGTATGGCATCGATATGAATGTGCATCTTCCTTTCATCATCCATAATTGAAAATAATTTCATATCACGCATGACTTTAGGGGACAGATACTGAAGAACAAAGCTTTCATCTTTGAAATTTTGCATGGCAAAGTGGATGCTCTCTAACCAGTCTGAACCTGCAAGCTCAGGAAACCAATAGCGATCCTCATCGGTAGGGTGTTCACATATTCTTCGAATGTCCGACATCATGGAAAAACCCAACGTATACGGATTGATGCCACTAAAGTAAGGGCTATCGAACGACGGCTGATAGACCACATTGGTGTGGCTATTGAGAAATTCCATCATGAAACCATCTGTGACTAAGCCTTCATCGTAAAGGGTATTAATCAAGGTGTAGTGCCAAAAGGTGGCCCATCCTTCATTCATGACTTGCGTCTGTCGTTGTGGATAAAAATATTGTGCTAATTTGCGTACAATGCGAATTAACTCCCGCTGCCAAGGTTTGAGCAGAGGCGCGTTCTTTTCTAAGAAATAGAGTAGGTTTTCTTGGGGCTCTGCTGGAAAGCGTTTCTCTTTCGCTTCTTGAGATTTTTCAGCCGTAGGAATGGTCCGCCAAAGGTCGTTGACCTGTTGCTGAAGAATCTCTTCTCTGTTTTTTTGACGTTGTTTTTCTTCTTCTGCGCTGATGGGGCGAGGACGTTTATAGCGGTCAACGCCGTAATTCATTAATGCGTGGGCGGCATCTAATATGGATTCGACTGCATCGACGCCATGGCGCTCTTCGCAGTCTTTTATGTATTTTCGAGCGAACACAAGGTAGTCAATGATGGCACTGGCATCGGTCCACGTTCTGAAGAGGTAATTGCCTTTGAAAAAGGAGTTGTGGCCGTAGCAGGCATGTGCAATCACCAAGGCTTGCATGCACATGGTGTTTTCTTCCATGAGGTAAGCAATACAAGGGTCGCTGTTAATAACGATCTCATAGGCTAACCCCATTTGACCCCGTTGATAATGGGTCTGGGTTTGCAAAAAGTGTTTACCGTAAGACCAATGGTGATAGGAGATGGGCATACCGACCGAAGCATACGCATCCATCATTTGTTCTGCAGTAATCACTTCGATCTGATTAGGGTAGGTGTCGAGTCGATATTCCTTAGCAATTCGAGCGATCTCTTTATCATAGGTTTCGAGTAGCTCGAAAGTCCATTCTGAGTTTTCTGAAATAGGCTGGCGTTTAGGGGCCCGCTTCGCTTGTGTCATACGGCCTCCTTCAAACTTTTACGAGAGAATAAATCGCGGAACACAGGGAATATCTCATCGGCTCCGGTAATTTGTTCCATTGCAAAGCGATCACCGAGTTCCCCTTGTAGATCTTCATACGCCCGCCATAATGCTTGGTGTGCATTGGGTGTGATTTCGATATAAGCGAAGTACTGCAATAAAGGCATGATGCGATCTCGTAGCAATTGAGCACACTGTGGGCTGTCGTCATCCCAATTATCACCATCACTGGCTTGCGCTCCGTAAATATTCCATTCCGCTGGGTTGTAACGAGCTTCAATGATATCGGCCATTAACTCTAGTGCGCTAGATACTATGGTGCCGCCGGTTTCTCGGCTATAAAAGAACTCTTCTTCCGTCACTTCTTTTGCGCTGGTATGGTGACGAATGAATACCACCTCGGTCTTTTCATAGTTCCGCTGCAAGAACAAATACAACAAGATGTAAAAGCGCTTCGCCATGTCTTTAATTTGCTGTGTCATGGAACCGGATACATCCATCACGCAAAACATGACCGCCTTGGTGCTGGGGACAGGCTCTTTGATGATGTTTCGATATTTTATATCGAACGTGTCTATGAAGGGGACACGCTTAATCTTTTCTTCCAGTTTGGCGATTTTGTCTCTTAACTCAGCCAACTTGGTTGGGTTGATCAAGTCCTTATCTTTTGACTCTTCTTCTTGGAGTTGAGCCGTCAGTTCTTTCAGTTTTCTACGAGATGTTGCGGTCAATGCAATTCGTCGAGCTTGAGCGCTGCGCATGGACTTAACCACGGCTAAATTGTTGGGCGTACCTGTGGCCGTGAACCCTGCTCGGCGGTACTCCATCGCATCGTGTTCGTTGAGTGTTTTTTTAACGAGATTAGGTAAGGCGAGATCTTCGAATACATAGTCTAGGAATTCTTCCTTGCTAATGTAAAACGAAAAGTCGTCTTCCCCCATGCCTTGGTTACTGGCGTTCCCCTCACCAGCACCGCCACCACTGCCTTGTCCTTTTGGTCTTAAAATTTTATCCCCAGCCTGAAACTCTTTATTGCCAGGCAGCACGCGATGACGCGCGCCCCCTTGCCCATGGCCAAACACAGGTTCATTGGTGTCACGAGTGGGGATGCTGATTTTCTCCCCACGCTCCATATCGGTGATGCTACGCTTATTAACGGCCTCAGTAACGGCCTTCTTAATGTGGCTTTTATAACGGCGTAGGAATCGTTGGCGATTCACCATGCTTTTATTCTTGCCATTTAAGCGCCGATCTATGATGTAGCTCATACGCTTACTCCTTAATCACGGGTGACCGGTTACTGCGATTTTCTCACCCGTAGATACCACTCTGACAACAAGCGTACTTGTTTCTCTGTGTAGCCGCGTTCCACCATGCGTGCCACGAAATTATCATGCTTTTTCTTCTCGTCACTTGAGCCTTTTGCATTGAAGCTAATAACAGGCAATAGGTCCTCTGTATTGGCAAACATTTTCTTCTCAATGACCGCGCGCATTTTTTCATAGCTCTGCCAGCTAGGGTTTTTACCTGCGTTGTTGGCCTTCGCTCGTAATACAAAATTCACTACCTCATTGCGGAAGTCTTTTGGATTACTGATGCCAGCGGGTTTTTCGATTTTCTCTAGCTCTTCGTTGATGGCGGCACGATCGAGAATTTCCCCTGTTTCAGGGTCTCGGTATTCTTGATCTTGGATCCAAAAATCTGCATACGTCACATAGCGATCGAATATGTTTTGGCCATACTCGCTATAAGATTCCAAATAGGCGGTTTGAATTTCTTTGCCGATAAATTCCACATACTTAGGCGCCAAATACTCCTTGATGAAATTGAGGTACTTGTCTGCTAATTCTTGAGGATACTGCTCTTGTTCAATTTGCTTCTCAAGTACGTACATTAGGTGCACAGGATTGGCGGCGACCTCACTAGGGTCGAAGTTGAACACTTTGGACAGTATCTTAAAGGCGAAACGTGTGGAAAGACCACTCATGCCTTCGTTGACTCCGGCAGAGTCATGATATTCTTGTATCGATTTTGCCTTGGGGTCGGTGTCTTTTAAATTTTCACCATCGTATATGCGCATCTTGCTGTAGATGCTGGAGTTATCGGGGTCAATGATGCGAGACAATACTGTGAACTGCGCAAGCATGTTCAAAGTGTCAGGTGCACAAGGAGCTTGAGCCAAGGAGCTGTTAGTGAGTAACTTCTCGTAGATATGAATCTCTTCACTGATTCGCAAGCAGTAGGGTACTTTTACGATATAGACACGGTCGATAAACGCTTCATTGGTTTTGTTGTTTTTAAACGTTTGCCACTCGCTCTCGTTTGAGTGAGCCATGATGATGCCATCAAACGGAATGGCTCCCATGCCTTCTGTTCCGTTGTAGTTCCCTTCTTGCGTCGCGGTGAGTAATGGATGTAGTACCTTAATCGGGGCTTTAAACATCTCCACAAATTCCATCAGGCCTTGGTTGGCGCGACACAATGCGCCTGAGAAACTGTATGCGTCTGGATCATCCTGGCTAAAATCTTCGAGTTTTCGAATGTCGACTTTACCCACAAGCGCGGAGATGTCCTGATTGTTTTCATCGCCGGGTTCGGTTTTAGCAACTGCCACTTGGTCGATGATACTGGGGTACATTTTCACGACTTTAAACTGGCTTATATCGCCGCCGAAGTCATGCAACCGTTTGGCTGCCCAAGGGGACATGATGCCATTCACATAACGTGAGGGAATGCCGTAATCTTCTTCTAATATTTTGGCGTCTTCATCTGGGTTAAATAATCCAAGTGGAGACTCGAAAACAGGGCTGCCTTGAATGGCGTAAAAAGGTACACGTTCGACGAGGTGCTTAAGACGTTCGGCCAGTGATGATTTACCGCCGCCCACTGGGCCAAGTAAATAGAGAATTTGCTTCTTCTCTTCTAAACCCTGAGCCGCGTGACGAAAATACGACACGATTTGCTCAACGGCTTCTTCCATTCCATAGAATTCGCTGAATGCGGGGTAACGTTTGATGACTTTGTTGGAAAAGATCCGACTAAGGCGCTGATCTGTAGCGGTATCAACCAATTCAGGCTCGCCTATGGCCATGAGCAATCGTTCTGGAGCGCTGGCGTAGACAGAGGGGTCACTTTTACAAAGCTCAAGATATTCTTGAAGCGACATCACTTCTTCTTGAGTGGCTTTATAGCGATCTTGATAATGATTGAATATGCTCATGGTCCACCTCTGGCTTTTAAATCGTGGTTAATGCATCGGCCTGCCTTCGATTTACGTTCTACTGCCTCTGTTTAATTTAGACTGATTTCAGTCTGATGTATCCCATTAATGTTTTTAAGTTGGAAAGGATTGGCAGCAAAGCGTCAAATTTTTAATGCTTCGAGAAATATGCTGCATAGCCCGTGCCTTTATTTCTTTTTTTAATTAAAAAATTTCGATTACAAAAAGTTAGGTATGGAACAATGGCGAGCATTGCTGCCGGATTCACTTGAAAGTGGGTGAGAAAATCATTCGATTTTGACCGCTATTTTTAAACAAGTGTTTGTCTAAGACTGGGTGTTAAAACCGAGTGGTGTTGCCGCAAAGGTGCAAAGAAAAGACGGTGTTCGGTGAATCGTTGCCGTTTTTGTGCGAGAAAAAAGATAAATAAGGCCTCGCGTTAGAGGCCTAGATTAAGGAACGACGGCTATAGGTGAGATTCAACTAATTCGGGATGAATCACTTTCCACATTTCGAAGCCTCCGTCGAGGCTATAGACATTTTTAAGGCCTTGCTCAGCCAAAAATTGTGCGGCACCTTGGCTAGAATTACCGTGATAGCAGCACACGACGACGGTGTCATCCGGGTTGGTGTTAGCGATAAAGTCGCCCACATTGCTGTTGTCTAATAATTTCGCTTGAGAGATGTGCCCAGAGTGATAGCTATTGGGGTCTCGAATGTCCACAATTTTTACCGGTTCGTTGGCAATCTTATCTTTCAATTCATTGGCGGAAATGTGTTTAAACATGATTTCACTTTTGCTTTTTTTGATACAGACGACGGTTTTGAACATCCATCAGTGTCAGGGGGCCTCCCCAAACACAGCCGGTGTCCAGCCCGATGACGCTGGAGTGATTAAATAATCCACCTAACGCGGCCCAATGTCCAAATAGTAGGCGATTTTTCTTTAATTTGTGTGGATATTGGTACCAGGGCTTCAGTTCACGTCGGCCAGCATCGGCACCGGATTTATTGTCAAAGTCCATTTGTCCATTGGGGCCTAGAAAGCGCATACGCGTAAAATAGTTAACGATGACGCGGATCCGTTCCATTCCTTGCAGATCATCATGCCAAGTATCAGGCTCATTGCCGTACATCTCCCGGTAAAAGGCGACGTGTCGGTCGCTTTTTAAAATGGCTTGTACTTCATCTGATAGGGCTTGGGCGGTTTTCAGATCCCACATAGGAGGGATGCCAGCGTGGCACATGGCCAGCTTTAAATCTTTCTCCCAGTAAAGAAGAGGCTGCTGACGCAACCACTCTAGCAAGGTATCCGAGTTGGGAGAGGCGGCAATGGCCAGTAGGTCACTGTCATTCTTAACGCTCTTTTCTCCGTACGCAACGGCTAGCAAATGCAAATCATGATTGCCTAGCACTACTTTCAGGCTATGCCGAATACTGTATAGAAACTCTAGGGTACCGAGACTGTCAGGTCCTCGATTAACTAGGTCGCCCACACACCAGAGTTGATCTTCGGCCTCATCAAACTTCACCTTGTCCAGCAGGCGTTGCAAGGGGTCTAAGCAACCTTGGATGTCTCCGACAGCGAATATTCGGCCCATGGCATCACCTAATGTACGCTGTTCGTAGCGGCAAGGGTAAATACCGGGATGTTCACTTCGAAGAATTCGCCGTCATCATCCACCATTTTATAGCTGCCCTGCATGGTACCCACAGGCGACTCCAATACGGTGCCGCTGGTGTATTCAAAGTGCTCGCCGGGTTCGATTCGTGGTTGTTGACCTACCACGCCATCCCCTTGGACCTCTTGGGTTTTGAGCGTTTCGCCGTTGGTAATGATCCAATGGCGGCTCATGAGCTGGGCAGGTGCTTGACCTAGGTTCTCAATGATCACGGTGTAGGCGAATACATAGCGCTTTTTGGAAGGGTTTGATTCCTCCGGAATGTATTCAGGTAATACCTTTACCGAAACCTGGTTACTCGCCATCGGCTGTCCCCTTTGCCGCTTGGTCAAATACGTAGTCGGCAATGCGTACGTAATCGGCTACGCTCAGCTTCTCTGGGCGAATGCCGGGGTCAATGCCTAGGGATTCAATTTGCTCTGCCGTTAGGCGTTTCTTCAAATTGTTGCGAAGGGTTTTGCGGCGCATGGCAAAGCTTTCGCGCACGACATTTTCTAGGGTTCTAAAATCTTTAGTGGGATGGGGGACTTCCGCGTAAGGGGCCATTCGCACAATGGCGCTGTCTACTTTCGGAGCCGGTTTAAACGCCCCTGGGCCCACGTCAAATAGGTGCTGAACCTGACAGAAGTACTGAGCCATGATGGACAGTCGGCCATAGTTGTTGTCACCAGGGCCCGCTGCGAGTCGCTGTACCACTTCTTTTTGCAGCATGAAGTGCATGTCTTTGACGAGACCGTGGTAGCTCAGCAAATGGAAGATGAGCGGCGTCGAAATGTTGTAGGGTAAGTTCCCGACAATGCGCAGCGGGCGATCGTCTACCTTCAGGCTAGAAAAGTCGAACTTGAGTGCATCCGCTTCATGGATTTGAAAACCAGGCATGTTGAAGAACTTAACCTTTAAACCTGGGATCAGGTCTCGATCCAGTTCCACCACATTCAGGTAGCCCTCGGTGGCGTCCAATAGTTCTTCTGTGATGGCGCCCATGCCGGGGCCGATCTCAACCATGTTATCGCCCACCTTAGGGCGAATGCTTTTGACGATATTACGGATGACATTAGGGTCATGTAGAAAGTTTTGTCCGAATCGCTTTCGGGCTTGGTGGCCCATGTGGTTGCGGCTCATAAATCGGGGACCTATTGGCTATAGGGCAATCGAGGCTGCCCAATCAATCTTGCTAGTGCTTATTGCGCTCGGTTTCGGGCGCTGGCCATTCGTTGTGCATACTGGATGGCCGTATGCAGGCTTCCCATATCCGCTTTCCCAGTACCCGCTAAATCCAGTGCAGTACCGTGGTCAACAGAGGTTCGAATGATGGGTAGCCCTAGAGTAATGTTAGCGGCTTTACCAAAACCCTTGTACTTTAACACAGGAAGCCCCTGGTCGTGATACATGGCTAATACGGCATCCCCTTGGTTGAGCACCTTATCGGTAAAAAGTGTGTCTGCCGGTAGCGGACCCATGAGGGTCATGCCGGTTTCACGCAGGGACTCAAGGCAGGGTTCAATGACGTCGATCTCTTCACGGCCCATGTGGCCACCTTCACCCGCATGGGGGTTCAGGCCGCACACCAGAATGCGCGGGTTATCCAGTCCAAAGAAGTGCTGTAAGTCGTGGTGAAGCACCCGGGTGACTTGCTGTATGCGAGTGTCCGTAATGGCGGCAGGCACGTCTTTTAAGGGTAAGTGAGTGGTCACTAATGCCACCATTAGCCCTTCTGTGGCTAACATCATCACGACGCGTTCGGTCTGGGTGTACTCTTCTAAGAATTCGGTATGCCCGGTAAAGGCGACACCGGCTTCATTAATCACCCCTTTATGTACGGGGGCAGTGACCATGGCGTCGAACACATTGTCCAGGCACCCTTGAGCAGCCACGGTTAAGGTATCTAAAACATACTGACCGTTATCTGGGTTGAGTTGGCCAGCTATTTCTTGGCTCGCTAACGGAACGTGCTTTACCCATAGACTGCCAGCGGGAGCGGGGGCACGGGTATTCGAATCAAAATCTAATAAGGTGAGCGGTAGCCCTAGAGTCTGAGCACGTCTTTCGAGTAGGCCTTTATCGCATATAGCCACTAATTGATCCGTCAGCGCCGTCTGGGCCAGCTGCACCGTAAGGTCAGGGCCCACCCCTGCTGGCTCCCCTACCGTTAGGGCCAAACGATTGACCAAGCCGAAAGAGGCTTGGCCATTTTGTTTATTTGGCATTCTTGATTTCCACGTAGGCGTCTGATCGAATTTGTCTCAACCAGATAGGCAGTTCTTCTTCAAACTGACGGCTATATAGGATTTGTCGTGCTTGGTTACGTTGCAACTCTTCACCCATGTCTTTGTTGCGGTAATCGGTGACTTGCAAAATGTGCCAGCCAAATTGGCTTTTAAACGGCTTGCTAATTTGGCCTTTCTTTGTGGCCTTCATGGTTTTTTCGAAGGCAGGGACCATATCACCGTCATTGATCCAGTTTAGGTCACCACCGGATAGCTTGCTGCCTGGGTCGTCGCTGTATTCTTGGGCGAGAGCGGCGAAGTCTTCGCCTTTTTTAGCGCGCTTATACAGGTCGTCAATCAGTTGCTTTGCCTGTTTGGCGTCACGAATCTCGCTCTCTTGAATTAAGATATGGCGTGCACGGGTTTGCTGAACCATCTTGGTGGCGCCGCCGCGTTTGTCTGTTACTTTGATAATGTGGAAACCACTGGCGCTGCGAATAGGGTCACTGACGCCGCCTTTTTTAAGCGTTGGGACCACGTTCGAGAAAAGGGATGGCAGCTCAGCTTCTTTTCTCCAACCTAGGTCGCCGCCTTTCAAGGCATTGCGACCTTCTGAGTGACTAATGGCGGTTTGCTCGAAGTCCGCCCCTTTGCGTAGCTTTGACACCAAATCTTTCGCTTTTGCCTGGGCTTTTTTAAGTTGATCTCGGTTGGCCTGCCCTGGTACCTGAATCAGGATGTGGCCCAAGCGGTATTCTTCTGCAGTAGCCGACTTACCACGGCTGCTGTTAAGGAAGCCATCAATGTCTTGCTCACTGATTTGGATTTTGCTGCCGACGCGGTAACGCTGAATTTCAGACAGGATGCGTTCTCGGCGAATTTGCTCTCGAGCCATGGCATAAGCAACGCCGTC
>Ga0181592_10002795_pt1 | contig 14402 bp, 23 predicted proteins | sample 071ome_20_FD_133755 | JGI IMG/M metagenome (GOLD analysis project Ga0181592, IMG submission 133755) | Coastal salt marsh microbial communities from the Groves Creek Marsh, Skidaway Island, Georgia - 071412BT metaG (megahit assembly) | ecosystem: Environmental > Aquatic > Marine > Intertidal...
ACGCCCCCAGTAGTCCCTCCGGTAACCCCTCCGGTGGTTCCCCCGGTGACACTGCCGGCAATAGAAGACGAGTATGCGGGGATGGACAGGCTCACGATGATTGAGCAGGGAATTATCCCCCCCGACACTACCACAATGGATTCCTCAAATGTGGACTTCAATTCAACAACCCTTCAAGGCGCCGCAATCGCCGGGGACGGGTCAAATGTCGTTGATTTCACCCCATACGCTGGCGATGAATTTGTCCGCATTGGCGACCAAGTGGTCAGCAGGGCGGAACTACAGCGCAGAGGCTCCGATTACTACACGAAACCGGTCACACCTCCGGGCGGGCGTCTTGCAGGGCCGGGGACCGGCCTTGATCCGAGCATAGATCAGGTTATGCGGGATCAAGTGATTATTGACCCCGCAAAACAAGACTACATTGCTGGTCCGATGCCCCCAGAGCAAGACTACATTGCAGGGCCGATGCCGCCAGAACAGGATTACGTTGCTGGCCCATTACCGCCCAGCACGCTTGGGTTTGTTCCCACTCCATACCCATACTCAACTATGATGCCTACGCAGGTGTATGGCAGGCGACAAATGCTTCCGGGGAAAGGCGGGTATTAATGCGTCGTAACTACCGAAAGGAGTACGACAACTACCACTCCAAGCCCGAGCAGAAGAAACGTCGCGCCCAGCGCAACGCGGCACGGGACATAATGGAGAAAGACGGCAAGGTTAAGAAGGGCGACGGAAAAGATGTAGCCCACAAGAAACCGCTTGCAAAAGGCGGCTCAAACAAGAAGTCCAACCTCAAGGTGGCTTCTGCATCCAAGAACAGATCATTTAAGCGGACTAAAACAGCCCGGATGGCATAATGTCAGAGATGCTCACGCCCGATTTAGCCAAGCGGTTAAAGGGTGCATCGCCAGAAGTTAAGCTGAAGGCGGCAGAATTACTGGAACAGGCCAAGCAGGCCCAGAAGATTGAAGACGCCCGCAGTACATTTATGGGCTTCGTCAAGCACACATGGCCTGCATTTATTGAGGGCCGGCATCACAAAATCATGGCAGAGGCGTTTGAGCGCATCGCCAGAGGCGAATTGAAGCGTTTAATCATCAATATGCCGCCTCGACACACCAAGTCGGAGTTTGCGTCATTCCTGCTACCGGCGTGGTTTTTGGGCCAGTTTCCGGAGAAAAAGATCATTCAAACGGCCCATACCGCTGAATTATCGGTGGGTTTTGGCCGAAAAGTCAGGAACTTGGTGGACTCGGACGACTTTAAAAAGGCGTTCCCTAACCTCCAGTTGAGAGCCGATTCAAAGGCGGCAGGACGCTGGAGCACTAATAAAAACGGCGAATACTTCGCTATCGGCGTTGGCGGTGCGGTGACAGGTAAGGGTGCAGACCTCCTGATCATCGATGACCCCCACTCCGAGCAAGAGGGCCAGTCGGCAGACCCTTCTGTCTTTGACAGAACCTATGACTGGTACACATCAGGACCACGACAGCGTCTCCAACCGGGGGGTGCTATCGTGATCGTGATGACCCGCTGGCACATGCGGGATCTGACCGGAAAGATTATAAAGTCCTCCGCTCAACGGGTAGGCTCCGATGAGTGGGAGGTGATTGAATTCCCAGCAATTATGCCGTCAGGTAAACCCCTGTGGCCTGAGTTCTGGAGCCAAACAGAGCTAGAGGCTCTGCGTAGCGAACTGCCCGCTCCCAAGTGGAATGCGCAGTACCAGCAAAACCCAACCGCCGAAGAAGGCGCACTGGTCAAAAGAGAGTGGTGGAAGAGGTGGGAGCAAGACCGTCCGCCGCACTGCGAGTTCGTGATTCAGTCATGGGACACGGCGTTTCTCAAAACCCAACGAGCCGACTACTCGGCCTGCACAACGTGGGGCGTGTTTTATCACCCCGACGACGACGGCGTCACACAGCCGAACATCATCCTATTGGATGCATACAAGGAGCGTCTTGAGTTCCCAGAGCTGAAAAAAACAGCTTTTGAGTTTTGGCAGGAGATGCAACCCGACGCCTTCATCGTGGAGGCAAAAGCGGCAGGAATGCCCCTTATTTTTGAACTTCGCGCTATGGGTATCCCGGTATCGGAATACACGCCATCTCGCGGAAACGACAAGATAGCTCGCGTCAACGCTGTAGCTGACTTGTTTGCATCTGGCGTGGTATGGGCGCCAGAGACCCGATTCGCCGAAGAGGTCATTGAAGAGTTTGCCGCGTTCCCTGCCGGGGAGCATGACGACCTTGTTGACTCCTCGACGCAGGCTCTTCTTCGTTACCGGCAGGGTGGCTTTGTCGCTCTACGGACGGACGAAGAAGATGACTTTGACCCCCACGGGAGGGTGGCAAACTATTACTAACATCAATCGCTGGCACGGCTTTGTTGACAATCTGGAGCGCAAACTGCGCCCGATTTTTAGGCGGCACTCTAAACTAGGAGGCCCGGCCTACTTCGACAACAAAGATTTCCCGATTGCCCACAAGCTGGAAGAAAACTACTTCGCAATACGCGGAGAGTTTGATCAGGTGAGACAGCGGTTGCAGGACTTTCCGTTATTCCAAGATATAAGTCCCGAGCAGACCTATATATCGAATGACGATAAGTGGAGGATGTTTTTCCTCAAGGCGAACAATATACGTTTCGAGAGGAACTGCAAGATGTTCCCCAAGACGATGGCGGTTGTCGATAGCGACAAAAACATCGTTTCGGCCTATTTCTCTATCCTCGACTCAAACAAAATGCTTGTACCCCATGAGGGGCCGTGGTCTGGGGTGCTGAGAATGCACCTTGGTGTAGATATACCAACAGACGGGAAGGGATGTGTACTGTCTGTAATGGGCAAGGAGTATCGCTGGAAGACCGGCAAGGTCGTCATATTCGACGATACCTACGAGCATTTTGCGATCAACCTGACGGACAACATCAGGGTGGTCTTGTTTATGGATTATCTTAGGCCACTACCGTTGCCTCTGCATTGGTTGAACAAGTTTTGCATCTACATAGGGCGATTCTTGCCGTATTACAAAGTACCGATCCAGCGGCATAAGGCGTGGGAACGGAGGTTTTACGGCGAAGATGGCATTCCTGCAAAGCAACATTCCGCACTTTAAGTGCTGGGTAAGACGTGAGTACACGCACAATCACAGTAAATACCACGGAGAGTTTTTGCATGCGATGGCAATCGCTGTGACAACTATGCCGTGTAGGTGCTTGAGTTTTCAGATAATTTTTACTGGCGCCGAGACCTACGACACCGATGAGCCGAATGTTCACGGTGGCGCGATGTGGGCCAGAATGCCGATCACCGCGTTGGTCGGGGACACCCCCTTTGCGGAGTGGCCCGAGCCAATGCCGGTCTATGCGGCCCAGCCTTGGGACTGTTCGTCCAGAGAACACAGCGTCTATGTGCTGGACAGGGCAACCCCATGCCCTTGGATTGCCAAGATAGACGGTAATTTCTATCCAGCGAAGTATATGTTCACGGTGGACTACACCGACAACGAAATCGCAGATGACCCTGCCCAGCACAAGCAGAGCCATGTGATGGAGTTGTTAGATGCAGGCCCGTGGACCGGAAACATAGTGGCCTTGCCAAACAACCGCGTCAGGGTGACACACCCAGCGTGGTTCTCGACAGGCGAAGGCGCACCAGATTTTAGGCCGTCTCAGCACATCCACTACTCCAAGTCGGATTTGGACTACACGCTGGACGTAAACAGAGTATTTGACAACTTATATTCAGGTGACCGCGATGATGACTAAGCAGTCCAAGATGTATGCCGCTGGCGGCAAGCTAAAGATGGTTAAAGACAAGAGTGGCGAAGAAGTGCCATTTTTTGCCGCTGACGGCGAAGGCAAGATGCAGAAAGGTGGAATAGTCCCCAAGACCAAGGGCTACTTCAAGGGCGGCAAGGTCTATGGCTCGTCGACTGGAACGCCGACTCAATACAGCCCAAAACCCGGTAGCTCGTCGACTAAAACGCCGACTCAATACAGCCCAAAACCCGGTAGCTCGTCGACTGGAACGCCAATTCAATACAGCCCAAAACCCGGTGGCGGGCGCGGCGGGCGCGGCAGGGGCGGCAAGCGAGGCGGAAGGGGCTAAATGGCTATTGACCGGCTTGCCCAGCCCTTTGAGGCAACAGAGGGCGAAGAGCTAGAGATCGTGATTGAAAACCCCCAATCAGTAGGGGTATTCGATGAAGAGGGCGGCATGGTCATCGATTTTGACCCCAATGCCCCTGAGCTGATGGGAGTCCAGCACGACTCCAATCTGGCTGAATTTATGAGTGACGGCGATCTCGACGCTCTGGCAAGCGAGCTTGTGGCTCAATTTGAGTCAGACCGGCAAAGCCGAGCGGACTGGGAAGATTCCTATATTCGCGGTCTGGACTTGTTAGGATTAAAGTTTGAGGACCGATCAACCCCTTGGGAAGGCGCTTGCGGTGTATTCCACCCTATGCTGTCAGAGGCGGTTATCCGGTTCCAAGCCCAGACAATACAGGAGATTTATCCTGCAAGTGGGCCTGTAAAAACGTCCATCGTCGGGAAAATCACCGACGAAAAGACCAAGCAGGCGCACAGGGTTGAGAATTACCTCAACTATTTGATCACACAACGCATGACCGAGTACCGCACAGAAACAGAGAAAATGCTGTTTTCTCTGCCGATTGCCGGCTCTGCGTTCCGCAAGGTGTATTTCGACCCCAATATGGGGCGCCCCTGCGCAATGTTTGTCCCCGCAGAAGATTTTGTTGTCAGCTACGGCGCATCAGATTTATCGACGTGCGAACGTGCAACGCATGTAATGAAGAAAACTTCCAACGAAATCAGGAAGTTGCAGGTTGCTGGGTTCTATAGCGATATTGACCTGCCGCCCCCTGCTCCAGACATTTCAGAGATACAGCAGAAATACAACCGGCTGACAGGCGATTCGGAAAACTACGAGTTTGACAACCGGCACACCCTGCTGGAAATGCACGTTGACATCGACTTGATTGGGTTTGAGGACACAGACCGCGGCGCCCCCACAGGGATTGCGTTGCCCTATGTCGTTACCATTGACAAGTCATCAAGAACAATACTCGCCATCCGGCGCAACTGGTACGAAGACGACCCCAAGAAGCTGAAACGGGATCACTACGTCCACTACCAGTATCTGCCCGGACTTGGCTTCTATGGCTTTGGCCTAGTACATATGATCGGCGGGCTGTCTAAATCGGCAACATCGTTGCTGAGGCAGTTGGTAGACGCCGGAACGCTTGCCAACCTACCGGGAGGATTGAAATCTCGGGGACTCCGAATCAAGGGCGATGATACTCCCATCATGCCCGGCGAGTTCCGAGACGTAGACGTTCCGGGTGGCGCAATCCGCGACAACATCTCGTTCCTGCCTTACAAGGAACCCAGCAACGTCCTATACCAGTTGCTCGGGGACATCGTGCAAGAAGGACGGAGATTCGCATCAGCGGCGGATGTAAAAGCCTCAGACATTAACGGCGAAGCGCCGGTTGGCACCACACTTGCTGTGCTTGAGCGAGAAATGAAGGTAATGAGCGCGGTCCAAGCCCGCGTCCACGCCGCTGTCTCGCGTGAGCTAAAAATCCTGTCAGAAATCGTCAGGGACTACGGTCCAGAAGAATACCCGTATGACACCGACAACGGGCAGGTTCTGATTGAAGATTTTGATGATCGCGTCGATATTATACCCGTTAGCGATCCTAACGCGGGCACTATGGCCCAGCGCATTATGCAGTACCAAGCGGCACTGCAATTAGCCGCGCAAGCTCCGCAGATGTACGACATGCCCCTCTTGCATCGCCAGATGCTGGATGTGCTGGGCATTCAGGACGCGGACAAGATCGTTCCGACAGAGGACGATATCAAGCCAACCGATCCTGTCACCGAAAACATGAACATTTTGAACGGCGATCCCGTCAAGGCGTTTATCTATCAAGACCATGAAGCACACATTCAAGTGCATATGGCGGCGACAGAGAACCCGGAGATGCAAAAACTTATCGACAAGGCGCCAAATGCCAAGGCTATGCAGGCGGCAATGTCTGCCCATATCGCGGAGCACGTTGCATTTGCCTATCGCGCCAAGATCGAACAGCAACTGGGCGTGGCGCTTCCCGGCCCAGACGAAAAGCTACCGGAGGATATCGAACTCCGCATTTCCAGACTGGTTGCCCCGGCGGCAGACCAGATTACCGGCAAGGCCAAGATGATGGCCCAAGCCGAGCAAAACGCCAAGCAAATGCAAGACCCGATTGTTCAGATGCAACAGAAAGAATTGGCCATCAAAGAACAGGAAGCTATGGCTAAGGCGCAGACAGAGATGGCCAAGATACAGGTCGATCTTGAAAAGTCCCGAAACAAATCAATGGTTGATCTCCAGAAGATGGAGCAACAAGAGCGCATAGAAAGCGCACGACTCGCCTCCAAGATGTCTACCCAGAGGGAGAAGGACGAGTCGCAGAAAGAAATCGAAGGATTTAAAGCCGGTTTCAACCTCGTCAGGGACTTAATTGATGACTAAAAAAGCAAGCAACAACATGTTGCAGGCGCTCCAAAATGAATATCGCGACCACATGAACGAGGTCACCGACCACATAGCGGTCGGGGGATGCAAGGACATGGAGGAATATTCGCGCTGTGTAGGGATCATTCAGGGATTAGCCTACGCGGAACGCGCACTTCTTGATCTTAATGACAGGATAGAGCGCGACTAATTCGCTACGCGGTGTAGCGCATGGTGACACCAGACGCCTAACTCTGGTGCAGGAAAAGGAATCATGACTGAAGAGCAAAAAACTGCTAGTCAATTACCCGATCCCAAGGGGTACAAACTGCTTATAGCCCTTCCGGAACCCGATGAAACAACGGAGGGCGGCATACTCAAGGCAAAACAGACACTGGACTTAGAGGAAATCGGGTCCATTTGTGGTTTTGTGTTGAAGATGGGTGCGGACGCTTACAACGATGAAAAGCGATTCCCGAATGGCCCGTATTGCAAAGAAGGCGACTGGGTACTGATGCGCTCCTATAGCGGGACGCGCTTCAAGATCCACGGTAAAGAGTTTCGCCTGATTAATGACGATAGCGTCGAGGCAGTTGTACAAGACCCACGGGGGATTGAAAAGGTATGAGTGAAGAGCAAATGGAACAGCAGGAGCATTCTGCTGAAGAAAAGTTTTTTGGCGTTAAGACCGTTATTGGTAAGAAGTCAGAAAAAGAGAGTCAGGATTCCGACATTGATATTGAGGTGATCGATGACCGACCTCCGGAAGATAGGCGACCCCCAGCAAAAGATGCCAAGCCAGAAGCCAGTTCAGATGACGGCGACGAAGAGCTGGAGGGTTACTCCGAAAAGGTTAAGAAGCGAATTAACAAGCTCCGCTATCAACAGCATGAGGAGCGCCGTCAACGCGAGGAGGCAGAGCGTCTTCGTGAAGAGGCTATCCGGGTTGCTCAAAAGTATGCGGAGCAGAGCAAGCAGTATCACAAAGTCATTCAAGAGGGCGAGCAGTATCTGGTACATCAGATACGAGAGCGAGCGGCTATGGCTGTCGATCAGGCTAAGAATAGCTATCGACAGGCTTACGAAGAGGGTAATACCGACAAGATTATTGAGGCTCAAGAGGCGCTTATCAATGCGCAGTCAGAGTTCAAGTCTGCCGATTACCAGCTAAATGAAATTAAGCGTCGTCCCAAGCAGGAGCCGGAACAGTTTAAGCCGGCCCAACAAAAGCAACCAGAGGTTCAACAGCCCCCAAAGCCATCCCCCAAGGCGGTGATGTGGGCAGAGCAAAATCCTTGGTTTGGCCAAGAAAAAGATATGACCGCGCTGGCTTATGGCGTGCACGAAAAACTCATCAGGGACGAGGGCTATGACCCTAACTCGGATGAATACTTTGAAGCCATTGACCGCACCATGCGGTCACGGTTTCCAGACTACTTCGGCGAAGGAGATAGTGGCTCAGACGAATCGTCTCAGGGCGAGCAGTCTTCCTCGACTTCCCGAAGCCCTTCCGTGGTAGTGGCGCCTTCCTCTAGGAATAACGGCGCGAAACCACGCAAAGTGAGGTTGAGCCGCACCCAACTCGCTCTCGCAAAGCGACTAGGGTTAACCCCAGAACAGTATGCCAACCAGCTCATTAAGGAGTCCTAAAATGGCAGAACAGCGCAAGAAAAGGGACGCTGAGTCCAGAGAAGTTGAACAACGACCATCCGATTCGTGGATGCCGGCCTCCGTATTACCAACGCCTGACCCGCAAGACGGGTGGGTATTCCGTTGGGTACGCACCAGCACATTAGGCAAAGCGGACAACACGAATGTCTCTCAAAAATTCAGAGAGGGATGGGTTCCAGTGAAAGCTGAAGATCATCCAGAGCTAGAAGTCATGTCTGATATCGGTTCCCGGTTTGAAGGGAACATCGAAATCGGCGGCTTGTTGTTGTGTAAAGCCCCGGAGGGCAAGGTACAGCAACGAGAGGAGTACTTCCAGCGCATGGCTGAGAGTCAGATGGAATCTGTGGACAACAACTTCCTCAAGCAAAACGACCCCCGAATGCCCGTTCTGAATCCTGAGCGGTCAACTCGGACTACCTTTGGTCGGAGCTGACTTCGGTAACACGGAGAGCGCCGGCCTTAACTCTCGTAATGGAGATTAAAGATGGCTACATCAGCTACTCCGATGGGTGCAGAACCCGTAGGCACGCTTAGTGCCTCTGGTTCCTTCACCGGAAAAGTACGCCATATCAAGATCGCTTCAGGCTATGCCACGAGCATCTTTTATGGTGATTTCGCCAAGCTGGTTTCCAGTGGTACGGTAGAAAAAGCGGCAGTTACGACTGCGGCTGTGGCAGGCACTGTCGGCATTTTTGTCGGCTGTTCCTACACCGATCCCGGCACTGGTCAGCTTACTTTCAGCCAGTACTGGCCTACCGGCACGGTAGCGTCAGACGCTATGGCTTACATCGTTGACGATCCCAAGCTCCTGTTCCAAATGCAGGGTGACGGCTCTATCGCTCAGACTGGTCTGGGCAACAACGTACAAGCTATCAGCACTGCTGGCTCAACCGCTATTGGCCGAAGCAAGAACGCTTTGGACGCTAGCACTGTCGCAACTACCAACACGTTCCCGCTTCGTATCATCGACTTTGTGGACGGTCCTAACAGTGCGGTAGGTGATTCGTTCACCGACTGCGTTGTAACGTACCTCCCCTTGAGTCATGCCTACGAAACGGCACTTGGCGTTTAAGGAGAACTAGGTAATGGCTATTTCACGCGCACAAATGCTGAAAGAACTGCTCCCCGGTCTGAACGCCTTGTTCGGTTTGGAGTATGAGCGGTATGACGATGAGCACACGATGATTTATGACACTGAATCATCTGAGCGCTCATTTGAAGAAGAAGTGAAGCTGTCCGGCTTTGGTGCCGCACCAGTTAAAGCTGAAGGCGCGGCCATCAGCTATGACTCGGCGCAAGAGTCGTTCACTGCTCGCTATAACCACGAAACCATCGCCCTTGGCTTCTCCATCACTGAAGAAGCCATGGAAGATAACCTGTATGACTCTCTGTCTGCTCGTTATACCAAGGCGCTGGCTCGGGCTATGGCTCACACCAAGCAGGTTAAGGCGGCTAACCCCCTTAACAACGGCTTCACGTCTTACCAGTCTGGTGACGGCGTAACGCTGTTCAGCACATCTCACCCGCTGGTGAACGGTGGCACTAACGCCAACCGTCCTACCGTTGCGGCTGATTTGAACGAGACCTCGCTGGAAGATGCTGTGATTAACATCGCCGCATTTACCGATGAGCGTGGTCTGCTGATCGCGGCCCGACCCCGTCGTTTGATCGTTCCGCCCGCGCTTCAGTTTGTAGCAACTCGTTTGCTTGAGACTGAAGGTCGAGTCGGCACGGCTGACAACGACATCAACGCCCTTCGCAACAACGGTTCGATTCCGGAAGGCTACTCTGTCAACCACTTCCTGACAGACACCAATGCTTTCTTCATCATTACCGATGTGCCGAACGGCATGAAGCACTTCCAGCGCACAGCTCTGGAAACTTCAATGGACGGCGACTTTGACACCGGCAACGTCCGGTACAAGGCTCGCGAGCGATACAGCTTCGGCGTATCCGATCCTCTGGGAATCTACGGCTCGCCCGGAACTTCCTAAATAACAGGGGGCTTCGGCCCCCTTTTCTTTCCTGACTGATTGTTCCATGTGGAACATCAGACACTAGCCAAGACAGGAGAACCTCATGGCCAACACTACTTTCAACGGACCCGTCCGCTCAGAGGGCGGCTTCAAAGAAATCACCAAGAATGCCACGACTGGCGCTGTTACTGAAAACATCTCCATCACTCACGATGGAACCAACAGCGTGGTCATTATCAAAGACCTGCCCACGTCTAACCCTAGCGTTGCCGGTCAGCTCTGGAGCAATTCTGGCGTAGTCACCGTATCTGCCGGTTAATGAATAGGGGGCTAGCGCCCCCGTTATCTGGAGGAGAATATGGCTGACACAGTTACCAGTCAGACTATTGAAGACGGCCCCCGCACTGCAATCCTAGCATTCACAAACGTCAGCGATGGAACCGGCGAGTCCGCCGTGACCAAGATCGACGTGTCCGCTCTTTCAAACAACCCCGTTGATGATGGCGCATGCACCAGCGTAAACATTGAGCGCGTTTGGTACTCAACCATTGGCATGGGCGTTGAGATTTTGTTTGACGCGACGGCAGACGTTTTGGCGTGGGAGCTTCCTGCTGACTATTCAGATTCACTGGACTTTTCCTCTTTTACAGGCATCCGCAACAATGCCGGTGCCGGTAAGACGGGGGACATCAAGTTCACCACTGTAGGTCACACGCTGGGCGACTCTTACACAATCGTCCTGCAAGTGAAAAAAAACTACGGCTAATGCGCCTCTACTACAAAAAAGGCGGCAAGACGGAGTCGAAGGTCAATGAAGCTGGGAACTATACCAAGCCATCCCTGCGTAAGCGCCTGTTCAATAAAATCAAGGCAGGCGGCAAGGGCGGTAAGCCCGGACAGTGGTCTGCTAGAAAAGCACAGATGCTCGCCAAACAATACAAAGATGCGGGCGGAGGCTACAAAGACTGATGGCGCTCAAAAAGCCGCAAAAGTCCCTCAAGAAGTGGACAAAGCAGAAATGGCGCACCAAGTCGGGCAAGCCCAGCACCCAAGGCTCGAAGGCGACGGGAGAAAGGTATTTGCCTGAAAAGGCGATTAAATCGCTATCCGACAAGGAATATGCCGCTACCACCCGCAAGAAGCGGGCGGATACCAAAAAGGGCAAACAGCATTCCAGCCAGCCTAAGAAGGTGGCTAAAAAGACAGCGAGGCACCGCAAGTAATGCGACTTTACTACAAGAAAGGCGGTCGCGTTGATAAGGGCGCGATGGCATGCAACAAGCCAAAGCGGACTCCGGGCCATTCTAAGAAGTCGCACATCGTCAAGGCGTGCGAGGGCGGCAAGGAAAAGATTATTCGCTTTGGACAGCAAGGCGTAAAAACCAACCAGACCGTTGGTCAGCGCAAGGCGTTTAAATCGCGCCATGCAAAGAACATTAAGCGGGGGAAGATGTCTGCGGGTTACTGGGCGGATAAGGTCAAGTGGAGCCCGAGCAAGACTAAATCCAAGTCCACCAAGTGGAAGAAGGGTAGCTAGATGGCGATCAGCAGGGCGCAAGCCGGCAAGCAAACCAAAAACGCTCCCGGCAAGGTCAAAAAGGTCATGAAGGAGTTTAAGTCGGGCAAGCTGAAGTCTGGCGGTTCTGGCAAGAAAGTGACCAACAAAAAGCAGGCAATTGCTATTGCCCTGTCAGAGGCGGGCTTGGGCAAGAAAAAGGCGGCTCAAGGCGGGCAAATGCCCAAAGCCAAATGCAGAAATGGCATTGCCATGCGAGGCAAGACGAGAGGGGTGGTTGTTTAAATGGCGACTAGCGGCACAACCAGCTTTACTCTGGACTTGGCAGATATTATGGAGGAGGCGTTTGAGCGTGCTGGCTCCGAATTGCGTAGCGGGTATGACTACAAAACTGCTCGTCGTAGCATTGATCTGCTCATGCTTGAGTGGCAAAACCGGGGGCTAAACCTTTGGACGGTCAGGGATGCATCGCTCTCGCTTGTGGCGGGTACGTCGTCATATGACCTTACATCTGAAAAGTTAGACATAATTGAGGGTCTGCTACGCACAGACGCTGGCAACACCTCAAAGCAGTCTGATTTGACTATGCAGAGAATCTCTGTCAGCCAGTATGCGCACCAGACAAACAAGCTGACGCAAGGGCGCCCTCTTCAGTATTACGTTGAGCGTAAGCCCACTGGCATCACGGTTCATTTCTGGCCCGTTCCTGACGCGACAACCAGTTACACATTCGCCTACTACTATTTAGACCGCATTGAAGATAGCGGCAAGCCGGCATCCAACACGATGGATGTGCCTGCCCGATACCTACCATGCCTTGTGGCAGGTCTGGCTTATCAGATTGCCAGCAAAAAGCCAGAATCAATGAGCATCGCGCCTGCGCTCAAGCAGGTGTATGAAGAGCAGTGGAATCTTGCGGCGGATGCGTCCCGCGAGAAGGCGGCTCTGTATATGGCGCCGGGAGGCTACAACGACCTATGAGCAGTTATGCCAAGGGTAAGCATGCTTTCGGGTTTTGTGACCGGACTGGATTCCGCTACCCGCTACGCGACCTTGTTCGTCAAATCGAGGATGGACGCTGGAATGGACTGCTGGTTGGCCGAGACGTGGTCGATCAGGACCAGCCTCAGCTTAAATTGGGGGATGTAAATGCGAATGACCCACAGGCTCTTAGGTTTCCTAGACCTGACAATTCACTTGACGAAAGCCGCGCTTTGTCTGCCTTTGATCCCGTTGGTGGTGGCAATACAGCTCTTGGTAGCCGCACTGTGGGCCTTGACATGGCAGGTGTGGTTGGGCGCGTAACAGTAGAGATTTCCTGATGGCATTTACCTTTACCACACTGAAGCAGGCCATACAGGACTACATGGAGTCCAATGAGACCAGCTTTGTCGATAATCTGCCCACAATTATACAGCAGGCAGAAGACAAGATTCTCAAGACGGTGCAGTTACCTGACTTCCGCAAGAATGTGGAGGGGTCCGTTGCCGCAGGCAGTCAATATCTGGTCATGCCATCGGATTTTTTGACGCCTTATTCGTTAGCAATTGATAATTCCGGATATGACTACCTTATTTTTAAGGATGTAAACTTCATCCGACAGGCGTATCCAGTGGCCGGAACCACTGGCGCCCCCAAGTATTACGGCATATTTAGCCGCACAGCATTTATTCTCGGCCCCACCCCAGACGCGGCATACGACGCAGAACTGCACTACTTCCATAAGCCCACCTCTATTACCACCTCTACAGACGGCACTAGCTGGCTCGGGACAAACGCCGAGTCTACGCTTCTCTATGGCTGTCTTGTCGAGGCGTACACCTACCTTAAGGGAGACCCAGACTTGATGCAGTTGTACACCCAGAGGTATATGGAAGCGTTGGCCAAGCTGGAGGAGCTGGGCGAGGGCTACAGCACAACAGACAGTTATCGCGGCGGAGAGGTAAGGAAGCCTAGAACGTGATTGACACTGCTGTTGGCAATGTATTTGTACAGACGACTTCCAACAGGGGGTTTACCCCGGAAGAGGTTGCCGAAAGATGCCTAGAAAGGATCGTTTCGGTTGCAGAAGACGCCACTCCCGAGGTGCGGGCGCAGGCGCAGGCATTCAAGGACAACATCAGGAAGCTCCTTGTGCATTACATGAAGGAAGCGATTAAAAGCGACCGAACTACTGTTTATAACGCCCTGTGTGATGCGGGGCAAAAAGACCTAGCCGAACTTATCAGGAGACTTTGATATGGCTTTTTCCGGTAACTACATGTGCACGTCCTTTAAGCAACAGTTGCTTCAGGCCAAGCACGACTTCACCGCCAGCACAGGTCACACTTTTAAGCTGGCAATGTATACCAACAGCGCGAGCTTTGATGCGTCTACTACCGACTATACCGCGACCAACGAGGTCAGCGGCACGGGGTATTCTGCCGGCGGTGGCACGCTGACCAATGTTACTCCCACCACGTCTGGAACAACGGCGCTGACTGATTTTGCGGACTTGACCTTTGCGTCATCAACCATCACTGCTCGCGGCGCATTGATCTACAACACCACTACGGGTGGCGGTACGAGCACTACTGACTCAGTCGTTGTTCTGGACTTTGGTTCTGACAAGTCATCTAGTGCGGGCGACTTTACCATTGTGTTCCCAACCGCTGACGCATCTAACGCTATTATTCGGATTGCATAATCATGGCTCTGGTCGTTG
>Ga0181592_10002800_pt1 | contig 14398 bp, 11 predicted proteins | sample 071ome_20_FD_133755 | JGI IMG/M metagenome (GOLD analysis project Ga0181592, IMG submission 133755) | Coastal salt marsh microbial communities from the Groves Creek Marsh, Skidaway Island, Georgia - 071412BT metaG (megahit assembly) | ecosystem: Environmental > Aquatic > Marine > Intertidal...
CGTCATAATGGTGTGGCGATCGGGAAGATGGATTTTCTGGGTAAGTAGTTTTCCCTTTTTATAATTCTCATGGCATGTCGGCAAACGGCCTGCGGCCTATGCCGACCTACATGTTGTTCAGGATGTCGGCGGCTATGCCGAAGCTTTTTATGCGGGCTTCGTGGTCGTAGCAGTGGCAGGTGAGGACAAGTTCGTCTGCCTGCGTCCGGTCCAGGAAGCGGGTAATGAAGTCCCTGGCGCTGTCTTTTGTACCCACCGCTGATTCACACAGCACGTGTTCAGCCATGTCTATTTCCTGGGGGCTGGCCATCTCACGCAGATCGTCGGCGGGTTCTTTCAGGGGACCGGGCTGGCCTCTTCTCAGGTAAATGAATCCCTGCATCATGCCGCGTTTCAGGCGCTCCCCGTCTTCCTGTGTGTCACCGGCGAAAATATTGATGGCAGCACCGCAATAGGGCTCGCTGAGCTGTTCGCTGGGCTGGAATTTTTCCCTGTAGATTGCCAGCGCCTGGTCCAGGGCGTCGGGGGCGAAATGGGAGGCGAATAAATAAGGCAGGCCCAGTGCAGCGGCAAGCTGCGCACCAAACAGGCTGGAGCCAAGAATCCACAGCGGGACTTTCAGGCCGCTGCCGGGAATGGCGACGATGCCGTTGTGCCCTGCGTTGAAATAGTCCTGCAGGATCTGCACGTCCTGGGGAAAGGTTTCGTCGGCGCGAAAATTGTCTCTTCTGATGGCATAAGCCGTTTTACCGTCGGTACCGGGTGCGCGCCCCAGGCCGAGATCAATGCGACCGGGATAAAGTGATTCCAGCGTGCCGTAATGTTCGGCAATGATCAGCGGGGAATGGTTGGGCAGCATCACGCCGGCCGCGCCCACGCGAATGATTTGCGTACCTTCCGCCACAAAGCCCAGGCTTACAGACGTCGCCGCACTGGCGATGCCGGTGGAATTATGGTGCTCGGCCATCCAGTAACGCTTGTAGCCCATTTGTTCGGCATGCTGGGCAAGGTCGCGGGCGTTATAGAGCGCATCGCGCGCAGTTCCGCCATCGACAATGGGGGCGAGGTCGAGGAGGGAGTAGGCTTTGAGTGAATTCAAGTGGATCAGGTCCTTCAGGTTGGTTAACTAGGTTAACAGGGCCAAGGGACAAGTGACAAGAAGCAAGAGGCAAGAGACAAGGGAAAAACGAAAGAGGCTGAGGGTGGCGATTTTCGCTGAATAGTACTAGATATAAAGGAAAGATGTATTTTATTGTAGTATCAATAGTGATATCGTAAATGACTAAGCTTGAACATGTTGTGGAGCGAATGAAAACCAATCCGAAAGGAGTACGTTTCAGTGATCTTTGTAAAGTGTGTGATAGTTGCTTTGGCGAACCCCGGCATTCAGGTTCAAGCCATCGAGTATACAAAATGCCCTGGTCGGGAGATCCCAGGGTTAATATTCAGGACAACAACGGGATGGCAAAGGCTTACCAGGTAAGGCAGGTACTTCGTGCGATAGAAGAGTTGGAAAAACGTAGTGGCTAAAGCATCTGATAAATTCACTTACCGTGTTACCTGGTCTGAAGAAGATCAGGAGTATGTAGGCTTGTGTGCAGAATTTCCGAGTCTGAGCTGGCTGGATTCAACGCAGGAAAACGCCTTGTCGGGTATTCGAAAGCTGGTCAGGCGCTGTGTGGCTGATATGAAGAAGAATAACGAAGAGATTCCGGCGCCGTTTTCAATGCGGACTTTCAGTGGCAAATTCATGGTGCGTGTACCGCCAGATACCCATCGCCGCCTGGCGATTCAGGCCGCAGAGTCAGGTGTGAGTTTGAACCGGTTGGTATCGAGCAAGTTGAATTAGCTGGTAGGTCGGCATAGGCCCGCAGGGCCGTTTGCCGACATGATCAAACCTGACTTCGCTTTTATGCCCTTCAGGGTAATGCCGACCTACTACCGTTTATTTACACAAGGATGTGTGAAGTTTGAAAGTCAGGGAAGCTATTCATATTATTAGGCGTGAAGGCTGGGTTTTATGCCGCACCAGGGGAAGCCATCGGCATTTTAAGCACCCTCAAAAAAAGGGCCGGGTAACAATCCCGGGTAAAATGAGTGATGATTTGGCACCAGGTACAACAAACAGTATCCTGAAACAGGCAGGGCTTAAACCATGAAATATCTCATCGTGATTGAAAGTTCAGAAACCGGCTTTTCTGCCTATTCACCAGATTTGCCGGGATGTGTATCTACAGGAAGTACACTGGACGAAACCGAAGCAAATATGCGTGAAGCAATCCTGTTCCATATAGAAGGGATGAAGGAAGACGGGCTTGAAATTCCGCCGCCCACCAGTCGCTCATCCTATGTGGAAATAGCTGCCTGAAACTGGCTTGTAGGTCGGCATAGGCCCGCAGGGCCGTTTGCCGACACGATCAAACCTGATATGTCGGCAAACGCGCTTCGCGCTATGCCGACCTGCGACTGGTGCACTGTGTCGGATAAGCAAAGCGCCATCCGACATGTTGATTACCTGGAAAACCGCACCATACGGTCACCCTGGAACGATCCCACGTACACATCCCCATTCACTTCGATAGCGACGGAGACACCATTGATCAGCGCGCGGCCGCGGTTGTCGAACACGCGGGTGATGGCGCCGTTGTCCGGGTTGATGACCACCACCTGGAATCCCTGCAGGCAGGGATCGTCGCTGTTGGCCGGGCAATTGCCGTTCACGCCCTTGATGCCGGCAGCCATGAGGCGCCCGTCCGGTGTCCAGGTGAGGTTGTCGGGCATGAAACCGAGATCAACTTGCAGGACTTCTTCTTCGGCTTCCAGGTCGTACTTGTGGAAATCGCTGGTGGTCCAGCCGCTGATATAGGCATAACGGCCGTCATCTGAGACCAGCACCCCGTTGGGATAACCGATTTCGGTGCCTGGCAATACCTCTTCCCCGTCTTCTGCTGACCAGCGTGCCACATCACCGGTGGGTTCACCGCTGAAGACATCGTCACCTTCGCCGACAAAGGCGGTGGGACGTGTTGCCACGTAGCTGCCGTCCGGGCGCGCCGAGACATCGTTGTAGGGCACCTCGGCAAAGACGCAGCCGCGCCATACCAGGCGCCAGTTATTGCCGTCCTGGAGCAGTTCATACATTTCCATGGATTCGCGTTCGTTGTGATTAACCACGTAGAACTGCCATTCACCCCCTGTGCGTTGTGTCAGTGACAGACCATGCGGGCTAACCGCGTTGCCAATCGACTCGGTGCAGGCGGGGTCGCCCCAGCCGGGCTGTTTGTCGTCGGAAATGGGAAGTTGGGAGAACCGGCCGGTGTTGAAGTTGTACAGATCAATGGGATGGTCATCACCCTGGCCGAACTTGGCGACGATCAGGTAGTTGCCATCGGGCGTGACTTCAAAATCTTCCGGTGCGCGGGTGTTGCAGATCATGTCCACGTCGCCGTCTGTGCCGCAATCGATCAGGGGCGGGTTGAAGGCGCCGGGTTGGGCACTGGCGGGCAATGAGAGCCACGCAGCAAGGGCCAATAGGAGAGTGACGGGCAGTTTGGTGTTCATGGTGGGGTCCTGTTGGTTCTCTGTTTAGGTAATCACTGGTCTGGGCGAACGTTGTTCGCCTTGTCGGATGGCGGCCCTTGGGGCCTTATCCGACCTACAATAATTTTCTATTTCAGGTCGATTTCATCGGCAGGGACGCGTTCATCTACCGTGGCGGCGAAAAAGCCGCTGACGGCATAGGTATTCATGACCGCGACGATGTCCATGACGCCTTTTTTGCCGAAGTAGTCCACGGCCTTGGCAAAAGTGACTGAATCCACGGCCTTGTCACGGTACAACTGGCGGCCAAGATGGATCACCGTGGCATCCCTGTCGCTGACGCCGCTCAGGGACTGGTTGGTGTTGATGATATCCAGCAACTCTTCCGAAATACCAGCCTGCAGTGCGGCACTTTTATGCCCGTTCCATTCCAGGTGGTAGTTGGTTTCACGGCAAGCCACCATGATGGCCAGTTCCCTGATATAGGCATCAAACTCATCGCTGGCCACGGCCGCATTGTGCAAGTCGAGCAAGGCCTTGGCGACCTCGGGGTTGTAGGCCGGCCAGGCCAGCGGGCCCGCTACATCGCCGGAGGGTCGACGAGCCGGCAGCATGTCAAAAATTTTCTGCCCGTCAGCATCCAGGTCGGCACGTTTGACATAGGGCAGGCGCGCCAGGGAATCGAAATTGATGTCAGGAGGCAGCGTGGATTGCTGGGCCTGTGTGCTTTGTGCAGCAAGTGCACAGACTGAAAAAATGGTGAAAATGGCAGTACGCAAAGACTGTTTGAGCGTGGTCATGGGTATCCCTTTTATTGTTTTTATACCGTCGACCGAGGATAGCACTCTCGTACAGAGGATGCATGTGTCAAAGCCTGGCGTAAAACAGGGATGGAAAAGTGCCGGACCGGTGATGCCGGTCCGGCATGATGCAGGGTGATCCGGTTACCAGCTGTAACCGAATTCCACTTCGAACTGGTGCATTTTCAATTCGATTTGCTGGGTGGGATCAAAGGGATTGGGCCCGGTGACCTTTTTCTCCGGCGCATACATGATGCTCATGCTGTATTCCTTGCCGCTATCCAGGACATGGGTGAAACCGGTGGTGATGTGCTGCTCGATGACACCCGGGGCCATCATGTTGAACAGTACCTGGCTGCTTTCGATGGGCTGGCTGCCATGACTGTAGCCAACACGAAAGGTCCAGTCACTGATGGCCGGGTAGCGCCACTGGTAACCGATCTTGTGGGTGGTCATGTCATCCCAGCCAAATCCCGCACCATTGGCGCCGCCCAGGCAGCCTGAAAGGTTCGTGCCACCGGCACCGGCAGTCGGGCAGACAAACAGGTTGGCTATCGGGTTGCCCACGGACGGGATGCTGCTGAAAGAAGTGTGCTCGATATCGTAGTGCAGTGAATTGCCGTTACCAAAACGCAGGGAAGCGCCAGCGCGAATGCTTTCCGGCACATCAAAACCGCCGTTCTGTGCAAACAGGTCGCTGTAATCACCAAATTCGGACATCTCGATACGACTCTGGTAACTCAGGCTGAGATTGAATGTGTCAGTGGCCTGCCAGATAAAGCCGAGCTTGAAACCGGCACCATAGGCGTAGTCATGCGAATTATTGGTCAGCGAATCCGGGAATGCCGTGCCACCGGAAGCCGCAAAGGTTTCCGTATAAGGCGTGAAACTGGCAAAACCTTTGCCGCGAAAAGCCTGTGCGGCCAGTACCGCAGCCACGCCCCAGGAAAGGTCCCCGTTTTTTTGTGAGTAGGACAGGTCGGTAAACAGCTGCATGAGATTCACGCCTGCATTACCGCCACCATAGGCACCTGGCAGACTCATCACTGGCGCCGGCCCCGGACCGTCGGGATCAAACGTGGCAGAACCTGTCCGGTAGTCTGTATTCATACCGCCGCGGCCGTAAATGGAAAGCCCCAGGGCCTTGTCTTCTTTCCAGGCCCAGGTACGCGCTATATAAGGTATGGGAAAAAAGTCGCTGTCACTCTCGACTTCACCGGGATTGATGGTGAAGGCACCACCCTGGCCGTTGGCCAGGCTGGCGGTTGCCGTATAGGCGCGCCTTGGTGAAAAAATGGACAAACCGGTTTCAAATTTGTCACCCATGATGACTGCAGAAGCCGGATTCACCGCGGTGGCAATGGCTTCTTCTGGTGCAGCAGTGCCTGCGCCAGCCATGCCCTTGTTCTTGGTTCCCACACCATGTGAGAAATAGCCATTGGTGGCCAGGGCAAACGGACTGCTGCCAATCAGTGCAATGGCGATACAGGTACGAAGAGTAGAGATTTTATTCATGTGTACGATATTCCCGATTTCGAAGGTCTGGGTTTGCCAATTGCTGCCTGGAAATGGCAAAAGCGCGGCATTCTAGCAGTTTTTGCAGTTTCGACAAATTTGGGACAGAAACAGGGTGCAGGTTGTCTCTTCCAAAATGCAGGCGCTTGTGGAAAGCTAGGCAACAGTTGCACCTTGTTGACCATTTTTGTCACCCGGTGCCGGGAAATAAAAAAACGATAATCAAAATAATAAACAACAAGAATCCTGGATAGCAAAGGATGCCATCACTATGAGTGTAATTTCATGAATGCCTGGCAACGTTGGCTGCAAGCTCCGCAAACCGTTTTTTTTCGTCGCGCACTTTTCCAGATCCACTTGTGGTTAGGAATTGCTTTTGGTCTTTATGTACTGGTGATTAGTATCAGCGGAAGCGCGATATTACTGAAATCACCTTTCTATAACTGGTTTGAACCCAAAAATATTGATCCTCCGGAAGGTGCAGTAGAACTTACTGAAGATGAGCAATTGGCGCGCATGGAAGAGGTTTATGCCGATTTTGAGCTCGGATTCACCATGTATTCGATGGAACCGACAAAAGCGACATATATTGTTTTACAGCAAGGTAGTGAATATATACCGCATTATTTCAATCAATATACCGGTGAAGATATGGGTCCGGCACGGCCATGGCAGATACGTGCAGTTGAATGGGTTGCCGATGTGCATGATGAATTAATGCTCGGTCGAGAGACCGGCAGAAAAATAAATGGTGCAGGTGGAGCGCTGTTTGTTTTTATGAGTGTGACAGGATTATTTATCTGGTGGCAGGGTAAAAGAAGATGGTGGGAAGGACTCATTATCCTGCCAAACAGTTCGCGAACGATGTGGTGGCAAGTCCACAGTTTCTGCGGGTTCTGGGCACTTGTGCTAATGCTTGCATGGGGTGTGTCAGGTTTTCAGTTAGGCTTTCCACGCGCGATGAATTCGATACTGGAATTCTTTGGAAGTGAACCTGGTTTTGGTCCACAACGTGGTGGTGTTATCGGTTTTTTTCGTGACGTACATTTTGCAAGACCGGGTAGTCAAAATGCTTTTGTAAGATGGTTATGGATCACTGCAAGCTTTCTTCCAACGCTTATGTTTTTCACTGGTTTTATCGTGTGGTGGAAAAGAGTTGTGATGCGACAAATTCGCGTAATGAGATCACGTTAAAAAAAATTACCTCTTACTATTGAAATTATTTCAATTAAGAATATGATTTCTCTCGTATCACACTGAAGTGGTGCTTACCTTGGAGAATATCGATGAAGAAAAAAACCGTTGCTAAGAAAAAAGTAGCAAAAAAGAAAGTTGCTAAAAAGAAGGTAGCTAAGAAAGTTGCCAAGAAAAAAGTAGCTAAAAAGAAAGTAGCTAAAAAGAAAGTAGCGAAGAAAAAAGTAGCAAAGAAAAAAGTAGCAAAGAAAAAAGTAGCTAAGAAGAAGGTAGCGAAAAAGAAAGCAAAGAAAAAAGTAGCTAAGAAGAAAGTAGCTGCGAAGAAGAAAGCTGCCAAGAAGAAGGTTGCCAAGAAAAAGGCGCCCAAGAAAGCTGCCAAGAAGAAAGCTAAAAAGAAAGTAGCTAAGAAGAAAGTAGCAAAGAAAAAAGTAGCTAAGAAAAAAGCAGCCAAGAAAAAAGTAGCCAAGAAGAAAGTTGCTAAGAAAAAGGTTGCGAAGAAGAAAGTAGCCAAGAAGAAGGTTGCCAAGAAAAAGGCTAAAAAGAAGTAAGCCGCAGTAGTTTCAGGTAGTATGAATTCCCAGGCCGGGGCCCCTCAGGGCTCCGGCTTTTTTATGCCCTGAAAAAACTGCAATTGAGCCGGTTGTCTTTGCTATACTGCGCGCTTTCTTTGAAACCTGAACTTTATAAAGCCCATAAAACGGGGGAATTCTGATGGCCGAGCCAACTACTGAAAACGCGCCCAGCGCAACAATTCCGGGGCCTGTGTCCCTGACATCCCAGGCGCATGGCGGCTTGCGCATCAAGCCTATCGGCAGCGCGCAACATATTGCCAATAACCACTTTGCCAAAATCTATACAACCGAGTTTTCCAAGGCCGGTACCGACTACCCGATCATATTCGTCAAGGATCCGGAAAGCGGCGACTTCTTTGCTGCCACCATGTGGGGCCTGTCGGCCGGTGAAAACCTGTTCGTGGATGGTGAGAAGTGGGTCGGCGGCTATTTTCCGGCCTCTGTGCGTTGCTATCCTTTTGCAGTGCAACAGGACCCGAATGAAAAAGAACGCCTGTTCATTGGTATCTATGAAACCGCCAGTGTAGTGAACAAGGATGAAGGTAACCTGATTTTCAATGAAGATGGCACCGAATCCGACTGGATGAAAGACGTGAAGGAATTCCTGGTGCGTGTGTTCCAGCAGGAAGAGATGACCAAGCAGTTTGCGAAAAAACTTGATGAACTGGGATTGCTGGTACCACAGACCCTGACCATCAATAAATCAGACGGCTCACCGGCGCAGGATGTCAGTGGTTTCTTTATTGTTGATCGTGAAAAACTCAATAACCTGTCTGATGAAGATTACCTGGCGCTACGTCAGAATGGCGCGCTGGAAGTGATCTATCAGCACCTGATGTCGCTGGATTCCCTGGACAAGCTGCTACGCAAGAAAAACCTGGAAGGCGGTGCACAGGCACAGGTACCTGGTGACAACATGGAAGGTGGTGCGAGCGCACCGAAGACCTGACAGTCCGTTAGTGTGAAAAAAGGCCGGTTTTACCGGCCTTTTTTTATGGCGCCAGGTTTTATGGAACTTGAGTCGTTTTTGATCTGCCTGCCGGAGATTGCTGCGCAATTGCCGGCCTGCAAGGCGTTCAATTTTCGTAGGCCGGAAATGGCCGCAAAGCCATCTCCGGCAATTCACCACAAATTTCAGAAAAGATCGTAGGCCGGAAATGGCCGCAAGGCCATCTCCGGCAAGAAAACAAACAGGAATTTTCCGTCAATGCATGAACGCGGCACAGAAGTCGTCACCAGCGGCTACCAGAAGCTGTACAGCGCCTTTGTACGTTAACTGGTAGGCAGCAGTCGTCACAAGCGTTTAAAACCGTTTCTACGAAGCCTGGAGGCGACTCAGGGCATTTTCGTTGACGCAAGACTGAAAACCGCTACAACTCTTCATAAACAAAGCGGGCGACAGCTTCTGCAGTGGCTTCATCAATCACTGCCGGATAAAGCGCCGGCATCGGAGCTGTCGGATTTTTGACCTTGTCGATAGCCTCATCCAACGACATGCGCGAAGCAAGATCCCCCAGGCGATGATCGGCAATGAAGTTGCCATCCACACCATGACAGGATGAACAGACCTGGCTGTAAAGTTGCCGTGCACTGGCCGCTTCCCTGTTGGCCGTGATATCGAGTGTGCGTGGTGGTGCCTGCGGATCCAGGGTCATGATGACAATGGACGGCAGGCCGACATCGCCGTAGGCATTGCGTGAAATATTGCCGGCGGCCATGGCAATGTACTGCTTGCCGGCGATTTCGTAGGTGGCAACGCCCCCTGCCATGGCACCACCGACATCCTCGGTGTGCAGGATGTCGCCGTTTTCACTGTCAAACACGTAAAAATTGCCGCCCAGGTCACCGGCAAAGGTGACGCCGCCCCTGGTTGGTGTAATGCCCGCCACCACCGGGTAATCGGTATGGTATTCCCAGCTGATTTCACCCGTGACCTGGTTTACCGCCGTGATCCAGCCCGTGGAGTCGCCGTCGGGTGCCAGGGTACCGCCAAAATTGATTTCCCCCGGCGTGTATTCGCTGTCTTCCAGCGTCATGACGAAACAGATGTCCACGGCACCGACGATCAGGTTGCCGTTGACCTGGTCCAGGGCCGGGCCGTTCCACTCCACACCGCCGGCAATGCCGGGGCAGATGCGCATGGTTTCCCGTGACGGGCCGTCGTAGGGATTATCAATCGTGGTGACCGGCGTGCGGAACACCATTTCCTGAGTATCACGACTGACCACGGTGAGATAACCGTCCTTGCCGCCGATGGCCATGTAGTCGGTACTGCCGACACGGTACAGTGCCGGTGCTGCCGCCAGGTCATAATCCAGCCAGTCGGCAGGTGCTACCTGGTGCCACCATTTCAGTGTGCCGGTTTGTGCATCGAGTATGACGATGGAATCGGTAAACAGGTTGTCGCCGGGGCGCACACTGGGGTCCAGGTCGGGCCAGGGATTACCTACGGGGACAAACAATTCACCGGTGGAGACATCCAGGCTCATGGCCCCCCAGACACCACCACCGCCAGTTTTTGCCGTTTCCGGTATCAGCCAGGTGTCCGCGCCAATCTCATCGCCCATGGGCACGGTGTTAAAGCGCCAGATTTCATCACCGGTCATGGCATCAAATGCCATGACACGACCACGTGCGCCCACATCACTGCCGGCGATGCCCATGAACACCTTATTACCCCAGGCAAGCGGTGCCGATGATGTGGCTTCACCCAGGCGTGGTGCGGCAATCACGTTTTTCCATAACAGTTCTCCCGTGCGCGCATCCAGCGCAATCAGGCGACCGTCACAGGTACCACGAAAGACGCGCCCGTTATGCAGGGCAACACCGCGATTGGCACCACTGCACAAGGGATCTTCCGGGGTATAGGTATATTCCCAGTGCACATCACAGGTCAGTGCATCCAGGGCCAGGGTCTGGCGACTAGTGGCGATATAGATTACGCCGTCGCTGACCACCAGGCCGGAATGCAGTGACGTGGGGCCATCCACCTGGATCTTGCAGACCTGGCCGAGCTGGCTGGCGTTGTCGACGTTGATCTGGTCCAGGGGGGAGAAGCGCTGGCCTTCGTAATTGTAGTTGTAGGAAGGCCATTCGCCGCCGGGTGTCTGGGCGACAACAACAGGGCAAAAGCAAAGGGCAGTGAGTAAAAGTGTTCCTGGATTGAAGATGTTTTTCATCGTGTTTTTCTGGTGGTTTTAGTGACAGGTAGGTGAGGGGGTGTTCGGGGCTAAAGCCCCTTCCTACAAGGTTCAACTCACCTGCAGGAAGGGGCTTTAGCCCCGAAAAAGAAGCGCCTAAAACTCGACAGCCTCCCCATCGGCCATGATCAGGTCATGGTAAACCGGTAGCGACCAGCCGGCATCTTCCTGGGCATCCAGGTTGGCCTCGAACTGGCGCAGGAAATTGGCCTTGCTGCCATATAACTCGCGCAGTTTGTTTCTGGAAAAGCGTTCCTCGTAAACCGACAGGAAGCAGACTGCCGCCAGTGCCGAATCCTGGCCGTCTGCCAGAGTATTGCCGGCAATGTAGGTGGCAAAAGGTACGTCCACGTAGGGGTTGCGAATACCCCCTACGGCATTGCCATGTTCGTCGAGCACCATCAGTGAGCCGTCGTTGTCGGTATTGCGGTCAATCAGGATGCGCTCTCCGCGCGGTGGCGCAATGCCCTTGTCGACCCATTCAAACAGGTGGTGCAGGGCCACGGAGAAATACAGCTCCAGCGGATACTCGGTGGGTTTGTGCTCACATAACTGCGGTGTCATGCGCGGGTTGTGACGCGCCATCAGGTGACCGATGCCGGTGAATTCATAAACACGGAACTGTTCACCCGGTGCATCACCGTCCTGCACGGCGGTGGCCACGTTTCGGTATTCATGTTGTGTCGGCATCTGGATCATGGGCACATCCACCGGCAGGATGCGTGAACCGTTGGAGGTGGGCAGGAAGCCGTCAAAAATCTTCTCGCCGTTGGCTTGCATGAAAATGTCATGGGCGGGCAGGTACCGGGTCAGCATGGCCGAGGTAGCCGAGGTGCCGAACAGAATCATCTTGCGCAGGCCTTCACCGGCAATCGGGCTGCTGGCGCTCTTGATCAGGGCGCCGGCCTGGGCCAGTACCTCGGTGGTTTGCCTGGGCTCAAAATGATGGTCACCGTAGCGTGCGGGATTGAAGGCCAGGTGGTCCTGTCCCATCGTCAGTACTTCCACGGCAATATGGCCGGCATCCATCAGGTAGACACTGTTGTGTTCAAAACCGTGGGCAAAGCCGGCCGGGTGCATGGGTTCCAGCAAGACCAGGCCGCTGAAGCGCGACATGTCCTGGGGGCGGCGCACTACCAGGCGGGTTTTATAGGGTTCACCGTCGGCATTGCCGGAAATGATGTATTCATCGGCCACGTAGTTGTAATGGGCCATGTCATGACCGGGCCACTGGCCCAGTGCAGAATTGTAGGCGGGGCCTGGGCCGTTGTTGGGCTCAATGTCCGGTATGGCCACAGTGACAGGCTCAGAGGGCATATTTTCGGGAGTCCCGAAATTGCGCTGGGCATTGGCCTGCCCGGTAAGACCGAAAGCCAGGATGGCTATCAGGAAATATTGTTTCACAGGATCCCCCTTGTGTTGTTGTTATCAGGTCAGGGGGAAAGAGAGTAATCGGCGCAGGCACGCTTGTCCACATACCGGTTCGAGGAGGGGGTAATGGTACAGCGACCGGTGATGGGTGCCGGAGATTGCTGCGCAATTTCCGGCCTACAAGATTTTCTATTGCACGTAGGCCGGAAATGGCAGCAGGCCATCTCCGGCGCAATGACTAGAAGCGAAAGATATACCTGAACTTGATGCTGATATCCCGGGTCAGGGAACGGAAGTCGTTGTCCTTGTCCTGGTCTTCCATGTTGTAGTTCAGCACGATGAAACCTTCCTGGCCGGCCTTGGGAATCCATTGCAGGCGGGTATTGATGCCCAGGATTTCAGAGACATTGTCATATTGCACCAGGGACACCCAGTACAGGTTGCTGTTAAAGGCATACTGGGTGTTCAGGGTAATCAGGCGGGTCATGAAATCGCCCTGGGGCAGGGTGATGTCATTGAATTCGTAGCCGCCCTCGATGATGAACTTGCGGCCCTGCCAGCGCAGGTTGGTGCTGATATTGTTACGGTCACCGTTGTAATAGCCGCCGACACCAAAACCGAGGAAGGCGGATACCGGGCGCTGGTTGGCGGTCTGGAAACGCATACCGCCGCGGTCGAAATTGTAACGCCCGGGCTGGATAACGATTTCACGACCGGGTTCCCGGTAAACAGTAAAAGGTTGGCGCACGACTTCCTTGTTGGTGGACAGTCGCACCCGCATGCTGTCACGGTTCTGGGTATTGGCTTCAAACAGGGTATAACGCACGCGTTCAGTTTGCAGTCCGCCATCAAGGAAGTTGACGCGCTGGGCGTCGACGGAAAACTGGATTTGCTGCAGGTAACTGCCGGGGCGAAACAGCGAGTAACCAACGTCCGCACGGTAATCACGTACACCGGCATTACTGACAAAGCCCATGGCCGGGTTGAAGTTCTGCTGAACCTCTTTCACGCCAACGCCGCCACGCCAACCCTGGTTGTTGGGTGAACGCAGACCCAGGCCCCAGGACGCGTTATCGCCTTCCAGTCCCGGTGTGTCCGACTCCATGTAGAAGGCGTCGCCTTCCAGGGCCATGCCGCTGGACAGGCGCGTGTTGAGATAACGAAAGTCCATGCCATAGACAGAGTTGTCCAGGTTCGAGGTGGGATCACCGTCGGTCACGATCATGCCGACATTGGATTCGGCCAGTACGTTGGCGGAAATGCGACTGACAAAGAGTGTCGAGGGATCAATATTGCCATAGCCATCCTGCTCAATAGCCAGGGTGCCGATATTCCAGCGCCCGACACGGCCGCTGATGCGACCACCGTATTCGATATCCACCGGGTTGCCATTGCCACCAATGCCGATCTTGCGGGAAAAGTAGGGGCGCCCGTTCTGTTCGGCAGCATCATTGCTGGCCGCATTGCCCAGGCTGCCGATATTGCCGAACTGGAACAGGTCGGCATCGTTATTGAAAAAGGCGCGGCGTTCCGGGAAAAACAGGTTGAAGCGATCCAGGTTGACCTGGCGGTTGTCCACTTCCACGGCAGAAAAGTCGGTGTTGAAGGTCAGCGCGGCATTCAAGGACGGCGTCAGGCGGTAAAACATGTCCAGGGACGGGTTGGTCTGGTCAGTATTGGTGTTGGTTGGATAGTTCTTGCTGTCGACCACCGCCATGGAAGGAACAATTTCAAGGCCAATGCCCTGGTCCATGTCACGCATATTGGTCAGCGTACCGGCAATACTGGGATTGAACTGGCGATTGAAAGACACCCAGGCCATTTCCTCGTTGCGGCGCCGTATGCCGCGGCCAAAATTGAAACCCCATTCCTCGGTGTTGGGATCCATGGGCAGGGACTTGAAGGGGATTTCCATTTCCGCGATCCAGCCGTTCTCGTAGGTGCTGGTCTGCACATCCCAGATCGTTGACCAGTTGGCGTCAAAGGAAGACACGCTGGTGTACAGGGCATCGTGGCGCACACCATTGAGGTTGGTTTCAAACCGGTAACCGGTGCGCCGCGTGTTAAAGGGATCAAGAATCACGATCAAACGATCATCCGGACCCAGGCCCTGGCCATGACGCAGGGTAGGGGTGGAAATCAGTTCAGGATCACTGTCATCCATGCGCGCAGCGATATAAATGGCATCGGCGGTATAGATGACACG
>Ga0181592_10002804_pt1 | contig 14383 bp, 11 predicted proteins | sample 071ome_20_FD_133755 | JGI IMG/M metagenome (GOLD analysis project Ga0181592, IMG submission 133755) | Coastal salt marsh microbial communities from the Groves Creek Marsh, Skidaway Island, Georgia - 071412BT metaG (megahit assembly) | ecosystem: Environmental > Aquatic > Marine > Intertidal...
AAACTTCGGTCAGTCTTGATTCAACGATCCTGGTTTTTGTCGCTCATGGGTAATGGCAACAATGATCAGAGAATCCTTCTCGACCCGATAAGCAATTCCCACAGGGAACGAGTTCAGTCGAATACGCCGGACATCTCTGTACATTTTAGGCGCTGAACGTGGGAAGTTGCGAATCTGACTGACAGCCGCATTCATCTCCTGTCTCAGTTTTCGTGCCGCTGACGTACTTCGCTCTAAATGCCAGAGCGTGTAGAGTTCAAGATCCGCCCGTGCCTTCGCCTGTATTCTTACGGTCAGCTGCCTCATCGATCCACCGCTTCATGTCCTGAAGGACGTCTTCCATCGGGAGCAGCTCAACCTTACCCTCGTCAATATCCTTGACCCTCCGCTCAATCTCCTCTTCCCACGCCTTCTCGATTTCCGGATCGACACGGCGTGAAAAGCTGTTACTCAGCACCTCGATCACGTAGTGACGGTCTTCTTCCGATAATTGGAGCGCTTCCTGGGCTATTTTTTGGGCGGCCGTCGTCATGGTTTTGCGGGTTGGTCCTCCCCGGTTACGGCCTTTGGCCCCGGCTGATCCCTTCTCCTGCCTGATTGACCCCCGGGTGGGCAAGGAATAACCTCCAGCTCGGCACTTGCCTGCTTTATCGTCGTAGAACGCTGATCGAACGCCTCCCACCCCGTGCCCACGTACATCCTCGGCATATCGGCCTACTACCATGACTCCGCCGCGTGCATCGTGCGCGACGGTGAGATCGTGGCCGCCGCCCAGGAAGAGCGCTTCTCGCGCATCAAGCACGACCATCGCTTCCCGTCCCGCGCCGTCGAGTACTGCCTGCGCGAGGCCGGCATCACGGCGGCCGACCTGGATCACGTGGCCTTCTACGACAAGCCGTGGCTCAAATTCGAAAGGCTGCTTGAGACCTACGTGGCCTTCGCCCCTTCCGGCCTGCCGTCGTTTTTGAAGGCGATGCCGCTCTGGCTCAAGGAAAAGCTCTGGATGGAGGATGCCATCAAGACGGCCGTTGGCTACGATGGTGATGTCCTTTTCCCTGAGCATCACCAGTCCCACGCGGCGTCGGCGTTCTTTCCGTCGCCGTTCGAGCGGGCGGCCGTGCTGACACTCGATGGCGTGGGTGAATGGGCGACCACGTCGTGGGGCATTGGCCACGGTAATCGCATTGAACCCCGCGGCGAGATCCGCTTTCCGCACTCCATCGGCCTTTTGTATTCGGCGTTCACCTACTACACGGGCTTCCGGGTGAACAGCGGCGAATACAAGGTGATGGGCCTGGCGCCCTACGGCGAGCCGCGCTATAAGGACCTGATCCTGAACGAGCTCATGGACCTGCGCGAGGACGGGTCATTCAGGATGGATATGCGGTATTTCAACTACTGCCAGGGGCTGACGATGACCTCTTCCAAATTCCACGAGTTGTTCGGCGGCCCGCCCCGACAGCCCGAGTCCGAGCTGACCCAGCGGGAGATGGATCTGGCCCGGTCCGTTCAGGATGTGGTCGAAGAGGTTGTTTTGAAAATGGCGCGGCATATTCGTTCTGTTTCTGGCGAAAAGTACTTGTGTCTGGCCGGCGGCGTGGCATTGAACTGTGTGGCGAATGGGGAGCTGCTGCGCGAAGGGATCTTTGATGATATCTGGATTCAGCCCGCCGCCGGCGATGCCGGCGGCTCCCTGGGCGCCGCGCTCTTTGCGTGGCACCAGGTGATGGATCAGCCGCGTGAGGTTGCGGCGGAAGACGCTCAACATGGATCGTACCTGGGCCCTGCGTGGTCCAACGACGAAATCGAAGCGTGGGCGCGCTCAAAAGGCGCCGTTGGCACGATGTTGGACGACGAATCGATCCTTGACACCACCGCCGATCTTCTGGACGCGGGCAACGTGGTTGGATGGTTCCAGGGCCGGATGGAGTTCGGTCCGCGCGCGCTTGGCGGACGCACGATCCTGGGCGATGCGCGCAACACGGACATGCAGACCACGCTGAACCTGAAGATCAAATTCCGCGAGTCCTTTCGCCCGTTCGCGCCAGCGTGCCGGGTCGAAGACGCCCAGGAGCTGTTTGAATTGGATCGCCCCAGCCCGTACATGCTGCTTGTGGCGCCTGTCCAACAAGAACGCCGTCTTCCGATGCCAGACGAGTCCTTGTTCGGCATTGAAAAGCTGAAGGTCCCGCGCTCGGACGTCCCCGCCATTACGCACGTGGACTATTCGGCCCGCGTGCAGACCATCGACGGCGCGTACAATCCCAGATTCAAGGCGCTGCTGGACCGGTTCAAGGAGAAAACGGGCTATGGCGTCCTGGTCAACACCTCGTTCAACGTGCGCGGCGAACCCATCGTGGCCTCCCCCGAGGAGGCCTACACGTGCTTCATGCGCACGGAGATGGATGCGCTCGTGCTAGGCAACATGCTTTTCCTGAAAGAGGAGCAGCCGGCCTTCAAAGACACTACGGATTGGCAAACGGAGTTCACCGACTGATGGCGCCGCAAACGGACATACCCATCATCACGGACCGACCCGGCAAAGCCGAACTCCAAAAGTTCGGCCGCGTCATGGCGGGTGCGTTTGCCATCGTTGCAGCGATCATCTTCTGGCGCTCGGGCTGGGTGCAGACCCCATGGGTCGAAGGCTTCGGGCTCGTAGCAGCGCTCTTCCTGGCCTTTTCGATCGTGTGGCCCAAAGCCCTCGCGCCCATCGAATGGGCCTGGATGAAGCTGGCCATAGTCCTCAACTACGTCATGACGCGCGTGCTACTGACGCTCGTCTTCTTCCTGGCCGTTACGCCCATCGGGCTCATCTTCAAGCTGCTGCGAAAGGACCTCCTCGGCAAACGCTTCGATCCCAGCGCCAAAACGTACTGGGTACCGCCCGAAGAAGACGGCCCCTGGACGCGGGCCGATAAGCCGTACTAGGCACCCCGGTAAAAGTCTCGAACCAAGTCTTTCAAGTCAACCTCTTCCAAAGTGTTAATACTCCTGTCCTCTATCGCGAAAGCCCACAGGAGCTTGCAGTCAAACTCGCCAAGTCACGTGACGCGTATCAACCAGCAACTTTGACCGACTGGAAATCTCATCCCAATCGTAAAACGAGTGGTCTGTGACTACAACGACACAGTCAGCCTCGCCAAGCGCTTTGTCTAGATCGTTTACAGACTCCATTTCCATACCGTGCTCCTTGAACGAGGGCACATGGGGGTCGTGATACTCCACTAGAGACCCTTTTTCCAAAAGGAGGCTCATGATATCCAGGGCAGGACTCTCACGAACGTCCGAGATATCCTTCTTGTAGGCAGCGCCAAGAACCAGAATTTTACTTCCCTTGAGAGCTTTGCTGTACTCGTTCAGTTCATCTTGAACTTTCTTCACCCAGTGCTCTGGCATGCTGGTATTGACTTCACTGGCGAGCTCAATAAAACGTGCAGTGTAATTCAAAGTCTTGAGCTTCCAGGAAAGATAATGCGGGTCGATAGGGATACAGTGCCCTCCCAAGCCCGGACCCGGGGTGAACTTCATGAATCCAAACGGCTTGGTTGCCGCCGCATCAATGACTTCCCACGCATCAACACCCAGCTTTTCGCACATCAGAAGCACTTCATTCACCAAACCGATATTGACGGCTCGGAACGTGTTTTCAAGCAGCTTTACCATCTCGGCAGTCTCTGGACTGGATACCGGTACGACGGTATCAATTGCCTTCTCGTAGAACGTCTTCGCTTTCTCCACACACGCCGGCGTAACGCCACCTAGAACCTTGGGCGTGTTCTTCGTAGTAAAATCTTCCCGACCAGGATCTACCCGTTCGGGACTATACGCCAGATAAAAGTCCTTTCCCACTTTCAGACCGCTCTTCTCCAACGCAGGCAGGATTACATCCCTTGTAGTCCCGGGGTAGGTAGTACTCTCCAAAACAATGACCTGGCCCTTGCTCAATCTCGGTACGATCTGCTCGGTTGCCGATACGACGTAAGACATATCGGGATCGCGCGTCTTGCTCAGGGGCGTAGGAACACAGATCGAAATCGCCTCGACACTCGGAAGCAAATCGAAATCAGTTGACCCTGCGAGGAGACCTTGCTCAACCAATGGAATCAACCGTGAGCTTTCTATGTCCTCAATATACGAATCCCCCACATTCAATCGAGCCATCTTGGACGCGTTCACGTCGATGCCTACAACGCTGATTCCCGATTCTGCAAACGTGACACCTAATGGCAGCCCGACATAACCCATGCCGATTACCGCCATCCGTCGTCGATTTGAAATCTTAATGCTCATGGTTGCAATGGCCATTTTAATGCAGATCTGGACAGTGAGAAGGCCCATAGCTTCTTTGACCTTCATACTGATTTTACGGATATCGGATGTGAGGGACCATGTATTGTTTCTGAACAAATCAGCAATTTGAGAAATGGATCGAGAGTTCAACCTGATCTAAGTGACTGACAAGAAATGACCTTTGAACTCCTTCCGTTAATTCACCCAGTCAGAAGTAGAGAATCGGGCGTGTTTTGGAGGTATTCTTCGGCGAACTGATCCGGGGTCAGGTCGCCCAGAGAGGAGTGCGGACGGAACGAGTTGTAGTCCCTTCGCCAAGCGTCAAACTTCTCCTGAGCGTCTTCAAGCGAGAGGAACCAATGCAGGTTCAAACACTCGTCCCGGAAGCTGCCGTTGAATGATTCAAATTGGCGATTGGAAATCGCTTGGATTGTCTGTTGGTTTGCCCGGTCTGGAAAAATCCAGCGTCATATTGTTGTCGTCGGCCTCGTGGTCGAGCGCCTTGCTCGGCGAGTTAAAATCGCCGGTACAACTCGCTCCCATTGTCGACCTGAATACGCTCAGGAGTCTGTCCGGCGCGAGCAATGATGCGTGAAACAATCTCGCGGACATCGCTGCCTTTGATCGACTGATCAGCGTGGATAGCAAGGCAGCGACGGCTAAAGTTATCGACTACATAGGCGATGGTCCATCGCCAAACGCCCGGAATCGGCGGCCATCGAACAAGGCATCAGAGACGAGATCCATGCTCCAGCTCTCGTTCAGTTGCGTAACCTCTACTCTGGGAAGGCGGTGAGCAGCGACCCTGCTTCGGCGCGGCCGCTTGCTCCGTAGATTAAGCCCCTCTTCCTTGAAAAGGCGATACACGCGCTTGTGATTGACCATCCAGCCTTCGCGCCTGAGGAGGACGTAAACCCGCCTGGGCGATGTCACGTCGCCTACCCGTATCGAACCCGTGTCTCGGCAATCTCCCGGATACCCGCCCTCAGCGCTACGTTCTTGTCCTCAACCGGCTAGTAGCAATACGTTGATCGGGCCAGCACGACTACCGAGCACGCCGGGCGTTCCGAAACCCGGTACTCGTCGATCAGGTGCCGAGCCAATACTCTGCGCCGTGCTGGCCCTATAGCTTTTTAGGGCGAGAGACTCTCGCCTATCACATCTTGGAGCATCTGCTTGTCGAGCGACAAGTCAGCGACCAGCTTCTTCAATTGGTGGTTCTCGGCTTCAAGCTGGCGGAGACGACGAAGCTCAGAGGTCCCAAGGCCTCCGCACTTCTTCTTCCAATTGTATGGCGATAGGACATCGCCTACTTCGCTTCGCTGATACCCATCTTGCGGCACACTTCGGCAACCTTGGTCCCGCTCTCTGCCTGGCGCAGGGCGAAGATGAGCTGATCCTCGGTAAACTTCGACTTCTTCATGGCAATCACGTGTTTGTCTGATACTACGTAATCGCCCGGAAACTCTACTTTTGAATGGCCCAGTTTATTGGGAGGAGGTCAGGAGGAGGTCACTTGAAGAACCATCTGCCTGTCCTGCTTGTGGCTCATTGGCCAGCCCACGACCTGGCGTGTGTGCAGATCGATAACCACCACGAGGTATAGCCAGCCTTCGCCGGTTCTGATGTACGTGATGTCCGTTACCCACTTGGTATTGGGCTCTTCGGCATCGAACTGACGCTGAAGGTGGTTCTCGAGGCTGTCAGGACGCTGTCCTGGCCCCTTCTTCTGCTATTTGCGCTTCTGAGGGATGCCTCGAAGGCCACGCTGCAGCATCAAACGAGCAACTCGGTTCTTTCAACATGTCTCGCCTTCATGCCGCAGTTCATCGAAGATCCTGCGACTACCCAAGACGCCGTCGCTTTCCTCGTGAAGCTCCTCGATCCGGGAGAGCAATCGACGATTATCCTTCGATCGGTGACTTTTCGGACGCTTCCTCGAGGCATAAAACCCACCTGAAGACATCCTGAGACGCCGACACATCAGACGAACGGGGTATACACCCCTCAACTCCTCAACGGCCTCAAATCTTACTTCAACTCCTTGGCGAAGACGGCCGCCGCGTCTTTTTAGGCGATCGGCAATCGCCAGTCGCGCTCCTTGCGCACGCGTGCCAGCTCCCGTTTGAGGGCAGCCATTTCTTCGTATCGAACCTTCCCATGGCCTTTTAATGTTGCTTTTCCATCGCTTTTAAACTCCCGACACCAGCGAGCCAACATCCCAGCATTGATGCCAAGATCTCTGGCCACCTGTGATCGGCTCACGCCAGGAGCCGAGGCCAACTGAACGGCCTCCTGCTTGAACTCGGTTGAATACTTTCTTCTCTTTTGAATGAATCACCTCCGAGACCATGATCAGTTCTTTTAGAAGTGTCCACCAAATCAAGTTAATGCCCCAAGATATACTAACAATGGAAACCGGTCCATGCACTCGCCTTTAGTCTAGAAATTGTCGATTCATTGGGTACGATCTTCGTAAGTTTGCGGGCTAAACAAGATTCAAGAGAATGAAAAAAGCTCTCATCACCGGCGTCACAGGCCAGGATGGCGCGTACCTTGCCGAACTCCTGATCGAAAAAGGCTACGAAGTACACGGCGTCAAACGCCGGTCCAGTTCGTTCAACACGGGCCGGATTGACCACTTATACCAGGATCCGCACGTTGAGGACCAGCGGTTCATCCTGCATTACGGTGACCTGACGGACTCCACGAACCTCATCCGGATCATCCAGGAGGTACAGCCGGACGAAATCTACAACCTGGGGGCGCAAAGCCACGTTCGGGTGAGCTTCGATACGCCGGAATACACCGCTAACTCGGATGCGCTAGGGGTTCTACGCCTGCTGGAGGCCATCCGGATCCTCAAACTTGAAAAGAAAACCAAGTTCTATCAAGCCTCCACATCCGAACTATTCGGACTCGTTCAGGAAGTGCCACAGAAGGAGACGACGCCGTTTTACCCGCGCAGCCCATACGGCGTCGCCAAACTCTACGGCTATTGGATCACGGTGAACTACCGCGAGGCATACGGCATGTACGCCTGTAATGGCATCCTCTTCAACCACGAAAGCCCTATGCGCGGTGAAACGTTCGTGACGCGTAAAATCACGCGGGCAGCGGCGCAAATCAGCCTCGGGCAGCAGGAAAAGATGTACCTGGGCAACATGGACGCCAAAAGGGACTGGGGGCATGCCAAGGACTACGTGCGCGGGATGTGGCTCATGTTGCAACAGGACAAACCCCAGGATTTTGTACTCGCCACCGGCGAAATGCACACCGTGCGCGATTTCTGCACGAGCGCTTTCAAGGCAGCGGGCATCATGCTCGAGTGGAGCGGCTCCGGTATAAATGAAGTCGGAGTGGATTCCGCCACCGGCATTGAACGCGTTGCCGTAGACCCCCGATACTTCCGGCCAGCGGAGGTGGAGCTTCTCATTGGCGATGCCACCAAGGCCAACACGGAACTGGGCTGGACGCCCGAGTACACGCTCGATGCCATGATTCAGGAAATGGTCGCATCGGACCTCAACGAAGCCAGAAAATGAAAATAGGAATCGTCGGAACGGGGTATGTAGGACTGGTCACAGGAACGTGTTTCGCGGAGATGGGCTATGAAGTCCAGTGCGTAGACATCAACCCAAAAAAAGTGGAGATGCTCTCCGCAGGAACCCCCACCATTTTCGAAACCGGCCTTGAGATGCTCCTTAAAAGGAACATCAAGGAAAAGCGGCTTACGTTCACGACCAATCTGAAGGATGCAGCGACCGCTTGCGGGGTCCTGTTCTTTGCGCTTCCAACGCCTCCGGGCGGCAACGGCGAGGCTGACTTGTCATTCGTCGACGACGCTGCAAAGGAACTTGCACGGATCTGGCGCGAAACGAAACGCTCCGACTACTGCGTTGTCGTGAACAAATCCACCGTGCCGGTCGGTACCGCCGACCGCGTTCGAGAGATCATTGCAGCCGAAGGCCACAAAGCCGGTGAGCTGTTCGATGTGGTGTCGAATCCTGAATTTCTACGCGAGGGCGTCGCGATCAGCGACTTCATGAAGCCCGAGCGCATTGTAGTCGGCACATCGTCGAAACCGGCGGAAGATGTTATGCGCTCCCTCTACGAACCCTTCGTGCGCCAAGGCAACCCCATCCTGATCATGGATGAACGATCCTCCGAGATGACCAAATACGCTGCCAACTCCTTCCTGGCGACCAAAATTTCGTTCATCAACGAAGTCGCGAACCTGTGCGAGAAAGTCGGCGCAAATGTGGATCACGTGCGCCACGGCATCGGTACGGATTCCCGCATCGGCAACCTCTTCCTGTATCCCGGCGTCGGCTTCGGCGGCAGTTGTTTTCCAAAGGACGTTCAGGCGCTACTCAAGACCTCGCAGGAAAACAGCTACGACTTCCGCATTTTGGATGCCGTCCTAGAGGTCAACGACAAGCAGCGGCACCGTCTCTCCAAGACCATCATAGAGCGCTTTGGGGGCTCCCTCAAGGGAAATACCATCGCAGTGTGGGGCCTAGCGTTCAAAGCTCGTACGGACGACGTGCGCGAGTCACCAGCTCATTATATCATCCGGGACCTGCTAGATGCAGGCGCTCGGATACAGGCATTCGATCCGGAAGCCATGGACACCACTCGTGCCGTATTCGCGGATGCGATCCACTACGGCACAGAGCCCTACGAAGTACTGAAGGGCGCCGACGCCCTCGCTATCGCGACCGAGTGGCACGAATTCCGTCGCCCGGACTTCGAGGAGGTCAAGCGGCTATTGACCGCACCTATCGTGTTCGACGGTCGGAACTTGTACAAACCAGAACGCATGCGTGAGCTGGGCTTCGACTACGTATCGATCGGGAGACCGTAACATCTCGCTATCGCAAAGCCTGCGCAAGTGCAACCGACGGCCTGACATCATCTAATGTGAAACCTCGTCCTTCGAGTGCATATTGGTAAACCTGTGTATGAAGATCAGTAAACCCGCCTGAAAAATCGAACGGCTCTTCATTCAAGGTCAACGACCGGAATGCTGCCTGATGTCCATGAGGCAAATCAGTGGCTTCTACGGACAGGTGCCAATTGACATCCGCTTTTTCGAGCACCAGCTCGCCTGCCATACTGCGAGGCTCGCTGCGCGTGACGCTGGAGTGCTGCACACCTCCAAATACCCACATCAGCATGTCAAAAAAATGAATGCCGATGTTGGTGGCCACGCCGCCTGACTTGGCCGGGTCGCCTTTCCAGGAGACATCGTACCACTTGCCGCGCGGCGTGATGTATGTCAGCTCAACCTGATGGCGCTTTCCTTCAGGCTCGTCGTCAATGCGCTTCTTGAGGTCGATGACGGCCGGATGGAGCCTCAGCTGCAACACATTCCAGATGCGTTGACCGGTCTCTTCTTCCAGTTCCTGCAGCGCATCCACGTTCCAGGGATTCAATGCGAGCGGCTTTTCGCAGATGGCATCCGCGCCGATGCGCAGGGCAAAACGGCAGTGGGCGTCATGCAAGTAGTTGGGCGAACAGATGCTGACGCAATGAAGGCGATGCTCCTCCCCCATCCGCCGCAGCTTTTCAGCGTGCCGATCGAATCGCTCGAACTCGGTAAAGAAGCTGGCATCCGGTGCATACGAGTCAATTACCCCCACGGAGTCGTTCGGGTCCATGGCGGCCACGAGCTTATTGCCTGTGTCATTGATCGCCTTCATGTGGCGAGGAGCCACATAGCCGGCCGCGCCGATCAGTCCGAAGTTCTTGGGGGGTGCCATGGGGTGTGCAGCAGAGGTTCAGCTGTTCACGAAAATGTTCAGAATCAGGTTCAGAATCAATTGCCGGGGAACGGGTTCCGTGGGTGGGCCGGAATGAAGAAGGGCGGCCAGCTGCGTACGTTCCTGTCGCCCCAACACTCTCTCCAATCTCTCGTCACACTTCTGTGACAACTGCGGAAAGCAGCCTCCGTTATTTGGAAGCAGATGGCAGGGAGATCGGCCTGTTCCGTGCGCTTCGTTTCAGGAGCCGCAACATACAACAGGCCCGACTTCAAAGCCGAACACCCACGTTCACCATCTTTACAGTTTACCAGACGGAGTTGACGTCATGATTACCGAGGGAAAAAACTTCTTTACCACATGGGCCGGCCGCGTTCTGGCTGCTGCCCTCATGCTGACCACGTTGGCGGCATGCGATTCTTCCAGCGCCGTGGGTGGAATTGACGGCGATGGATCGCTGGATGCCACGGTTGCCAGCATTGCCATGGACCTGGGCTTTTCGGCCGACGAGACGGCGGCGCTCTCCGCATCGTTCGCCAAGTTTGGTGATGGCGACGACGCCGCGGCCATGCACGAACCGGGCTTCCTGTGGCGCGTAGCCGCCGAACTGCAGGCTACTTTGAGCGACGAGCAGAAAGCGCGTTTGTTCGAGCGGCTTGAAAGAGCGGGCGAACAGCGGCGCGGCGGCCAGGGAATGCAGCAACGTCGACCAAGCTTTGGCGGGCAGGGCGGCCCCGGCATGGGAGGCCAGAATGGCCCGCGCGGCAATGCGCTCAAGCAGCTTGGCCTGAGCGATGAGCAGAACGCAGCCATCGCCACCATTCGGGAAGCCTACAAGCCGCAGATCGAAGCCATCCTGGCGCAGCGCGAAACGCTTACCCGCGCCGAAATCAAGGAACAACTCGATGCGCTGAATGAAGAGATCAAGACTGAAGTCGAAGGCGTCCTGACGGACGAGCAGAAGGCGCAACTTGAGGAATTGAAGGCGGAAGGAGAGCTTCGCCGTGCAGAGCGAGAAGCTGCGCAGGAAGCCGCCCGCGAAGAAGCAAAGCTGGTCATGATCGAAGTGCTTGGCCTGACCGACGATCAGGTGAACGCGCTCGAAGACCTGCGCGCATCGGCTGAGGCCGAGCGGGACGCCATCCGCGCGTTGATCGAGTCCGGTGCAGACCGTGACGAGGTCAAGGAGCAGGTCGACGCCCAGCGCGAAGCGCACCGGGAAGCCATGGCTTCCATCCTCAATAACACCCAGTACGAAATCACCCTCATCCACCAGGCCATCTCCCAGCGCATGCAGGCGCACCAGCAGAAGGGCCAGCAGCGTCCCGGTCGACGCCGCGGCGGTCCGGGTGCAGGTGGCCCTGGCTTCGGCGGCCCGGGCTTCGGAGGCCCCGGTGGTGGCGTCGTTAACGGCTGATGCCTCTTGAGATGGGCGCCCACCCATGAACCGGATCCTGCGGCGGGCTGGATAGGCCGATCTGGATATCAGCACGGTTTAGAGTACGGGGGCGGGCCTTGCGGCCCGCCCCCGTATTCGTTTACCCGATAGGCAACCTTCTCGAAATCGCCACTACCTCGCGCCAGGTTGCGCTCGCAGTATTTCGGTGTCTTTATGCCTGAACCCGGTTTTTCAGATTCTGGCATGTTTCCAGATACAGGCACTGTGTTGCTGCGGCAATAGGCTCCATGAGCAGCCTTAGCCAGAAAGAACCATACAAGCTGGAGCAGGTATTACGAATTCAAGACCCCATGCTCATCATGAAAACAATCAAAGCCATACTCGGAATAGACGGACGTCTCCACCTTCCTGAAAGGGTGAAGCTGTCGCGTGTCAGGCGGGTTTTGGTAACCTTTCTTGATGAGTCGTCGGTCGAGATGGACTCCATACTTGCCAGCCAGATGAGCGAGCGTGCTCTCGCTACCGATTGGAACCGTCCCGAGGAGGATGAGGCATGGCAACACCTGCAATTCGATCCGTCGTAGTCGTCCGGTTTCCTTTCTCGGACATCTCTCAAGCCAAAATTCGTCCAGCCGTCGTTCTGTGTGACGTAGGACGCGGAGATTTTCTGCTCTGTCAGATCACCAGTAAACCCTACGGTGATTTTTCTTCGATCACCCTTGACGAGAGGCACTTTCAACGTGGTGGCCTTCAGCGTGTCAGCCATGCCCGACCAGGCAAACTGTTTACTGCACATGAGTCCATCGTAGGCAGGGAAGTCGGAATCCTCAACCACGCTGTCTGTAAAACCATCACAGACAGGATCGCCTTGATGCTGCGCAAAGGTCACCTGTAAGCTGGCCAAATGAGCCGAGTTGCGAACACCGTATTCCGGTGTCTTGACGTTACACCGCCATCACCCGCATCCTCTCGGCATGGAAACCCCTCCTTCCGCACGGCATACTTGTACAGAACTTATGTACAAGAAAAGACTCGAGTCGAGCGGGAAAGCCATGTCGAAACAGGTCACCTATTCGGAAGCGCGGGCCAACTTGGCCTCCCTATGGGACGAAGCCGAGTCCACGCGCGAACCCATCATGATCACGCGCCGCGGCAAGGAAAAGATGGCCCTCCTCCCGGCCAGTGAGCTGTCCAGCCTGGAAGAAACTGTTCATTTGTTGCGCTCACCGCGCAATGCTGCCCGATTGTTTGCAGCCATGGAACGGGCCCGCGCTGGCGAAGGCACTCCGATTGATATCGACGAATTGCGCAAGCAGTTCGGCCTGTAGATGGGTTGCCACCGGTGACAGACGCCGTTTTCGATATCGTTTTCAGGGAAGATCTTGTTTGGTGGATAACAAACGACCGAAAAACAGCCCTGCGACTCATGCGCCTGGTAGAAGCCATCATCAGGGACCCCTTCCAGGGCCTTGGCAAGCCCGAGCCCCTGAAACGCCTTGGTTCGAACATGTGGTCGCGCAGGCTGACGCAGGAGCACCGGGTAGTCTACCACGTGTCGGCTGGCCGCATCACCTTCCTTCAAGCTCGGTATCACTACTGATCGAGCGTTGAGCGCCTCCAGTATTTTCATTTGGACGGACGTTTATTTTCAATTGGACGAACATCTTCTTGGTGCCCAATCCGTCCCTTTCGCGCGATGTGCTGAATCACCCCAGCAGCCCTTTTCCCGCGCGATACCCCGAATAGTCCCCTCTTCTCGTGCGATATGCCGATTTGCTCCCTTTTCCCGGGCGATATGCCGAAACGCACCAGCCGTCGCTCCGCTTTTGGCGCGATATGCCGCCGAGGTCAGGGTCACCCTTCGTTGAACCTCGTATTGCACGTTTGTTATTGACCACATCGCAATCGTGTGATATCACTTTCTGAAGCCCCCCCTCCCCCTTCATCTTCACATACGCAAGCCAGCTCGCCGAAAAATCAACAAGTCACGCCCGGCCTTCCTCTGTGTCTATGCATCACACGCTCGCACGAAGACACGAACTTGGAGGGAAGCATGCAGCGAATTCTTCTACTGGTCGGATTATGCGTGATCGTCACGCTACCGACCGCGGCACAGACCACATTCTTTTCGGAGACTTTTGATTCGGTGACGGAGCCGGCCTTGCCAGGGACCGCGTTGACCGCAGACGCCAGCTGGAGTACGTCGGGCGCCTCGTCCTCTCCCGGATCCGGGGCCAACAACGCCGTGCACACCGGGTCATCGCCCGGCTTCATGGTCCTGGGGCCCATTGACTTGGGCGCCGCCCTCGACGGGACGTTTTCTTATTGGGCGCGGCGCACCTCGTCCTACTCCGCCGACTCTTTATATGTGCGCGCCGGAACGGATGGCTCGACCTTTGATGTGCTGCTGTTTGGCGGGGGCCTGCCCGCGGCTTCGTCGTCGTGGGAAGAAATATCCGTACCGGTGCCCGCGGCGCTGCTCGGCGCAGGGGCGGTTTATTTGGAATTCGAAGGCCGCGGCGGTACGTCGAGCGGCTCGAACATGCGCATTGACGACATACTGATTGAAGGCACCGTGGATCCTACAGCCCTGTCGACGGGGTTCGGATTTTCGGGTGATGCCCAGACATGGGACCTGGGCAGTACAGTCTTGGATGTGCCGCTCGATCTGGAGTGGCCCGGACCGGACTCCTTGCAGGGGCTGCAGTTCGACCTGACGTGGGACGATGCTGTGGTGTCGGTGAACTCGGTAAGCTTGGGTGGAAGCGCGGGCGCTTCGTCGGACTGGCTTCTTTCTGCGAGTTTCGGCGCCGGATCGGGCACCGTGGCGCTGGCGCACCTGAGTGCGCTGCCCCCCGGCCCCTATTCAAGCGTACTGCAACTGCACGTGAGCGCTGTTTCTCCTGCGCCAAGAGCGCTTGTCACC
>Ga0181592_10002812_pt1 | contig 14369 bp, 16 predicted proteins | sample 071ome_20_FD_133755 | JGI IMG/M metagenome (GOLD analysis project Ga0181592, IMG submission 133755) | Coastal salt marsh microbial communities from the Groves Creek Marsh, Skidaway Island, Georgia - 071412BT metaG (megahit assembly) | ecosystem: Environmental > Aquatic > Marine > Intertidal...
AATGATCACTTTGATAACAACAAGATGACAGTAAAACTTTTTTCTGACTACATCAATGAATCATGGAAACTAAAAAAAACGTTAATTACATCAGAACATATGAAGTTAGTTCTTGAAATAGAGGACTATCTTATTAAGTCTGGTGCTACCTCGGTCAAATTATTAGGAGCTGGAGGGGGAGGATTTATGTTGACCACTGTTCCAAAAGATTCTCAGGATTTCTTTAAGCAACAAACAAGTAAAATGATTGTCACTAAGATTTCTTTTTATCACGGATTACCATCAATTACTTTAGATAGGATATAGATATGTCAAACTATTATAAAAATAAGAATGTTCTTGTTACCGGAGGAACAGGATTAATTGGAGTGCCCTTAGTTAATTTATTACTTGAAGCAGGCGCCAATGTTACAGTCGCATCTTTAGATTCTGCTTCTAGATGTCCTGCAGGAGCAAAGTTTATTAATATCGATTTGCGCTCCTTTGAAAACTGTTTGAAAGTATGCAAAGACCAACAAATTGTTTTTCAGTTATTAGGAGTTAAAGGCTCACCTAAAATGTGCGCAGAAAGACCAGCTAGTTTTATGGTCCCAACAGTTACTTTTGGATTTAACATGATGGAGGCTGCTAGACAATGCAATGTAGAGGACTATCTTTTTACCAGTTCAATCGGTGTATATCAGCCTTCAGATGTTTTCTATGAAGACGATGTTTGGAAAACTTTTCCTTCAGATAATGATAGATTTGCTGGATGGGCAAAGAGACTATCTGAGCTTCAAGCAGAAGCATATAAAATCGAGTATGGTTGGGACAGAATTTCAATTGTTCGACCGGCAAATGTATATGGTCCCTTTGATAATTTTGATCCTGAAAATGCAATGGTAATTCCATCTCTAATTAATCGTGTTGTTTCGGGGGAAAGACCTTTAAAAGTCTGGGGCGATGGCTCGCCTATTAGAGATTTTATTCATGCAAAAGATGTTGCCAGGGGCATGATGCTTGCAGTAGAAAAAAATATTACAGAGCCTGTTAACTTAGGCAGTGGTTCAGGCGTAAAGATTAAAGATATTGTTACAAGTATTGTTAGTTATTTTGACGAAGATATTGAAATTATCTGGGATACCACTATGCCTTCTGGCGACTCTAAAAGGCTCATGAGTACAACAAAGGCTGAGAAATTATTGAACTTTAGAACGTCTATTTCTCTTAAAGATGGTATTTACGAAACAATTGAATGGTTTATCAAAAATCACAAAGACAGCGAAGTAGCGAAAAGATATAACTCTTTTACTGAATTTCATGCCTCATAATGTTGAGGATGTTTTAATTCTTGCGGGCGGTTTTGGAACTAGGCTTGGAAAGTTAACTGAGAAATGTCCGAAACCACTTCTAGAGGTAAATGGCCTTCCCTTTATTTTCTATATTATTAAATCTGTAGTTGAAAAAAACAAGAATATCAAAAGAATATATATTTCTGTTGGTTTCTTATCAGAACTGTTTATAGATATAAAAAATGTTTTTGAAATTAACTTCAAAAAAATTAAATTCTTGTTTATTGAAGAGAATCAACCTCTTGGCACCGGTGGAGCGGTGAAACTTGGCTTGTCAAGAATAAAAAAACCTACTATTGTTCTGAATGGAGATACATTTTTCCCTTTTAACTTCCAAAGTTTTAATTTCGAAAAAAGCTCCTCCCCGGTAATAGCTGTAAAGAGAGAGAAAAAGGTTAATTGCTCAAGGTATGGGGCCATCTCAATAGTTGATGGAAGAGTAATTGATTTTGGAAATAATTCAAAGAGTAGCTTAATATTTTTTAATGCGGGCACTTATTTTTTTCCAGATTATCAAATTTTTATCGATATGCCAGATAGTTTTTCATTGGAGGAATTTTTTCAAGTATATGTTAAAAAAAATGAAATTCTTGGAATAGAAATTAACGCACCTTTTATAGATATTGGAGTTCCTGAAGACTTCAAAAAAGCAAAATCTTTCTTAGAAGAAATAAATTTAAATATGGAGATAAATTAATGATTAAGAAAAAAATCTTAATTCTTGGAGCAACTGGCTTCATTGGAAGAAATCTTGTTGAGCACTTCTCTCAATTAAATGAATTCGAAGTCATAGCAACATATAATAAGCGACCAAAATATTCATGCATCGGAGTAACTTGGTTAAAGGCAGATTTATGCAAACCTGATGAGGTGTCAAAAATAATAACTTCAGATATAGATATTATAGTCCAAGCAGCAGCTACTACTTCAGGCTCAAAGGACATAGTTAATACTCCTTATATTCACGTTACTGACAATGCAATTATGAATTCTTATATTTTTAGAGAAGCATTTGAGAAGAAAGTACAACATTTAATTTTTTTCAGTTGTACGGTAATGCTACAGTCTAATGAAATACCTCAGAAAGAGAGTGAATATGACCCTAAAAATGAAATTCATCCTAGATATTTTGGTGTAGGACATACAAAACTTTATATAGAGAAGTTATGTGATTTTTATTCAAGAATTGGAGAAACAAAATATACTGCAATTCGACATACAAATATTTATGGACCTCATGATAAATTTGATCTTGAGAAATCTCATGTTATGGGTGCAACAATTACAAAAACACTATCGTCAACAGATGGACAAGTTAACGTTTGGGGAACGGGAGAAGAGGAAAGAGATGTTCTATATGTTGAAGATCTAATGTCAATGGTAGAAAAAGTTATCAAGAATCAAACAGCGAGTTTTGGTTTATATAATTGTGGATATGGCAAAGCAATCTCAATAAAGAATCTGGTTCAAACTGTAATAAAAGAATCAGGTAGAAATTTGAAGATTGTTCATGATCTATCAATGCCAACTATAAAAACATCGTTATCTCTTGATTGCAGAAAAGCAAAAGATGAATTAGGCTGGGAGCCAAAAATTTCTTTAAACGAAGGTGTAAAAAAGACGATAGAGTGGTGGCTTAAAAACTTGACCTGATCAATGAAAATTCTTTATGTCACATCATTAGAACATCTACCAGTTATTGATAGCTTGTATAAGATGCTCAATATTGATGAACTTCATCATATTTTAGATTTTGAGTTCGGCAGTAGAATTATTGAAAGAAAATTCATTAAAAATGAAGAATTGGTTCATAAAATATCACCAATAAAATTTATTAAGAATCACATTGGATTTTGTTCTTACATTAAACATCTTACTAGACTAGAAAACTTGACAATTTATCATCTTTCAAATTGTACCGATTTGGAACTTATGTATCTAATGAGACGCATTGGCAAGAAAGCCAAGTTTATCCAATTAAACTTCAATATTAGAAGAAATAAATTAATCTTTGACCAAAAAACAAAAATTGATTACTTCTATTTTTTTTCAAAAATATACAATGTCCTATATGGAATAAATTCTGCACCTGCGAGTCTTGATGGTGAAAGACTAATATGCAATAAAGGCAATTTATGTAATGAAAGTATAACGATAAAGTATTCAGAATTAGATTTTGTAAATTATGAAAAAAATCAAACTATCACAAGGAAAAATGTTTTTGTTACTGGAGCTTCCTTATTAGAAGATGAGACTTTTTATAATGCTAAGGAGCTTAGGAGTTTTCTTGATAAATTGCTCAATACAGACAATATATTTATTAAAGAACATACCAGGGCAAAGTATTTTGAAAAAACAAAATATGATTTTCTTTATAAGAAAAGAAAGGAGATTTTTCTCAATAACTCCATAAATATTGAGTTATTTAAATTTGTTGAATGCAATATTTTTTCGTTTAACTCGTCAGCAATAAAAAAGATGGCAATTAGAGATAAAGGTAATAATAGTTTTGCACTTCTAGGTTTGGCATTTTCTATAACTGACCCAGAAATATTTGATCCAAAAAATTTTCTTCATTTAGAAGAGCCCTTAAATAACTTAAAAACTCCAAAGAACATTGATGATTTCTTATTTTCGATCAAAAATTGATAATATAAAACTTTAAAAGGTATGTGTGGATTCGTATTTAAACTAAATTTCGGCTCTGGAGACTTTAATAAGAATAAGTTCGAACAGGCTATGGATTTTATTCAAAGACGCGGTCCAGATTATTCAGGTTTTAAATTTTTTGAAAAACACCCAAACTTTAACTTTTGTTCTCTTGGGCATAAAAGGTTATCGATAATTGATATTAATGAGAGCTCAAATCAACCACTTCAATATAATGGCCTTCATATAATATTTAATGGAGAAATTTATAATTACCTTGAATTAAAAAATAAATTGAAAGGCAAAGGTTATTTTTTTCAGAGCACTGGTGATACTGAAGTTCTTTTAAAACTTTTCTATGAATATAAAGAAAAATGTTTAGATTATCTTGATGGAATGTTTTCTTTTTTAATTTTTAATGAGGCCACTGGAGATGTTTTTTTTGCAAGAGATTCATACGGAGAGAAACCTCTTTACTTTGCATTTGATAATGATTGCCTTAGTGTGTCCTCAGATATTGACTCAATAAGGGTCATGAGCAACAAAGATTCTTTGAGTTTAAACAATAGCTTTATTTTGAATTATTTATCCTTAGGCTATCAGATAAACTCTTTAAGCACTCCATATAACGAGATTAAGAAAGTAGAACCTTCTTCTTACTTTTTTTTTAATTGTAAAGAAAAAAAGCTTTCAAAAAATTCCTATGATTATTCTGCAATAGATGGAAAAAATATATCTAACAGATTAGATTATTTAGATGTTTTAGATGAGATCATGAATTCTTCTGTTGAAACCAGGTTAAGATCTGATGTGCCGGTAGGAGTTTTTTTGAGTGGAGGTATTGATAGCAGCCTTATCTCCTATTATGCAAGCAGGCTATCCCCTAATATCACAGGTTTCAATATTGATTTTTCTGGACAAGGATTTAGTGAAACAGATTTTGCAAGAAAGATATCAAGACATCTTGAAATCGATTTTAAGTCTTACACACCAAATGAGACAGACTATCAGCATACAGCGAGAGAAATTCCCTTGATTCTAGATGAGCCAATATCTGATGTTTCGATCCTCCCTCAAACAATAATTTCCAATTTTTTGAAGCAACATGTCAAGGTTGTTTTGAGTGGAGATGGGGCAGATGAAATTTTTGGAGGGTATGAATTTTTTAATTCAAGCATTTGGAATAAATACTACATTGGAAATTTTGGAAAAAGAATCTCTAAAACAATTCAAGACTCCCTTTTACATAAATTCCCGCGCATAAAATTTAGCTCAAAAGCCCATATTTTCTTAGCGCTTTTAAGAAATGAAAGCAGCATAAAAAACTCCCTATATTGGAATTCAATAACTCCAAAACTTTTACATGATTTTATAAATTGTAATCAAGACTTTTTTTCTGAAGAAGAGGAATCTATTGAGGATCTATTATGTTTTTATCAAAGAAACTACCTATCAAACAATATTTTAAAAAAAGTAGACAGGGCGACAATGTTTCACTCTATTGAGTCTAGGGCGCCTTTTTTATCAAGAGGGATTAGCAGTTTTGCAAAATCTATTAATTCTAAATTTCTAATTAGTAAATCTGAAAATAAGATAATTTTAAAGCAGCTAGCTTATTCCAAAATCCCGCAAAGTTTATTTACTCCTCAAAAGAATGGATTTGTTCCTTCTGTTCAGCATATTATCAATAATCCGCTTAGAACATGGACAAATGATGGACTTGAGATTTTTAGAGAGAAAATAATAAGTTTATTTGGACGTGATTTTTATGTTGAATATTTAGAACTAGGAAATAAATCTAATCACAGAGATGCATACAGAAGATGGGCTTTTTCGGTCTTAGGTCATTGGCTTTATGAAAGAAACTAAGAATATTAGAAAAACATTATCGGTTTTGATTAGTGTATACAATGATGAAGAATATATTTATGGAGCCTTATCTAGTATCTTCAATCAAGATAGGCCACCAGATGAGATAGTGATTGTTGATGATTGCTCTACAGACAATTCCCTTGCAGAAATTAATAAATTCATTATTTTCGTTAAGCCTTTTAATTTAAAAATCAAGTTAGTAAAAAATCCTGAGAACCAGGGCTTAACAAAATCTTTAAATATAGGGTTAAAACATATCACCTCAGATTATATTGCAAGGCAAGATGCAGATGATATATCGCTGCCAAATCGTTTTTCAATCTTTTTTGAATTTCTAGAACATAATAACAATCTTCAATTCTATTCAACACCTTATCTAAATTATGATACTAATGGTCTAGTTAGAAGGCCAAGAGCACTAAGGAGAATGGGTTTTGATAAAGAAATGTTGAATTATCATAACCCCTTATGCCATGGAACTCTTATTATTAAATCGTCAATATTGAAAGAATATCTTTATAACGAAAAATACACATTTTCACAAGATTATGAGCTGTATAGGAGATTGATATCAAATGGCTATTTAATAAGTTATGATTATGTTTTTACATATTTTGATAGAGATCATGAAAAAAGAATTTCTAGAAAAAAATCTAAAGAACAAACAAACGACTTTAATAGAATTCAAGGTCAAAAGATAAAAATTGGATCCAAATTAAGCTCTTTAATTTTTTTATATCTTGATATTCTTTTTCTTATCAAAAAGATATTTAAGCTTAAATAATAGCTATGGAAGTCAGATTAAAATACTCATTTTTATTATTAATTACTTATTTAATTCTTCCTAGAATAGATCTTTTCTCTTATGGTCAAGGGCATGTAAGAATTGGAGATATCTTAGTTCTCCTTGTATTTCTATTATTAATTACTAATATCAAATTATTGACAGATTTGATTAAATTTTATCTAAATCCTTATTTGTTTTTTTTTCTTCTTATAGGGGTGTCATCTTACTTACTTTCTCTTTTCTTTTTTGAGCCGAGCGAAAATCCCTACAGTGCACAATTAAGTTTAACTTATTTGATAAGAATGCTTGAATTCTTATTATTTTATTTTGTTGCTAAAGAAACTAACATTAGAGAAAAAACAGTTAAAAGATTAATCCTTTTGATTATCTCTTACCAACTAATATTTGCTTTCTTGCAATATTATGCCATTTTGCCAGTATTCAGAGCTACAGAGGGAGCTATTATTGGTGAAGGCTGGCTGGCTGGAAGTACTGGCGGAACCTGGGAACTCGTTTGGGTAGTAGCAATAAGTGCAATTTATTTGCTAAGAAATTATATTAATGATAAGAAATACTTAATTTATTTTTCTCTAGTTTCATTGATATTTTATTTCCTAGTTTTTTCAGGTCAAAAAGCAGTAGTAGTTACATTCATAATTGCAAACTTATTATTGCTTGCCTCGATATTGAAAAGCACAGTTCAAAAATTTGTAATGACATTGATAATTTTATTTTTTGTAATTATGGGTATATTGTTATATCTAGATATTCTTCAGCTCTTTTATTACAAAATTGAATCATATCTTAATCGATTTATAGAATTTCACGAATATTTAAATCGTAATGGATTTATACCGATAGGTAAATTTGACGAATTTGAGGATACCAACCTAAGAAGCGCAAGGAGTTGGTTGATGAGAGAAGAAAAATGGGCGTTTTTTATATTGGTCTTTAGAGAATTTATACCAACTAGTTTATTTTTTGGGATCGGGCCTGGTGCTTCTGGAGCCTCCTTAGATGGAGGCATTTTAAGATTGGCAATTGAGTATGGTGTATTCGGCTTTTCTGCCTTTCTATTTTATCTTTTCAAGATTAGTAAGAATAATTTAATTATATTGGTTGTTTTCTTACTATCTTTATTATTTCTTGATAGCTATTTAGCTTATGTTTATAGTCCATTTTTCTTCACAATTTTGGGATTATCATGCAGAAAAAGAAAAAAATAATGATCCTAACAGACTCCTTATTAGTTGATGGCGGGGCAACAAATGTTGCAATTAAGCACGCTATAGATTTTTCTAAAAAACATAATGTATTTTATTGCTATCTATTAAATAAGGATAACTCAAGCAAATATCCTTTTTCAAGATATCGATTAAATCTGAAGATCCCCTTATTCAATTCAAATTTTTTTAGTTATTTGTTTGGAATAATTAACCCTATTTCTTTTTTATCTCTTTCATATTTTTTGATATTCAAGCAAAGAGGGTTTAATGAAATCCATATACATACTTGGGTAAAAGGCCTATCTCCTATTATAATTCTTCCAGCAGTTTTTTTTTCTAGGGCAAAGTTAATCTTATTCAATCATGATTACTTTCAAACTTGTCCAAATGGAGTGCTATTTGATTTTTCAAGTAATGAAATTTGCAATATTAAATCTCCATCAGTGTCATGCTTAACTAAACAATGCACTAAACTTAACATGCTATTCAAAGTGTTTATTTTTCTTAGATTTATTATTTTCAAATCTTGTTATTTCCTCTTATCAAAATATTACTCTGAAAGGCTTAGTAATATATATGTTTCGGATGAGTCAAGAAAAATCATTTGTACTCGGGAATCAAGAGGTAAAACTCAAAATGTTGTTTTGGATAATAAAGTTAAAAAAAATTCTCGCAGGGTTGTGATTGAAAATAACAAAATAATGGCCTACATAGGGAGGCTATCAATAGAAAAGGGAACGCTATTCCTTTCACGATTTGCAGCAAAATACCGCAAAGAGATCTTTTTTATAGGAAAGGGTAAAGATATTTTAATTAATAAGTATGCGCTAAATGAAGGTTGGAAAGATGATTCTGAGTTAAAAAAATTCTATACTAAACTGCGATATATAATCATACCAGGACAAATCATGGAGACAGATGGGCTGGTTATTAAAGAGGCTGGAGTTCTGGGTATCCCTTGCATAATTTCTTCAAGACATATTAAAGCAAATGAAGTAAAAGATAACAATTTAGGAATCTTATTTACAGATGAGACCTCTTTAATGAGCGCACTAAGTCTTGCAAATCAAACTGAAGTGGCCAAATCTCAATCGATTAACTGTTATAAGTACTACAACTCAAAATATGCATATTAATTCTGAAAGAAATATCCAAACAAAGGTTTTGATAATGTTGGCTACTTTTAATGGAGAAAAATGGATTAAACAGCAACTTATTAGTTTGTTTAGTCAAAAAGAAGTAGATATTAAAATAGCTATATTAGACAATGGATCCAATGACAATACTTTACAAATAATTCAAGAATTTAAAGAAATATTCCCTAAAAAAGTTATGTTTTATGGTGTGAACAAAGATTGCAAATCTGCATCAGCTAATTTTTTTAGTCTTGTACGGAAAATAGAAAATATCGATTCTTTCGACTATTTTGCATTCTGTGACCAAGATGATATTTGGTTAACTGATAAACTTAAGCTACAAATTCAATCTATTAATAAGAAGAAAGTAGATGCAATCTCTTGCAATGTAATTCCATTTTATGGCAATGGCAAAAACCATAATATAAAGTTTGTTGAGACAAAATTACCAAAAAATGGAAACGAGCTTTTTGATTCACCATCTCAAGGCTGTACTTTCGTTTTTAATAAAAAAATAATGAAGGCTTTTGCAAGATATGTTAATGAAAATTATGAGAAGTTAATATCAGAAATATATTTTCATGATTGGTTGTTATATTCTTTTTCTATAAATAATAAATATTCTTGGGCTCATCAGAAAGAAGCGCTGGTCTTATATAGGCAGCATGATTCAAACGTATTTGGGTATAATAATGGATCAATAAGAACTATTTTAAAAAGAGTTAGGTTTGTGAATTCTGGCAAATATTGGTCACAAATATTATTTAATTACAGTTTTTTTTCTAAAGACTTTAAACAGTCAAGATTTTCAATTTTTTTAATTTGTGCTCGATTTTTAATTAAATCTAATAAAAACGTAGTCTTAAGGTTACTAATATTTCTTATCTTCATTAGACATCTTTTTTTTCTATAAAAATGTTAGAGAATAAAAGTATTTTGATAACCGGATCATCTGGCTTTGCTGGTACCTTAACTAAGGAAGTCTTAAAGAATGAGCAAGCCAGAATATCTTGTATGATCAGAGATGAAACTAATGAGAAAAGTGCTGATTTTTTTTTCCCAGATTTAACTGATGTAAATTTTCCTGAAAAACTGAGAATTAAGGATATTAGGTTTTCTGCAATTTTTCATCTTGCTGAAATTGTTTCACATAAAAACATTCTTAGTGACAGAGAGGTAGATATAGTGATTAACAATCATATTTTTTTCATAAAATTGGCGGCTAAAAACTCTAACTGTGTAGTTTATCCATTAACTGCAACTATGTTAGATAACGATAATTCTTGTGAAAAAAGGCAATATTGTCAGATTAAGAAAAGAGTCTCTTCATTTTTTATAGGTAAGAAAAAATACAAAGAAGTTTATTTTCCCGTGATACATCCTTTTATAGACTCTAATGGGAATTTGAAAAAATTTATAAATTTTCAAGGGAGAATTCCTTTTTTTAACCTATTTTCTGACTTTGATAATGTAAAAATGCCATACATGGATAAAAGGAAATTTTCTCAGTTTGTGGTTGATACAGTTTCTAGTGGTGTGGTCTCTCAGGGTTGTTGGTATAAAAAAGAAAGTTCAGTGGCTAGTTTATGTCATAAAAATAATCGAAAAAATCTTTACTTTTTGTCGAAATTTCTTAAACTCATTATTTCTTTTTTGCTTCCTCAAAGTGTTATCATCAGAGGTCGAAAAAAGTGTTAACTAGAGTTCTTGACTTATTTCTACTCGCCTTATTATCATTTCTGATAATCTTTATTCTATTGATTGTAATTCCTTTGAAGTTATTTTTTGATGGTTTTCCAATATTTTATATATCCTTTCGGGTTGGAAAAAATAAGAGGTTAATTAAAGTGTATAAATTTAGAACTATGATAAATAATCAAGATTTTATTAGGAAAGAAGTCAGCAAATATACCTTTAAAGGTTATGAATCAATACCTCTGGATTCCACTATTTATACAAACATGGGGAGATTCTTCGAAAAATTTCAAATTGTTGAATTTCCACAATTAATTAATATTCTTAAAGGCGAAATGTCGTTCGTAGGATACAGGCCGCTTCCATCTGATTATGTTAAAAAGCAAGAAAAAGATTTTGTTGAGCAAATTTTCACCACAAAATATAGTCGAATTCCAGGCTTAACTGGATTTACTCAGCTTATTGGTAAAGAGAATCTTGAGTCTGAAAAGAGATTGGAGATTGAGTCTCTTGAAACAGACTTTTATCAAAATAGCCCAAATTTGAAAATTCTAATTTGTTATTTTTTAATGATTTATGGAACTATTACTCTAGTAGTCACTGGAAAAACATCTAATACTGTTCTTAAATACATTCACAAAATCATAAAACTTCAAAAGGTTAAGTGATCAAGGAGAATGACGAACATATCAAATGGATGAGCCTTGCACTAAATCAGGCAGAAAAATCCCAAGATATGGACGAGGTGCCAGTTGGAGCAATAGTTGTATTAAATCATTCAATTATTGGTTCAGGTTATAATCAGCCTGTTTCTGGAAATGATCCAACATCTCATGCCGAAATAAATGCGATTAGGTCTGCCACTCAGAATATTGAGAATTATCGGATGCCAGATGCATCAATATATGTAACACTTGAGCCTTGTGCAATGTGTTATGGCGCAATCATTCAAGCAAGAATAAGCAATATTTTTTTTGGAGCGTTTGACAAAAAAACAGGAGTTTGTGGAACCTGTGCAGACTTAAGTGAGTCAAAATGTTTTAATCATAAACCAAAAATTACGGGCGGTATTCTTGAAGATGAATGCTCTAAGATTTTAAGAGATTTTTTTAAAAAAAGGAGGGTTATACGGTATACATCCCACCATTAACATGAAGAGTTTGAGCAGTGATATAAGACCCAGAGTCACCTGCTAGAAATAAAACGGAATCTGCTATTTCATCAACCGTTCCAAGTCTTCCAAGAGGTATTTGATTAGCTAAAAATTCTTTTTGCTCCTCTGGCAAGGCGTCTGTCATGTCAGTTTTAATAAAACCTGGAGCAACTGCATTTACAGTAATACCTCTTGGACCAACTTCTCTTGCAAGAGATTTTGTGAAACCCATAATTCCTGCTTTTGCAGCGGAATAATTAGTTTGACCTGCATTACCCATTGCCCCAACTACAGATGCTATTGAAATAATTCTTCCACTTTTTTTCTTCATCATACCTCTTAATACTGCTTTAGACATTTTGTAGACTGATGCTAAATTAGTGTTCATAATGTCATCCCACTCATCGTCTTTCATTCTCATTAACAAGTTATCTCTGGTGATTCCAGCGTTATTTACTAAGATATCGACAGATCCGAATTCATCAGAGATGGATTTCATGAGATTTTCAATCTGGTTATTTTCAGTCACATTTAGGGCAAATCCCTTACCAGAGATGTTATTTTCTTGGAATGTTTTGGATATAGCATCGGCACCCGATACACTAGTAGCAGTTCCTATGACTGTCGATCCATTTTTTCCAAGAATTAGTGAAATTGCCTGTCCTATCCCTCTGCTTGCGCCAGTAATTAAAGCAACTTTTCCAGATAAATCTGCCATTATGAAATCTCCTTAATTGTGTCTTCTAAAGAATTTTTATCAATTATAGCGTTTGCTGAAAGATTTTTATCTATTCTGCGAGTAAGACCAGCTAAAACTTTTCCCGGGCCACACTCAATAATTTTTTCTACTCCTAAATTTGACATATTAGAAATGGTTTGAGTCCATAGAACAGGTTTCTTGATTTGCTTAATTAAGTTTTGCTTAATTTGATCAATATTATCTGAGGATAACGCATCTACATTGTGAATAACAGATATATTGGGTAATCGAATATTAGTTTCATTTATAAATTCTGCAAATTCATCTGAGGCACTATTCATGAGTGAACAGTGAGAAGGAACACTCACTTGGAGAGGGACAGCTCTTTTAGCGCCTGCTTCTTTCATCAACTTGCAGATTTCATCAACTGCTTCTTTACTTCCAGCAACCACAACTTGTCCTGGAGAGTTAAAATTTACTGGCTCAATAACGTCTTCACCTTCATAACTCAAACAAACATTAATAACCTCTTCATCCGATAGACCCAAAATTGCGGCCATTCCTCCAGTTCCAGAAGGCACAGCATCTTGCATCAACTCAGCTCTTTTTCTAACCAATTTAATAGCCTCAGAAAATTCAATTGAATCAGCAGCAACAAGAGCTGAATATTCTCCTAGGCTATGGCCTGCAAATGATTGAGAGTTAAGATCAATTTCTTCCTTTAGTATTTTAAAAGTTGAGTATCCTGCCGCTAACATTGCTGGTTGAGTATTAATTGTTTGGTTGAGAGATTCACTATCTGTTTGACACATATTCCACAAATCAATACTTAATGCATCACTTGCCTCTTGAAAAACCTCTTTAACAACTTTGAAATTTTCTGCAAGTTCGCTCAACATCCCAATAGATTGTGAACCTTGCCCAGGAAAAACAATTGAATATAACATTTTACTCTCCTCTAAAAAAAAAGCGCCAAAAGGGCGCTTTTCATAAAATAACAATATATTAATAATTAAGCAGTTTCGATAGAAATATATTGTCTATTAAATTTACCTTTTTTAGTAAACACAACTTTACCATCAGCAGTTGCGAAAAGTGTGTCATCTTTTCCTTTACGAACGTTTTTTCCTGGATGAAATTTAGTACCTCTTTGTCTGACTAGGATATTTCCAGCTAAAACACTTTGACCGCCATAACGTTTAACGCCAAGTCTTTTGGAAACGGAATCTCTACCATTATTAGTACTACCACCTGCTTTCTTATGAGCCATTCTATTCCCCTAAATTAAGCCTTAATTTTTCCGATTTCGATTTCAGTAAAAAGTTGTCTGTGACCTTGCCTTTTAAGATGATGTTTTCTACGACGAAACTTGATGATATTAACTTTCTTGCCTTTGCCTTGAGCAACAATTTTTGCCTCTACCAAGGCTTTTTCAACAAGAGGTGTTCCAATCGTTACTTTATCGCCTTCTCCAACCATTATTACTTCATTAAAGGTGTGCTTTTTACCAACTTCTGTTTCAAGCTTTTCAACTTTAAGCTTGTCGCCCTCTTGGACTCTGTATTGTTTACCACCAGTTTTGATTACTGCGTACATATCGGTCAAAAATTTTTAAAAGAGCGAATTATACTTGAAACACATTGATAGTGGAAGTCTGTTTTTAATCAAAAAAAAGTATAATTGTTAATTTTGACTATTCACAAAACCAACTATGATTACATTAAAAACCAACTATGGCGACATTCAAATTGAACTTGATAATGAGAAGGCTCCAATTACCTCAAAAAATTTTATTGAATATGTAGAACAGGGTTTTTATG
>Ga0181592_10002820_pt1 | contig 14351 bp, 23 predicted proteins | sample 071ome_20_FD_133755 | JGI IMG/M metagenome (GOLD analysis project Ga0181592, IMG submission 133755) | Coastal salt marsh microbial communities from the Groves Creek Marsh, Skidaway Island, Georgia - 071412BT metaG (megahit assembly) | ecosystem: Environmental > Aquatic > Marine > Intertidal...
CAAATTCAAATTTACTGAAACTCTTGTAGGAGAAGGCTCTGTGTGGTATGACATTGATCTTGCTGTTAAAAGCAATGAGTTCATCCGTAAACTGTTTAGAGTGGCAGGTGTGCGTTTTGCACTGCTTCAAGAAAACTATGTCACTGTGACAAAATTCCCTCAATGGGAATGGTCACATCTAACACCTAAAATAAAGCAAGCAGTGGAAGATGAGTCTGTATACATCGAGTCTGGCGAAACCGATAAGATGTGTGAAGATGTAATCTGCTGTGCTGTGAGAAAAATCATGGAGGATGAAATTCGTCCTGCTGTGCAACTAGACGGAGGAGACATTAAATTCGTTAGATATGAAGATGGTGTGGTTTACATCAAAATGCAGGGTTCCTGTTGGGGTTGTCCAAATAATGAATCTACTCTTGGTGCAATGATGAATAAAATTAATCAAAAAGTGCCCGAAGTTAAAATGATCCAACTGCAATGATAGACCGGCAGTATTACGAAAAAAAATATCCACACATCACAAAAGAATTGCATAATGTGTATGATCCTGAAATTCCCATTGATGTATTTGAATTGGGGTTGATTTATGATCTACAAATAAATCAAGACAATTCAGTAGATATTGTCATGACTCTCACAGCACCTAATTGTCCAGTGGCAGGCGATATGCCTAGATGGATACAAGAGGCTGTAGAAAGATCAGGTCATTCACCTGCAAGAGTACAGCTAACATTTGACCCACCATGGAATCCTGATTATATCAGTGAAGATGGTAGGCTATATCTAGGAATGTAAATATTAACATGATAGAAGTAACAGTACCAGCCATTGCAAAAATGAAAGAAGTTTGTGAATCCAACGGCAAACCTTATATTAGATTTGGAGTCAAAGGCGGCGGATGTGCTGGATTTAACTATCAAATGGATGTCACTGACGAAAAGAAAGATCGTGACAATGAACTGGCATTCGGTGATGTTAAAGTTCTTGTAGACGAAAGATGTGAAATGTTTGTGCTAGGCACTCGCATAGATTACAAGCAAGAAATATTTGGCTCGTACTTTACATATGATAATCCAAATGCCGCATCTGCTTGTGGCTGTGGCACAAGTTTTTCTGTAAAAGATTAAAGTTTTACTTCTGTTGAACTTGCATCAATGGCATAAATCTTTCTCATTTCAACTCCAACTTGTTGAGCATATCTATGCACATCACATGAAGCACACACATGATGAAAACTATTAGATGCACGTGATGGTGTAACCTTAGATTTGTCTCTCAAAAACTCTTTGCCACAACTGTCGCATTTAAAATGATACACTGTCCTTCTTCTTTTGAAATTGTGTACATTGCCTAGTTTTGATTCTCTTTGATGTAGGTGTATTTCTGTTGTTTCTTTGATGTACATTTACGTTAGGTTTATAAAAATTATTTATAAATATGTTACCAGAGGAGATTACACATGGCAAAACAAAGCATTAACATAGGATCAGCAGCCAATGACGGCACAGGTGATCCGCTAAGAACGGCATTTGATAAGATCAATGATAACTTCACAGAAGTTTATGATAATCTAGGCGGTTCTTCACTATCAAGCATTACATTTTCAGGTTCTACTATTACAAACACAGTTACTAATGGCGATATTACAATAGACCCAAACGGCACTGGAACAGTTTTTATTAATGGCCCACTAGAAGTCAGAGGCTCAGCAACAGAAATCAACACAACCTCATTACAGATTGAGGACAATCTATTAGAATTAAACAGAAACTCCTCTGGTGGAGATGTTGATGCAGGTATTTTTGTAAACAGAGGTAATGCTCTAAATTCTGCGTTCTTTTATTGGAATGAAGGCGAAGACAAATGGAAAGCAGTACTGTCAACATCAGATGATTCTGTTACATCTGCTGTAACCGATACATCAACAGCAACTATTGTTGCAAACCTAGACACACAAACAATTACATCTATTGATGGTCAAAGTGTGGTGGTTGACGACTCGATGCAAATTAGAGGATCTCTACACATTGACAACAATGACTCTTCTTCAAGATCGTTATTTGTTGAAGGAAGCATTGATGCAACTGACGGTGTGTATGCAAGTTTTGTTACTGCATCAAACCTAAACGGATTCATCAGTTCTACCTACAATGCACAAACAAACATTGACAAGATTGGTTCAGGTGCTGTCAAATTCAACACTAATGCAGAAATCAAAGATGATAGCAATGATGTTGTTGTAAACAATCTTACAACTAATGGTAACATTGTGTTACAACCACAAGGCACAGGCGGCATAATACTCAATGGCCCTATATCATCTTCTGATTCAACAGAGATTGTAATCAATGATATTGTCAAGATTGAAGAAACACTGATTGTTAACCAAATTGGCACAGAAGATTCTTCTGTAGTTCAGGTACAGGATCCTTTACAAGTTACAGGATCTGTGACAGCATCAGGCGGTAAAGTTGCTGGTCAGTTTTTTGACAACGATTCATCAACAATAACTGCATCCGGCGGTTCAGATGCTATCGACATCACATCCGGATTAGTTAAAATCAACACATCTGGTGGAACTTCAACCCTTTCTATCGCTGATGGTGCCGATGGTCAAGTGATTCACATCATAATGGTTGTGGCAGGAAGTGCGGCAACACTAGATAACACCAATGGTAACTGGACAACTAGTATTGTTTGGGACGCTGTAGGTGAAGGTGCCACTCTTGTTTTTGACGATACAACTGGCAAATGGACAATTGTTGGTTCCAACGGCGTAACAATATCATAATAACACCATACTTTATATTAGACTGTGTGCATTAAATACACAGTCTAATAGAGCTTGCTGATGGCAAGACTTATGCGGTAACGTCCTCCGCGTAGTGGCTAGAACCCACGTTGGACATAAACAAAAGGAGACAAAATGGGAAGACCAATCAAAAAATCGAAAATCGGATCAGGCTCGGGCAAGATCCAAGTTACTTCATACAGACTAGCAAGTGGAGTTGAATCATCAGGTGATGGTGCAGCTTACATTGTTTCACAGAGATCAACAAGAAAGTTTAAAATTTCTGCTGTCGATGAATCAGATTCATCTACAACAACTGAAGTTTGCACACTTGTTGACAAAGCCGCAGGTGCTTTAGCAGCCAGCGAATTTAGAGTATCTGTGATCAATCCACTTGATTCATCTACAGACAATGCTTCAAAATTAACCAACAGAACAGTTGTTGTTGGCGGTATTGGTGCAGATGCTTCAGCAGGATCGAACAAATTCAAATACGAAATTGCTGACGGTAACTCCACACAAGGTGGTGCAGCTATCGGTGATGAAGCATTTGATGCCACTTCAGTTGCGGCACTTGGTGTAGCAAACGTAGATTCACAATAATCCTAAAACAACAGTGGGTGTTTCCGCACCCACTGGCTTTCTATAAATATACAAAATGGCAATACCTAAGTGGCAAACTCCGTCTGGAATACTCGACACAATTCAAGAAAGAGTAGAATATGAAAAACAGTTGGTTGCAACAGATGTTGATGGCGACACTGTACGATATTCATTATTAGTCGGATCATTGCCAAGTGGTTTAAATCTAAGCACTGCTGGAAGGATTGCAGGATTTCCAAATGAAGTTGGGGAAAGAACTGAAAATACTTTTGTTATTAGAGCCACAGCAGGCACAGATGTTGTTGATAGAACATTTACAATATTTGTGGAAGGATCTGATGCACCTACCTGGGTAACTGCCGAAGGAACTCTTGATGTTGTTTTTGATGGCACCTACGTAGATATTCAACTGGTTGCTAATGATACCGATACTGCAGACTCTACTGCATTAAGTTATCAGATTGTACAAGGTGAATTGCCAAGCGGAGTCAGTCTGAGTGCCACAGGAAGAATCACCGGCATAGTAGATCCAATACCTCAGGAGGCATTTGATTCAACACAGTTAGGATTAGATGGAGTTGCCTTCGACACTGGTGCATGGGACTTAGTAATCAGAAGCGGATCGATTGATCGCTTGTATCAATTCACTGTTAGAGTATCAGATGGAATCTCTTACTCTGATAGAACTTTTGCTCTAGATGTAAGAGGATTAGGCAAATATAAATCTGACACAACTGTATTCACAACTGACAATACAGACATAAGTGCAGATGTATCAGATATTCGTGGACTATATTTTACACAGAGTGGAGTCATTGCTACACTTACAAGTGGTGACTACAATATTGTTAAATTAGTTGTTATAGATCCAGATGAGGCATTAGGACAAGACGGTGATACCACAATTACATATTCTAAGTCATCAGGAGATTTCCCTCCAGGTATGGACATAGATGCTGAAACTGGAACTATTTCAGGTATTGTTCCTAGAGCAAACAACACATTTACAGATTATACATTCACAGTCAAAGCAACAAAAACATCACCTATATTTGGAGAAGATTTTGCCACACAAGAAATGACAATTAGAATCACTGGTCTTGCATATCAGACTGTGACATGGAACGAAAACATCACGGAGTTGGTACTATAATGGCTATAGATTTAGGTACCATTTCGCCAAAAAAAGTTAGTCTGTTTAAAGTAACAGCCACTACAACTGTGGCAAATGTTTCATTAAGTTATGCGTATAAAAATGGCAAATTACCTCCTGGATTATCATTGTACCCAGATGGCGGAATTGCAGGAATATGTGGAGATACTATTTTTGAATTAGACCAAGGGAACACTACATTCGATTCAAACTCAACTTCATTTGAAAAAACTTTTGTATTCACTGTCACAGCAACTGGACAATTTGGCAATGTAACTGATGAACAAGTGTTTACAATAGATGTGGTAAAAAATACTCAAGACAAAATATCTAATATGTATGCTAAACCAAGACCAGATTCGGCATCTTTAGCATCTTTTCAATCTTTGATTAACAATACAAAAATTTTTACAAATGACACACAATATAGACCTTACGATGAAAACTTTAATACTATTATTCCTAGTTTTTTAATGCTTTCAGGTGTTAGTTTAAAATTGTTATCCAACATACAGAGTCTATTAAAAAATAATTCATATAACTTTAAACTTAGAGTAGGTGATTTTAGATTAGCATCTGCAAAGGATCGTGCAGGCAATACAATTTATGAAATTATTTACAGCGAACTTATTGACCCAAACACAGGAGCTAACGATTCGTTTACTTTGAAATCGCATAATTTACCAGATATAACCATTCAACTAAGAGCCGATTCTTTAGAATTCACCACTGATGTGGCATTCCATATTCCTGGGGTTGTAGAAGATCAATTATATTCAAATGATGTAGCAAACATTCAAAATGAATTGAAATCTGGACTTACTGTCAACAATTTTGATTATCTGCCATTATGGATGCAGACTCCACAAAGTCCAGTCAGAGGATTCAGATTGGCACTGCCTATAAAATACCTACAACCAGGTGCTGGTGCACAAGCTCTTTACAGACTTCAAAACGAAATTACATACGATCCAAAACAGTTAGACATAGACATAGATAGATTGATACTTGATGATAACCTAGGCACAACATTCAATGATGCTGAACAATTGACATACACCGGAGATGGATCAACCACTGTGTTTACATCACCTTATGCTGTGACAAAACCAAATCATTTGATTGTAACTGTTGATGGATCTGGAGTTACTGATTTCAATTTAATTACAGATGTCACTGCAGATTCAGAACTTGTATCTGGAGATAATAGTTTATACTGTGTTGATGCAGAAAATCCCGCAACACCTAAAGTTGCTTTCGACACTGCTCCTATCAACACTGCTAGTATTGTGATAAAACTCAAACCAACAACATTTGGCAAATTAATTGTTACTACATTTGATGCAGGCAATACAGAGACCACATTTGATGCTGATGGAACTAGATTTATAGGCGAAGAAGTTACCTTTGATCGCAAACAAAATCCTAACTTTCAATTGATGTTTAGCAAGAGTGCTGTTACAGATGGCATAACACACATTTCAAAAGAACCAAAATTAGTGAGAACTGTTTAATAAATAGTATGACATGGCAAGCTCAATTGTAACAACAGGTATTGATGCTACTTTTCCAGTAGCAGGACAAGACAACGATTCACAGGGTTTTAGAGATAATTTCTCTCAGATCAAAACACAACTCGGTACAGCATCTACTGAGATCACTGCTCTCCAAGATAACAGAGCAACAACAAATGCAACAACTTCATTTAACGGACATGATGTCAAGAATGCAAATCTTCAAGATTGGGGACAAAAAGTAGTTGCAAAGGGTTCAGTCACTGGTACAGTAGATTGTGATTTTGAGGACGGAAATGTAGTTACTTTAACCACATCTGGTAATGTATCTTTAACTTTTTCAAACTTCCCAAAAGAAGATGATGGTTCAACAAACACACATGCTTCTATGAAAGTGTTATTAACCAAGGGGACATCTACACACACTGTTACAATGACAGGGGTATCACTGCCAACATCATTAGAAAGTCCGGATTCATCCACACTTGGACAACAAGAAGCATTTCCACAAAGACAGAGCACTTTTATATTTGAAGTGTTTTCTGTAGATGGTGGTACTACAAAATTTGCAACACAAATTCTTGAATATCCTTCAAGTTCATAATAAATGTTTCACCCAACTCTAGACCCTAAAGGGATGTCTGATTCAGAGTTGGAATCAAGAATAAAAGATGTTACACTAAAAATAAATCAAGCATACCGAATGAACAACAAAAACTTTTATGATCAATTACTTGCAATAAACAACACACTTCAATTGGAACAAGAACAAAGAAAACTTAATAACAAAAAAGAAAACTCAGACGATTCTGAATTTGATAACCTTATCAATGTTAAATGATGATGGTTTAATTTGGCGTACAAGATTTACAAACGCCATTTATTTGCAAAATAAACTTTGGCCCAACGACACTGAAGTCAGTCTACACATGACTCCTGTTACAAATAATGCACAAGAACAACATCTGGCATTTGATAAAATAAAATATGTGTTTGCAAAAACACTACAAAATTCTTTGTTTGTTCAATCTACAGAAGAACAATACAATAAATTCAGTAACTTAGACAACTGCATTGTTGATTTTTTTGATAAACCCATCGATCAAATTGTAGGAATTTGTTTGTTGAGTAAACTGAACGCAATGACTGATGAGTTTTTGAAAATCAATGTAATTGAAATAGAATCATGGCAAGGTGAAAATTTAAGATTTGTAATTTCAGAAAATTCACCTGAATATGATCTTTTGAAAGACTGCAAAATTGAAAAACCATGGTGGAACAATCCCTTACCAGTATTTTCAAATTTTACCAAACAGTCATTGACATGGTCCGAACTTGGCTTTATAATTGAAAATACAAATGAAAAATTTAAAATTATAAAAGGCGGCACATGATAACAAATGAGTATGGACAAGTTACTTTTTCAGAACAAGAAATTCTAGACATGCTGTATGCAGATCAATCGATTGATGACTGTGTATCAGCAAACAAACAAGTGGGTGCTGACCTTTTTACATATTTTGGGATACCTCAACATCCAACACATTCTATTATCTCACAACCGCCAATTGATTATCATCATACAAAATCTAGCATTTGGGCAATGCCGTTGGAATATAAAAATATGGACATTGAAAAATATTTGGCAGAAACACTGGTAGAAAAAGGTCTTACTACAGAAACATACATGCAAAGATTGTTAGATGAACTTGAAGAATTTGAAACAAGAAATATGATAAATGTGCTTAAATTTTTATGTTACTTGATGGACACATGTAAACAAGAAAATATAGTTACTGGCATTGGTAGAGGATCGTCAGTAAGCAGTTTGGTGCTCCATTTATTAGATGTTCATAAGATAGACCCAGTTAAATATAATTTGAATTACAAAGAATTTTTAAGATAGGAGACAAAATGCCAAGAAAAATGCCATCAAAAAAAGTACATTATTCAATGCAGGGAAAACCTGTTGATTTTGAAGCTATGCGTACCAAACATGAAAAGTCTATTGCAATAGGAAATACAAAAACAAATGCGAGAGGTGATCAGTTAGGCAAAGGCGGAAAGATAGTTAAAAAACGTGACGAAAAATAATGGGACTGTTTTCCAAAAAATCCAAACTACCTTACAAAGTAAAACTAGTTGAACGAATACAATACCTTGCTGGTTCAGAAGCAGATTTGCAAAAATTAGAAGAACGCAAAAAAGAGTTCATTGAAGAAGCCAAATTACAATTAGTTGAACAGGCCAATCAAAAAGTTTTGCTTATAAACAAATACTCAAATATTCTTACAGTTGAAGAAAAGAAAAAACTTGTTGAAAAAATTAAAAATAACCCATTTTTTAACATTGACAAAGACTTACAAATTCCTTATATTAATATTAGAAAAGCAATAAGGAGAGCACATGCCTACTAGAGTCCAAGGAAAAATCAAACCACTTAAGAATAGAGTGTTAGTTTCAAACATGCATTTTGGTTTAATGCAAACAAAAAGTGGAGTGATACTGCCTGATGATGATGGCACAGCGGCTGGCACAAAACCAAGATGGGCAAAAGTGTATGCAGTAGGACCAGATCAGCAAGATGTTGAAATTGGCAAATGGGTGTTAATAGCACACGGTCGTTGGACTCGTGGCATAATTCTAGAAGATGGTGAACAAGACATGGATGTCAGAATGGTTGATGAAAATGACATCTTATTAATTACAGACGAAGAACCTGACATCAACACTACAACTGCTCCTTACAAAGCATAATTCCATAGACATTGTTAGATAATTCTGTTATATTAAAAGTATGAACACACTTTGGGTAGAAAAACATCGTCCTAATACACTGCAAGGCTATGTGTTTAGAGATGAAGCACAAAAGAAACAGGTTGAGCAATGGGTCAAATCAAAATCAATTCCACACTTATTATTTTCAGGTGCTCCAGGTGTTGGTAAAACAACACTGGCAAAAATACTATTAAACTTGTTGGAAGTGACAGGCACAGACATACTTGAGATAAATGCATCAAGAGAAAACTCTGTGGATGTGATTCGTGATAAAATCACAAACTTTGTACAAACAATGCCATTTGGCGAATTTAAAGTTGTGCTGTTGGATGAGGCAGACTACATATCACCCAATGGACAAGCGGCACTGAGAGGTGTGATGGAGATGTATCATCAATCTGCTCGTTTCATATTGACTTGCAATTATCCCAACAGAGTGATTCCAGCACTGCATTCAAGGTGCCAAGGTTTTCACATTGAAAAGATAGACAAGACAGAATTCACTGCTCGTGCGGCAGAGATCCTTGTAGGCGAAGGCATTGAGTTCGAATTGGACACACTGGACACATACGTCAAAGCCACATATCCAGATTTGAGAAAGTGCATCAACACACTGCAAATGAATTCAGCAGAAGGCACACTACAAGCACCTAACACAGCAGATGTTGGTGAACAAGACTATCGCATTGAAATGGTTGAACTGTTCAAACAAGGCAAAATCACAGAAGCAAGAAAACTGTTGTGTTCACAGGCACGTCCAGAAGAAATGGAAGACATCTATCGTTGGATGTATGACAACATCGAAATATTTGGTGACACAGAAGATCAACAAGATGAAGCCACACTGGTGATCAAACAAGGCATTGTGGATCATTCATTTGTGGCAGAAGCAGAAATTAATCTGTCAGCCACATTGATAAAACTTGCAAGGATCAAGAATGGCTAAAACAAAATATCTAATTTGCTATTACAAGATGGTTCCTGTGCGTCCATCCATTACACAGATTCCTAACTGGCAAAAAGATCCTGCCAATGTACAATATGATGAACAGATATTTTTTGATTCAAAAATTAGAAACAAAGATCAAGGTGCTTCTATTATACTAAATCTAGAAGACAAGACCATTGAAAAAAATGTGCTTGATGCAAATTTAACCTATGATCAATCTTTTGACTACTTTTACAAAGCCTACAAGCAGTACATGGATCCTGTGCTTACAGCACTTGATCAAGCTTCGTCATAAATTTTAAGTGCTTCAGACACTGCACGGTGTCTCACAATATCTTCACCCATTAATTGGACATTACAAATATGATGTGCTCGACTTCTCCACAACTTGTGTAGGAAATCTGCCATACCATTATCTTTGCCACGGTCAGTTTGATCAAGGTCACCTGTAATTACAAGCTTGGATCCTTCGCCAATACGAGTCAGCAACATTTTGAATTGGTTGACTGTGGTGTTCTGCATTTCATCTGCAATAATGTAGGCATTTTCAAATGTTCTACCACGCATAAATGCCAGTGGTGCAATTTCAATTTGTTCATCTCTAATCATTTTTTGCACCCTGTTTACTGTATAATTTTTATGAAATATATCAACTAATGGACGAGTCCATGGTTCCATTTTGCGTTGCAAAGACCCTGGTAAAAAACCAATTTCTTCATCTGCACCTACAACAGGTCTGGTAATAACTATCTTTTCTATCTTTTGCAACTTCATTTGATCGATGCCATTTTGGGTGGCTAAAAGCGTTTTTCCGCACCCTGCAGGGCCATGTGCAATGACAATTGACTTTTTATCGTCTTTGAGCATGTTCCAATACTTGTGCTGGTTTGCTGATCTAGGTCGTACTTCATAACGTGAAAAATCATCACGAAGGTCGTCAAATGATAAGACAGTTTTGTTTTTCATTATGTTCTCCGATTGTTTGTGTCTATGCGAATGCATACAAAAATATTTAGGTGGCCTCTGATATGTTATATGTGTGCTTATAATAGAATTCCTGTGTACAAAATTATAAACGATAAATATCTTACTATGATTGATACCTTAGAGATTATCCGTAATATTAAGAAAATATATGCTTCTGACGCCATTGTAGACACTGTGGTTAACATGGAAAAAGTAATGGATGATGTAAACATTTATGCATATAAAAATTGGTCGCAAGGCGAATTAGTGGACGGACCTCATGTCAGCAAATACGACACAACTGCTACATTTATGTGGGAACAGACTGCTATGCCAGATCCGGAAGCAGGCAAGAGAATTTTGAATGTTGGTGGTAAAGTTGAATTTAAACGCGATATTAAATTAGTGCCAAGAGAAATAAAATCTTACTCAGATTACAGACCTGGTACAAAAAAAGCAAAATTAGATGAAATACCTGTTTGGTTAGTGAAAGTAACTATACCCAATCAAATTATTGAAGACTTCAATGCAGAAACACAAATAACAAAAACAGTTACTGGCATTGCAGTTGATCAGTCACCACAAGACGCGGCAGAACTATGAAATCAATTAAAAATTTAGAAATGCAAAATCACATTAGTGAGTTAATCACTATAGATAATTTTCAAGCAAAGTTAGGCAATGATGAAGATGTATCAGTAGTCAAGTTTCAAACTGATAACAAAGCAGTTGCACAAGACCTTGTGCATTTCATCGAAACCGGGTGTCAATTTGTTTTAGATGCAGACAATTCGCCAGCAAAAAATCAAGACAATAGATATGATGTTTTTGTAGAAATTGAAAGAAATGAAAATTTACCAAAACATATTATGGAACTTGTGCGTGATGTAGAACAAGTAAGCGGAATGCTACCATGGAGATTTACTTTTCACAAACAAGAAAAAGAACATCAACTCAGTGAAGAAAATCTTTTTACCATAATACCTACATCTTCGTCTCAATATTCTTTTCTGACAGACGACACCGTTGAAGAAGATATAAAAAAGTTTTTTGAATCAGCATCTGTGCTTTCAAAAAGAATCAAAGGAAAAAACATAGTGCTCAAAAAAGCATTCACCAAACATGAAATGATTATAGAATCATTTGATAGAGATGTACAAGGTACATACAAAATCGATCGCGAATCTACCGAACAAGCATCGTACTTAAACCATTGGTTAGGTGGTGGTTATTCTGTAGTGAAAGTAGATGATCTTTTCAAAATTACCAAGGGTAAAAAATCAATAGTAGCAAAAATAAAGGAGTTTTAAATGGCAAAAGGAAATTGGATCAAATCATTAGAAGCAATTCTACATCATGAAGGGGGATATGTTAATCATCCGAAAGACCCGGGTGGTGAAACTAACCTAGGTGTTACAAAAAGAGTTTACGAAGAATTTGGCGGGACTAAAAATATGAAAGATCTTACAAGAGAAGATGTTGAACCAATTTATAAAAAAAATTATTGGGACCGATTACAATGCGATAAATTGCCGGCAGGTTTAGATCTTTGTGTGTTTGATTTTGGAGTGAATGCAGGCACAGGTCGAGCTGCAAAACTCTTGCAAAAAAATATTGGTGCTGTTGCCGATGGAGCTATCGGACCTAATACAATGAAACTTATGAGAGCTCATCTAGATGATTATAGTATTGAAGCAACTATTAGAGGATATCAATATGATAGGCAACAATATTATGAAAGTTTATCGACGTTTGAAACCTTTGGTAAAGGTTGGACTCGAAGAGTAGAAGAAACCACTGCTCTTGCTCTCACTATGATCTAATGTTTTCAACATTCAAACTTGTGATGGTAGGCATCTTGGTCAGTTCGCTGGCAGGTGCAGGACTATATGTTATGAAACTGCGTTCAGACAATGCCATTCTAAAAGCAAACCAAATCAAGTTGGAAGAAGCAGTTGCATCACAGCAAGAAGTGATTGCACAACAAAAAGCAGACTTTGAAACCATCATGGCTGCTAATGCGAAATTGCAAGAAACTCGTGATATTCTTAAAGCAGAACTACAAAATTTAGATGACAAGTTCAACAAAACAAATGCATCAGGCAAAAAACGTGACATAGGGGATCTTGCTGTGAACAGACCCGACTCAGTTGAACGAGTAATTAACCGTGCTTCAGACAATGCTCTACGCTGTGTAGAAATTGCCATGGGGTCACCACTAACAGAAAAGGAGATCAATGCAGTTAAGCCGAGTGAAATCAATTCTGAATGTCCCTCTATTGCTAATCCTAACTACGTTCCTAATTAGTAGTTGCAGTTCGGTACAAGAAATTGAAATTTTTAAAAAAGAAGTTCCCAGAGCAAAATTAAATTTGCCTGATCCCGACACACCACGCATTGATGATCTCAACTGGATTATCATTACATCTGAAAATGCGGATGAAGTGTTTGCCAAACTCAAAGAACAAAACATTGACCCTGTGCTGTTTGGACTCTCAGACGATGACTATGAAACACTTGCAGTAAATTTTGCACAGATCCGTGCATACATGATCAAACAAAAACTTACACTTGATCAATATCGCGAATATTACGAAAGTGATAAAGAAGATCAATAGATTAGGTGTTTGCGGAGCTAGTTGGGCTTGCACTGATTCAAGATATCCAAAAACACATTTTACAGAATTACTTGCCAAACACTATGGTTGTGAATATAAAAACTATGCTCTGCCAGGTTGTGCAAATGATGTGATATGTTTGCAAATCCAACAAGCATTGTATGATGGCTGTGATGGTATTGTGATACAAATCGAAATGCCAAATAGAATTACATTACCATACCCTGACAAATCAAACAATGATTTTAGACTTAAAACAGTCAAAAGCAGTTTTGATTTTGTTGATCATCCTTTTAGTGGGTCCGATGAAACAAAAAGTTTTCTCAGTGCAAACCATGAAAGTCTTCTCCGAAAACAAGTTACTATAAGTGATAAAGATCACATAAACCAAGATTACAAAAACAGCATTAGAAAATATGTTACATTTTTGTACAGTGATAACAAACAAAGTGTTTCAGACAGTTGGGCATTTTCTTATTTTTTGAAAACAATTATATCAGAAAAAATTCCGTTTTTGTTTATAATTGATAACAAGAATCCGATAAAACAACACATGAAATACTTTCAAAAATATAAATTAAAAGGAAACTACCCATTTTCTTACAAAGATATTGCTGTTTTAGATGACCCTGTGTATCATACAGATGCTGAAACACAGATTAAAACATTCCAACTAGCACAAGATTATTTTGATAAGTACTAACATGTGGGAAATGATAGAAAGAATGGCTTCTGACAGACTGTGGATATACACAGCATTGGTTGGATCACTGTTTGGATAGGCATTTTCTACATATTTCAAATCAACTCGCATCGGTTTATGGTTATACGCAAAGTTTGACACAGCAGTGGATTATCTTGTTGAGCGCTGGGGATGGACATGGCTTCAACAGCCTGAAGATGCTTGGCGTAAGAAATATCCATATGTAACCAAAAAGATAGACGAACTCGAGCGTAGATTAGAAAAATTGGAGAAATA